>ERZ773180.451-NODE-451-length-24715-cov-39.137105_pt1 | contig 24715 bp, 20 predicted proteins | sample MGYA00511080_ERZ773180 | MGnify/ENA primary metagenome ERZ773180 (study PRJEB29015, sample SAMEA2738175) | human oral metagenome | biome: human oral; feature: human-associated habitat; material: saliva | place: China | collected 2178 ... | reverse complement strand
AGCGGCATCAGCGGTAGCGCTAGCGTAACCGGTGCTAGTCGGAATTGCCTGAAGACCGGGGTGAACCCCGAAGTAATCGTCGAGCCATGGCAAAATACCAATTAGTGATGCGCAGGTCTGTCGGTATGTTTCCTCCGCGTTTGCAAAATCACTATACGCGTAATACGCAGCTTGGCGAGCAACGTCATAGCTTGCATCCAGATCGACACTACCCGATTGTGGAACACCGGATAGTGCAGGGTCAATGATCGTATTATCGTCAACTGTGAGTCCGTTACAGACGGCTTGGTAGATGATATTCGAGAAACGGGCGTAGCATGTCACAATCTCATCGTGAAACGTCATCGTTGCATCGATAAGTGTTTGACGGTGCGTGACAGTCTCATCGATCCGAGCGATTTGTTGATCAATCTCCTCAATGAGACTATCGGTGGCCTGACTCGTCATATTTGAGGTGATGGCCGTGCGGGCCTTATGCAGATTCCCACGCGCATCTTCAAAGGATTTGTTCTGATCCTTCAAAGACTCCGCAAATTGAAAAACGGGAGCAGCGTCGACAGGACACACGCACTCAAGTCCCTGCAATGACGTCATTATGTTCTGCCTGTGCCTGCCGCGGCGATGGTCACCGTAGAGTGATCCTCGTTCGAGTCGAAATCGTCGGCGACTGCACGGATACGACCAGCAAGATCGTGCGCCTGCTGACCGAGAAACGTCGAGGCTTCATTAAACATCTCAGCGACACTCAGGCATGACGACGACGCACTGCCCACGTCTGGCGCTATTAGTTGGCACACGTCACTTAAGGCCTGCTCGCCGTTATCGCACGATTTCGCCTGCCATCGTAGGAGATCTGATCAACCTCTAGGCTAACCACGTTGGCCTCCCTCGCAAGAAGAAGTCGCGTCAGTCGTCGACTTCAATGAAGTCGTCGTCCCCGTCGTCTTCGTCTTCGTCCTCCTCGTCCTCTTCCTCATCGTCGTAGTCGTCCTCGTCGTCGCTATCGTCGAGGATGTCGAAGGGGAGCTCGACGCCCAGCTGGGTGAAGAGAATGTCGTCGTAGGTGAAGAAGGCGTCGCGCAGCGCCAGCTCGGCGGCTTCGAGCGCGGCGTCGTCGGCCTCGTCTCCATCGCGTGCGATGTCGAAGTGGTTCTCGAATGCGTTGAGCAGGCGCGTCAGCGCGCGGCGGGCATCTCGGGTCATGGCACTTAGTCTACCGTGAGAACGCGCACTTTTTCAGGGCAGGTTGAGCTGCGAACGGATAACGGACACCATGAGGTCCGTTCCCTTGATCTCTGCCGTCTGCTCGGCGCCCAGGATGCGCGTCTGCCCATCGGAATCCAGCAGCTGCGAGGCGCCCATGTTCGGACCCAGCGGCAGAATGACCCATTCCTTGGTAGGGACGTAGTGGGCGTCGGGGGTCTCCCCCTCGATCTGCGCGGTGATGTTCGCGATGACGACGCGGGCCTGCTGGCGGGCGGCATCGGCGCGCTTGGACTCGCGCACGTCGGTCAGGTCGCCGACGGCGTAGACGGTGGAATGGCCCGCCACCTGCATGGTCGGCTCGACGCGGAGCGTGCCGTCGGGGTGCATGACGGACTCGTACTCGCTGCCGATCAGGAACCCGGTGTTGGCGCGCGCGCCGTAGCACTGGAACCACAGGTCGGCCTCAATGACGTCGCCGTTCTTGGTCTCGACCATGAAGTGGGCCAGGTCTCCGACGTTCTGCGGCGGCAGGTAGGCCAGCTCGGAGCCGGTGACGACGCGAACGCCGAGGACGGCCAGCTGTTCACTGATCTCGTCGCGCAGCGCGTCGGTGTATCCGGGGGTGCCCAGGATCCGGTCAGAAGCCTCGACGATCGTGATGTCCAGTCCGGGGAACGCGTTGGCGAGCTCGCCTGTCAGCTCGATGCCGACGGTTCCGCCGCCGACGATCATGACGGAACGGGCGCGCGAGAGGTTCTCGTGGAGCTGTTCCAGTCGGGCCTTGGCCACGGAAGAGCGGTAGGAGGAGTACTTGGCCGGGAAGGGGTAGGTCGAGCCGGTGGCAAAGACGATGTAGTCGGCTTCGATGGGGTCGTGCCCGAAGATGTGGACGGTGGTGCCGTCGACGGCGGAGACGGTTCCACGCACGACCTGGCCGCGGCTCAGGAGGTTCGTGTAGGGCATGAAGATGGCGTGTTCCCAGACGGTGTCAACGGCGGCGCGAAGGGCGGCCGCGTGATGGACGAACTGGTCCTTCTGCTCGATGAGGATGACCTCCGCGAGGGGGTCGAGCCCCTTGGCGACGGTGACGCCTCCGTATCCTCCGCCGATGACTACGACGCGTGCCATGACATTCCTCCTTTTGAATGGACCGCGTCTATTGTGTCACCTCGCGCCCTCGAATGCGCGTGATAGGGACTTTAGTCCGCATCCGCTTTGGTCGCGCTGGTGTCAAGCCCCAGTCCGCGGGCGATATTGGGCTGGAAGAAGTTGGGGCCCTTGAGCACCTTGCCGTCTTCGCGCAGCTTGACGGAGCCGTCGGGCATGAGCTTGGACAAGTTCGAGGCCTGCACCTCGGCCAGGACCGAATCGAGGTCCATGCCCGACTCGATGGCCATGCCGTAGATGACGTACACGAGGTCGGCCAGCGCGTCGGCGGTCTCGATAACGTCGCGGGTCCCGTCGTCAGCGGCGACGGCCTCGGCGGTGGCGGCCTCGACGATCGCGCGTGCGCGCGGTCCGTAGACCGCGCCCATGAGCTCGGCGAACTCCTCAGCGATCAGGCTCATGCGCATGCCGACGCGCTCGTAGTCGAGCGTGGGATCATCGAAGGGGCGGATGGGAGTGGAGTAGGTGCGGTGGAATTGGAGGACCAGCTCCATCGGGCTGGGGGCGCCTGTCGTCACCGACGAGGCCGTGGTGTCCTTCTCGCTCATGCGTGATCCTTTCGTGCGTTGTCCCAGGCGGTGGCCAGGATATTGGAAAAAGCGGTGACGGTCTGATGCCCATCGACGAGGAACTGGGCATCCAAGACGTAGGTGGGCACGGAGGTGACGCCCATGTGCATCGCCATCTGGTAGTCGGAGTAGACGCGCGATGCCCACTCCTCGTCCTCGATGGCGAGGGCTGCCAGCTGCCCGGGCATGCCGATGTCCTGCGCGCATCCGATGAGCACCTCGGGGTGGGATACGTCCAGGCCCATCTCGAAGTGCGAGCGCATGATGGCCTCGGCGACCTTGAGATGGAGGGAGTCGGGGCCTGCGACCGTGTCGGTGTCGATGTCGGCGTCGTGGGCGGCGGCGATGACGCGGTGGGCGCGGGAGGTGGGGGCGATGACGAGGGAGTCGAAGTCGAATCGAACGCCCTCGCGGGCTCCGAGGGAGCGCATGCGTTCGTCGGCCTCGCGCACCTCCTCCAGGGTCGCCGCCCCGGATTCGACGAGGGCGACGACGCGCGGCTTATCGATGGGCGCGTCCCGGTCGGGGTCGAGCAGGTAGGCGTGCAGATAAACCTCGATCTCGTCGCCGTGGTCGAAGGCGTCCATGGCGGAGCGAAGGTGGCGCAGCCCCAGGTAGCTCCACGGGTCGCACGTGTCGAGCCACATATCTATGCGCACGGTGTCTCCTGTTCGGTGATATGGAAAACCCCGGAGCCTTCCGGCCCCGGGGCATTTCGTGCGCGGAGGGGGACTTGAACCCCCACCCTCGTAAAATGAGGACTAGCACCTCAAGCTAGCGCGTCTGCCTATTCCGCCACCCGCGCAGGTGAGCGATGCGAACCGTTGCGATCCGCAAGCGAGTAGAAGCTTAACACGATTGCGTCGACTTGCGCCAATCGAAACTATGAATCGGCTGTGTCGGCCTTCAGGCGGGAGTCCAGGGTCGAGAAAACCTTTGCAATTGCGTCGATATCCTCGTCCGTCATGCCGTCCAGGAGGTACTCGCTGACCGTCTGCTGATGCAGTTCTGTGGCAGCAAGCACAGTTTGAATGCCCTGGGTGGTCAGGCAAGCGTCGTACCCGCGTCGGTCGACCTTGGAGGGGATGCGCTCGACCCAGCCATCGCGCGACAGGTTGGACACCAGGTAGGTGACGCGCGAGGGCGAGTAGACGACGCGGTCGGCCAACTCGCCCATGCGCAGGCGGTGGCCGTGTGCCTCCCACAGAGCCAGGAGGATGTTGTAGTCCGGCATGGAGACACCGTAGGTGCGCTTCAGGCGCGTCTCGAGGATCCCCTGCAGGCGTCCGGACGCCTCGAAGAAGACTCTCCACGCGGCCGCACGCGCACTATTGGCTTGAACGATCGGGGTGAGCCGTGCTCGTGATTCCACGTCTGCCTCTCGCGTAGTCGTGTCGGATGCTTCTCTCGGGATAATAGGGCATAGTGACTAAGAAAGCACCAACAACTCGGGGGATTTAGTGTCTTTACCCATTTCTGCTGTTCTTTTCGACGTTGACGGGACGATCGTCGACTCCGCCCCGGCCGTTATGGGCGCCTTCCGCGAAGCCCTGTCAGACTTCGGACTGCCGATCCCCGACGATCAGCGTCTTCGCAGCTATGTGGGGCCTCCCCTGTGGCATTCTTTCGGCGATCTGGGCTACTCCGGTCAACTCTTGGCTGACCTTGTAAAACGCTACCGGGAGTGCTACATGCGTCACTATCTGGACCCCGTGCCTTTCGAGGGGGTGCCCGAGCTGGTGTGGGACCTGCACCGGGCGGGCGTGCCAGTGGCGACGGCCACGTCGAAGCAGGCTCCCATGGCGCTGTCACAGATGGAGGACCTGGGACTGGCGGGCGCCTTCGACGTGATCGCGGGGGCCACGCCGGACCCGGGTTCCTCCAAGGCGACGGTCATTCACGAGGCCGTGGCTCGCTTGGACGCAATGGGCGCCGACGTGTCACACCCCGTGATCGTCGGCGACTCGGTCTGGGACGTGCGCGGCGGCCACGAGGCCGGCATCGCGGTGGTCGGCATTCGGTGGGGGTATGCGACGGCGGACGGTCTGGACGACGCCGAGGTCGTGTGCGACACGGTCGAGGACCTGCGCGCGCTCCTCATGCCTGCCGGTCGCTGAGGGGCATTAACGAAAGTCGCGCGAGCGCACGTCGATGGGCAGCTCGACGGCGCGCAGGCGGAAGGCTCGCACGTTGATCGCGCCGTCGCCCCACTCGAGGGTTCCCGACACGAGCAGGGCATCCGATTCGAGGCCGACGCGGCGAAACTTATTCCAGGTGCCCACGGCCACCGAGACGTTGACGTAGCCGGTGTCATCCTCGAGGGACAAGAAGGTGACGCCGCCGCCCGTGTGGGGGCGCTGGCGGTGCGTGACCAGGCCTGCCACCTCGACGATGCGCCCGTCCAGGTGGGCTCCCAGGTCAGCGGCACGAAGAACCGTGCTCGGGAGGCAGTCGCGCAGGTAGGAGAAGGGATGGCGCCCGGGAGTGAGCCCCATCGCCTCGACGTCGGCGCACATCTGCCCGGCCGGCGTCAGAGCCGGCAGGTCGGGTACGCGGGTGCCCACCTCGGTGCCGGGCAGGAAGGGCTGCCACTCCCCTCGCCTCGACGTCGGCGCGGCCAGCGCCCCGGCCGACCAGGCGCCCTCACGCCTGCTCACTCCCAGGCACTCAAGCGCCCCGGCCAGGGCCAGCTTCTCCATGTCCGTGGCGCTCAGGTGGGCCCGCGCGGCCAGATCCGCCTGGCTCGTGAAGGCTCCCAATTCCCTGGCCGCCACGATGCGCGCCGCGGCCCCGCCCAGGCCTCGTACCGAGGACAGGCCGATGCGCAGCACCAGTGAGGGATCCACATCCAGGGGGACGACCTGGCGCGACGGGAGCGGGTCGGGGCGACCCTCCCGATAGTCCTCTGGCGCGACGGTCGCGAGCTGCACCCCCGCGTCCAGGAAGGAGTCGTTCACCGACGGGCCCGCGACCCTCACGCCGTGCCTGCGCGCGTCCTGGACCAGCGTCGCCGGCGAATAGAACCCCATGGGCTGGGAGGAAAGGATCGCCGCATAAAAGTGCTCGGGTGCGTGCACCTTCAGCCACGCGGACGCGTACACGATGTGCGCAAAGGAAAAAGAGTGAGACTCGGGGAAGCCGAAGTCGGCGAAACCCTTGAGCTGATCGAAGATGCGCTCGCGCGTGGGCGCGTCAATACCGCGCGCCTCCATCCCAGCCATGAGATCCTCCTTGAGGGCCTCCATGCGCTCCGGGCTGCGCTTGGCCCCCATGGCTCGGCGCAGTTGATCGGCGCGGGCACCGGACAGGCCCGCCGCGTCCGAGGCGATGCGCATGAGCTGCTCCTGAAAGAGGGGGACGCCCAGAGTCTGACGCAGGGCGGGCTCCAGCAGGGGGTGCAGGTAGGTGACCGCTTCCCTCCCAGCGCGTCGGCGCAGATACGGGTTGACCGCGCGACCCTGGATGGGTCCCGGCCGAACGAGAGCCACCTCGACGACGATGTCGTAGAAGCATCGGGGCTTCAGGCGCGGAAGCGTGTTCATCTGTGCGCGCGACTCCACCTGAAACACGCCCACCGTGTCAGCCGCACACAGCAGGTCGTAGACGCGAGGATCCTCCGCGGGAAGCGTGTGCAGGCCGAGCCGACGCTCCCCCACCCCATTCAGGGCGCGCGACGCCCAGCCGCGCAGGGGAGGATGATGCTCGCCGCGTCCCGAGCCGTCACCCAACTCGTCGAAGGCGATGCGCAGAGCCGTCAACATGCCGAGAGAGAGCAGATCGAACTTCACCAGGCCCGCGTCCGCGCAGTCCTCCTTGTCCCACTGGAGCACGGTGCGCCCCTCCATCGCTGCCCACCCGACCGGACAGATACGCGAGACCGGCTGATCGGTCAGAACCATGCCCCCCGAGTGGATGCCCATGTGTCGCGGCAGGCGTGACAAGGCCCGGGCGGCCTCGCTCACGAGGAGCGGCGCCTCCCCCTTCCCCCGCGACCACGCCTGCGCGCTGCCCGCCGGATAGCCCAGGGCCCGCGCCGCGTCACGCATCGCCGAGCGCGGACGATACGTGATGACGTTGGCGACCTGGGCCGCACGATCGCGCCCATAGAGCTCGTACACGTGCTGGATGACCTCTTCGCGCCGGCTCGCCTCAATGTCGACGTCGATATCGGGAGGGCCCGACCTGGCGTCCGACAAGAAACGCTCGAAGAGCAGGTGATGGCGCACTGCATCCACCGCCGTGATGCCCAAGCAAAAGCACACGGCGGAGTTCGCCGCGCTGCCACGCCCCTGGCACACGATGCCACGCTGGGCGCAAAAGTCCACGATCTCTTTGACGATGAGGAAATAACCGGCGAAACCGAGGCGCTCGATGACGCCCAGCTCCCGGTCGATCGTCTCCCACGCCCTGGGATGCTCCTCCCGCCTGCCGTAGCGCTCGCGTGCGCCCTGCCGGGCCAGGTGGGACAGCCACGTCTGGGGAGTATGGCCCGTCGGGACGCTCGTGCGAGGGAGCCTGGGTGCGACGAGGCGTAGGTCGAAGGCCGCGCGCGCCGCCACCTCGCAGGAGTTGCTCAGGGCCTCGGGATAGGCGGCGTGCAGGCGTGCCATCTCGGAGGGCGAGCGCAGGAACGAGCGGCGTGCCCCCAGGTGGGCGTAGGCCTCCTCCAGCGAGGTGCCGATGCGGGTCGCCGCGAGGACATCGCCGAGGGCCGCCTTGGTCGGAGAAGACATGCGCGCCCCCGTCGTGGCCACCAGCATGGCTCCCGTCCGCTGCGCCAGATCCGCGAGGACATCCGCGTCCTGCGGCCCATCCCCCGGCGCCGCCTGCCACTCGACCAGCACGCGATCGGCCCCTCCGACCACCTCCGCGAGGGCGCTGATGACCCGTCGCGCCCACGTGGGCCCACCCGCACGCAGGGCGCGCATGAGGGGGCCCCGCCTGCCCCCGGTCAGGGCGACGAGGCCGCCCCCGGCCCCGCTCACGTCCTCCAGGGTAAAGCGGGGAGAGCGCTCCCCCTCCCGGGCCAGCGCCCGCGTGCTCATCATGCCCACGAGGTTTTCGTACCCGTCGGGCCCCCCGGCCAGCAGCGGCAGACGGATCCCCGGCTCCTCGGCCCCGGGAGCCAGCCCCCAGCCCCGCGCATGGGAACCCGGAACAATCGCACCCAGCGCGTGGGGGTCCAGGGTGACCTCAGCCCCGTAGACGACGGGGAGCCCGCAGTCACGGGCCGCCATCGTGGTCTGCACGGTCGAATACATGCCGTCCACGTCGAGGATGGCGAGCGCGTCCAAGCCCAGGCGCGAGGCCTGCGCCACCATGTCGGCAGGCTCGTCGGTGCCCTCTAGGAAGGTGAAGGCGCTGTGGGCATGCAGCTCGGCGTATCGGGGTTCATCACTCACCACACCATTATATCGAACACCTGTTCGACAGCCCGTCGCTCGCCGCCCACACACGCGCGACGCAAGGCACTCATAACAACCCCACCACGCCCTATCCTGGTCACATGGACTCCATGCTCGCAGCGTCGCTCGCCTCACCCGGCACCCTCACCCTGGACCGGCGCCCACTTCCCGCCCTGGGGCCGCGCGACGCCCTCCTCACCGTGGAGGCCACGACGCTGTGCGGCACGGACCTGCGCATCGTCACCGGACAAAAAACGAAGGGCGTCACCCCCGGCGTGATCCTCGGCCACGAGATCGCCGCTCGCGTCTGGCGCGTCGGCTCCGCCCTCACCCCCGGCGTTGACGTCCCCGCCCCGGGAACGCAGGTCGGCCTCGCCCCCGAAATCGCCTGCGGCCACTGCGAGCCGTGCACCGCCGGGCGCTCCAACGTCTGCGCCTCCATGGCCCTGTTCGGAACCGGGGTGGACGGCGGCCTCGCCGAGGTCATCCGCGTACCCGCACGTGCGCTCGCGTGCATCACCCCCACCGCGCGCGAGATCGCCCCACCCCTCCTGGCCCTCGCCGAACCCCTCTCCTGCTGCCTGCGGGCCACCACCCGCCTGCCCATCACCGAGGGCACGCGGGTCCTCGTCCTGGGCACCGGCCCCATCGGACTCATCCACTGCGCGCTCGCGGCCAGCGCCCACGCATCCGTCATGGCGTGCGGGCGCCCCAACCGCCTCTCCCCCGCCCTCGCCCTCGGCGCACAGGTCACCACCGCCTCCCAGGGAAACGACCTCGTCGCCGAAGTGCGCGACTGGACGGGCGGAGCCGGCGCGGACGTCGTCATCATCGCGGTCGGCGACCCCGGCCTCGTCCCCGTCGCCGCCCAGTGTGCGGCCATCGGTGGAAGCGTCTCCTGCTTCGCGGGCTTCCCCGCCGGCGCACTGGCCCAGATCGACCCGAACCTGGTCCATTACCGAGAGCTCACCGTCTCCGGCAGCGCAAACGCGACCCTGGCAGACTACGCGGCAGCCGTCACGGCGCTATCGACGGGTGCGCTCGACCTCTCCGCTCTGATCACGCACGAATTCGCCCTCACCGAGGTCGATGCCGCCCTTGACGCCGTCCGGTCCCGCGTCGGCCTCAAGGTCGCTGTACTCCCAGGGCGCACACCCTCGCCCGGTCATCACTGATCAAGCAGACCCCGCAGGTCGGCGACGCTGAGCGACCTGCCCGCCCCCGTCCCGCTCATCACCGAAGAAATCAGGCGGCGCTTACGGTCCTGAAGCTCCACGACCTTCGCCTCAATCGTGTCGGTGGCCACCAAGCGATACACGTTGACCTTCTTCGTCTGCCCAATGCGGTGCGCGCGGTCAATCGCCTGCTCTTCGGCCGCCGGATTCCACCACGGATCCATGACATACACGTAGTCCGCCTCCGTGAGCGTCAGACCAGAGCCGCCGGCCTTGAGCGAAATCAGGAAGACCGACGCCTGGCCCGAACGGAAGCGCTCGACCACCTCCTCGCGGTTGCGCGTCGAACCGTCCAGCTGCACCACCGAGATACCGCGCCGCTCCAACACGCGCCGAATACGAGCCAGAAACGACGTGAACTGGCTGAACACCAGCGCCCGGTGCCCGCCCGGCACAATCTCATCGAGGCGATCGGCAACGTACTCGACCTTGGCCGATCCCACGTGCGCGTACGACTCATCCACCAGCGCGGGGTCGAGCGCGAGCTGACGCAAACGCGTAATCGACGCCAGCACGCTGATGCGATTCGCCTCCGGATCGGCCAGCAGATCCAGGATCCGCGCGCGCTCGCGGGCCAGGTACTGGTCGTAGATGTGGCGGTGCTCCTTGCCGAGCTCCACGCGCACGACGTCGACGATCTTGTCGGGCAGATCCGTGGCGACCTCCTCCTTCGTGCGGCGCAGGATGAAGGGGGCAACGTAGGAGGTGAGGCGGGCGGCCATGCCCGCGTCGCCCCCCTCGATGGGGCGGCGCACCTTCTGCGTGAAGGTGTCCCACCCGGGCAGAAGCCCCGGGCAGGTCAGGGACAGGAGCGACCACAGGTCGCCCAGCGAGTTTTCGATCGGCGTGCCGCTCACCGCCAGGCGCCAGGGCGCATCCATGTCACGCAACGCCCGATACGTGGCGGTGCGGGGGTTCTTGACGGCCTGCGCTTCGTCGATGACGACGCCGGCCAGGGCGACCCCGCTCCACTGGTCAGCCTCGAGGCGCGCCAGCGTGTAAGAGGTGACCACGATGTCGCAGTCCTGCACCTGCGACGCGATCGTCGTACCCCTGCGCGCCGCTGTTTCGACAATGCAGCCAACGCGCAGGAAGGGCGTGAACTTCGCGGCCTGCTCGGCCCACACACCCACGACCGAGGTGGGGGCGACGACGAGGACCGGCCCGACGCTGGCGTCCGAGGCGCGCAGGGCAGCGACGGCGGAGAGGATCTGCACGGTCTTGCCCAGGCCCATGTCGTCCGCCAGAATGGCGCCGAGCCCGGCGCCCAGGCGAGACGTCAGCCAGGCGTGCCCGTGACGCTGATAGGGGCGCAGCACCTGCGCCAGGGCCGGCACGGGCGCCAGCGCACCGCCCGATCCCTGCCCCCTCAACGCGGCGAGTCGCTCACGCCACTGCGTCGATGCGACGACCGAGTCGGCCTCCTTCTCGAAGAGCTCGTACACGCCCGCCGACATGGCCGACAGGCGCAGACTCTCGCCTTCACAGCCCGTCAGCGCCCGTGCCTCCTCCAAGAGGGCCTGCAGCGCGCGGATGCGCGGCCCATCCAGGCGCACCCAGACGCCCTCCACCTCCACGTAGTCGTCCCCGCGTCCGATGGCCTCGAGGGCCTCGCGCACGCTCAGGCTGTGGGCGCCGACCCGCAGGCGCACAAACAGGTCGAACCAGTCGGGCTGTGCGTCCTCGACGCGCAGATCAACGGCCATGCCGTCGTCGGAGACCTCGATGGCGCGCACGTCGTCGGCCACGTCCCACACGAGGCCTTCCACGGCTTCGCGATCCACGACGGTCGCCAGGAACTGCGGAATCCGCCACGGGGCGATCCGCCCGGTGGCCGGAAGCATCGTCCATAGGTCGCCTCCCACGCCGCGTCCCCACCGGTTGATGCGCTCCACGAGGCTCGCTACTGCCTGATCCCCAACGCCTTGCGCAAGCGGCGTGCGCGAGCGCAACCCACCCTCGTCGTATTCTGCCCACCAGCGCACCACGACGGTCTGCCCATCCCGGCGCACCGTGCCCACAACCGACACCGGTGGTGTCGCCTCCGGGTCGAAACTGCCGTCGACGGAGCTCATCGCGAAACGTCTGCGCAGCGCGGGCAGCCACGAGGCGCGAAAATCAGCGACGTCCGAGGTCGGCACCCTCAGCGCGCGCCCGAGGGGAAAACCCTCCAACGCGGCGAGCCCCTCGATGCGCGCGGCCGCCGTGCCTCCATCGAGGAGCAGCAGGCCGGCGTCGCGATCGATCCTCGGATTGGCCAGCACGTGGTCGCCGTTGCGTGCCACGACTCGCACGTCCAGCCCCTCGTCGCCGCAGGTCACATCGATATCGGCGTCCCACGTCGCGTGCGAGAGCACGAAGGGCTCGCGCGCGTCCGCGGATGCGAAGAGCTCGATTCCCGCGCGCACGAGGCGAGTCAGCCACGCGTAGGCGTGCTCTCCCAGCGAGCTGAGGGTCACCTCCGTGCGCGAATGCCACGAGCGCGATTCGCGGGAGAGCCGATAGCCTTCGCGAAGCAAGGACACGTGGGTGGGATCGAGCCCATCCGTCACCGAGGCCCACTGCGTGGCCGTCAGGTCAAGCCACGAGGCCCGCTTCGGCGTCCACGAGGAGGCTCCTCGCCGCAGCGGCGTGAGTGAGGCCTCCACGGCCGGATCGTGCGCGTCGATGACGAGGGCCAGGGGATCTCCGCCGCGCGAGCGTTCGCCCCCCAGCACCTGACCCAGGACGCGGCTCCACTCGGGTACGCGGGACTGGCGCTCGATGGCCTGCGCGCGGCCCGTGATGAGCGCGGCCACCGCGTGCGGGCAATCTGATCTCAGCGGGCAGGCGCAGGCGAGCGTAGGGCGCAGCGCCCCGTGCGAGATGCGCACCCGATAGGTCAGGCCCGCGTCCTTCACGCGCGCCTCCAGTTGGCCATCCTCCGTGGCCCACGACACGTCGCGCACGGCGCCCGCGCGTTCCAGGCGCAGGCCGTTGGCCCAGGTGGCGGGGCCGACGAGGGCCATGATGTCGTCGTCGGACATCGACGCGAGGGTCTCGCTCAGAGGCAGGGTTACCATCCTTTCAGTCTACGGCACGCTCTCAGGTGCGGCGCCGTCACTCGTCGAGCCCCTCCACCATCCACTCACCCCCACTCCACACGAGCAGGACCACTCGCCCGTCCTCGAGCGTGGCGCGCATGTAGGCGCGGGCCCGCTCACCCTCCCACCAGCGCCCGGCGACGGGCCAGGGGCCGGCGACGCTGCGTATCCTCGCGGGCCCCACGAGGCCCGCGAGGGCGTCGCACCTATCCGATTCGCGATGAGCGGAGCGTCCAGCGCACAGATACGCGGGGGGCGCCGTCAGCGCGCCGCGCTGGTCGACGCAGACGTCACTGCCCGCCCCGATCGACGCTGTGAGACGCACCGGCACCGGCTCCTCGAACAGGGTTGCCGGTGGCTTCGACACGGCCCCCTCCCAGGCGCCAGAACGGGAACGTAACGCCTCCCCTGCCCCCAACGGCGCCATGACGACGCGGCTGCGCGGGTCGTACCCGCCCTGCACGCACGGCATCAGGAGAGCGTCCGGCCCAGCCAGGCCCTGGATGCGCACGGCGCTGCGCGACACGTCTGCCTCCCTGTGTCCGCGCCCCCACAGGGCTGAAGCGGAATCGCCGGGATGCGGGTCGCAGGCCGTTAGACGGATTGATCGGACCTCACCGGAGGGCCCCTGCGTTGCGCTCATCCACCCCGTTAGGGTCCAGCGCACGCGCAACGCAATGTCGGCGCTCACCGACAGGTCGCATCCGCTCCACGTGCGGGTGCGCGAGGAGCCGCCACCGTCTGTCACGTCGATGCGCAGCGTGTGCGAGACGAGGCCCGCTCGGAAGAGGCGTCCGGAGAGTTCGTCAGCCGCACGTGTTACGGGGATCGTCATCGTCTCGATGCGCTCTCCTCCGCTGTCGATATCGCGCTCGACTGACAGGTCCGAGTGAGCGCGCACCCCGAGCGGCACGACGACATCCCCGCCCGATGCCAGCGCCCAGAGGCGCTGGCCGACGTCCCCGAAACGTTCGCACACGGGGCCCCGACCAAGACCGCGCAGGTCCGAGCACGTCGTGATGCCCAGCCCCGCCAGGAGCTGGATAGTGGCCCGCATGCGTTCGTCCATCGACGTCGGCACGCATCCCAGAGTGCTGGATAGGCCGAGTGGGCCGAGAAACGAGAGCGTGTCGTCGGAGGGGATGATGCGCCCCGCCCTGGCAGCCTCCGTGGAGGCAAGAGGACCGTCGGCGATTCCAACGAAGCACTCGACACCCACGGCCGCCTCGATCGCCTCGACCAGCAGGGAGGCGGCCTGCTCTTCTCCGCCCGCCCAGCGCGCGGGCCCCCGAGCGCGGCAGCGCGCCAGCCCCGGGCGCAGGCACTCGACACCCGCCGCGACCGTGTCGAAGGCGTCGACGACCGCGCCAAAGGCGCGCGCCTCCCGGTCGGGGTCACGTGGCAGACAAACGAGCTCCGGGCACAGGTAGGTCGCCTGGCGCACGCTCATCCCAGAGCGCACACCGCAGCGCCTGGCTGCGGCGCTGGCGATCTCGATACGTTTCGCGTGGGTCACGGCGCCGCACCCGCCGGGAGGCAGGTCGACCACCAGGCAATTCACGGGCCAGTCGGGCACCCACACCACCATGTAGCGCACCTAGACCACCGCCCGTCTTTCTCCCGAGATGCTCGTCGCGCTCGAGAGCCCCGGCCACGCGCGCAGCGTCACGAGGGTGCGCCCCAGCGAGCGGGCTCGGGCCGCCAGCGTGCAGCACTCGGAGCGGGTCAGCTCCGCGACATCCAGGCAGACGACGTCGCAGGCGTCGAGAAGTAGCGCGCACAGCTGCCCCACGTTCGTCCCTTCCCGGGGGCTCAGGACGAGCACGCGCTCCAGGTCCATCCCCTGGCGCTCGGCCCATTCCCACCCGATATGGCGCACCCCGCACAGCCCGATCCACCCCTCTGGCGGGCAGGCGTCGATGAGGATGCGTATCAGCCGTCCCCTTTCCTGTGGGCCCAGGAGGACCGGGGCGAGTGCGCCGGATACGCGAGGTGCCTCGACGGCGACCCGGCCGCGCAGACCGACAGAATCTTCGGCGCGGCTCAGAGCCTCACGGGCTCGCAGCAGGCGCACGCGCGCATCGGACACGTCTCCCCCTTTCCACAACCGTAGAACACCTGTTCGATAGGGGAAGTGTAGAACCCCGCTCACACATCTGCGTCCCGGGCGCACGTTCCTCACCTCATACGCGACAATGGGGACACAAGAAAAGGAGTACTCATGAACATCGATACTCGCCCCCCGGCACCCGCCCCCTTCGAGGGCATCGATCTGCCCAGCTTCACCCTGACCTCGTCCACCCTCACCGACGGCGCACCCATGCCAGAGTCCGCGACCGCGCGCGCAGGCTCCCTCTCCCCCGACCTCACATGGGAGGGCTTCCCCGAGCAGACGGCCAGCTTCATGCTGACCTGCTTCGACCCGGACGCCCCCATCCCCTCGGGCTGGTGGCACTGGACGATCCTGGACATCCCCGCCTCGATGACCCACCTAGACCCGGGCGCGGGCACATCCGATCTCACCCTCGACGGCCCCGCGTTCCACCTGCGCGGCGATGCGGGCGAGGCCTCCTACTTCGGAGCCGCCCCGCCGGCCGGCGACCGCCCCCACCGCTACATCTTCACGGTGCACGCGCTCGACGTAGACACCCTGGGGCTCGACGACGACGCGACCCCCGCCATGGCCTCGTTTGCCGCGCTCGAGCACACGATCGCGCGTGCCACCCTGACCGTCACCCACCAGGCCTGAGGACATGCTGCACATCATCTTCTGGGAGCCCGAAATCCCCGGCAACACGGGCGCCGCGATCCGACTGTCGGCCTGCACCGGGTCCATGCTGCACCTGGTCAAACCTCTGGGCTTCGACATGGACGACGCGAAGCTACGCCGAGCGGGCCTCGACTACCACGACCTCGCGCACGTCATGGTGCACGAGAGCCTGGACGACGCCCTCGCCCAGGTTCCCGGACGAGTGTGGGCGCTGACGGGGCACGCGACCTCCATGTATGCGGACGTCGCCTACCAGGACGGCGACGGGCTGCTGTTCGGGCGCGAGTCCGTCGGCCTGTCCGAGGAAGCCATGAATCATCCGCGCGTGCGCGAACGCGTCCGCATCCACATGCGCGAGGGGGTGCGTTCGCTCAACCTCGCCAACTCGGCGTCAATCGTCCTGTACGAGGCGTGGCGTCAGCTGGGATTCCCGGGCGGGGTCTAGCACTCCTAGCCGTCGAGGCCCGGATCGGATCGCTCCGCCGGGCCTCGCCTCGTCTCGTCTCTTGATATCGGGCCAATACCCGCGTCAGCTCGCCTTCCATGGCGGGCCCGAGCGCTCGACCTGCTCGGCGAGCGAGACGATCCGGCGAGGATTCGAGCGCCACATCCACACGATGCCGATGAGCGAGACGACCAGGGGAAGGTAGTAGAAGTCCGCGCCCATCGCGGTCCAGGCCGAGCGCGCGGAGTTGAGTTCGTCCAACCCGAGGGAGGCAACCCACAGGACAAGGGGGATCCCAATCGACAGGGAGATAGCCACCCAGCCGACCATGCGCATGCGCTTGCCGTTGTGCGTCAAGGCAGTCGCGGCGACGAGGTAGTCGATGCCCGCCAGGAGGGCGACGAGCTGCGGCCCCCAAGGTTTGCCCTGCCCGTGAAAAAGATCGATGATAGCCGTCGCAAAAATCCAGACGCCGAGAACCCAAAACAGCGCGATAATGATGCGCCCGAGCCCCAGGGAGGGTGGGCGCTTGTCGCGAGCGCCGCCATTGTCATGAGTCGCGTCTTGTGTGTGCACGCTTCGATCCTACCGACAGGCCCGTCTCGATGCACCGCGTTCCGCCAGGCGACCCACCGCACGGGATCGTGTGTCCCGATACACCAACTCGTCACACCGACCTGTGGGACAGCGATGGGCAAACGTGGGACAATGGGCCTATATGGACCGTGAGGCCCGTCATGAAATCAACCATACTGAGCGTTCAGTTCATCAACGAGGAGTTGTCTACCTTGAGCGAATCGATCTACGACATCGTCATTCTGGGTGCGGGTTCCGGCGGTTACGCGACCGCCCTGCGCGCGGCGCAGCTGGGCATGAAGGTCGCCCTCATCGACGGCGATAAGGTCGGTGGCACCTGCCTGCACCGCGGCTGCATCCCCACGAAGGCGTACCTGCACGCGGCCGAGACTGCCGAGGCCGTGCGAGAGTCCGCGAAGTTCGGTGTCAACTCCACCTTCAACGGCATCGATATGGCTCAGGTCGGCAAGTACCGCGACTCGGTCATCTCCGGCCTGTACAAGGGCCTGCAGGGGCTGCTCAAGTCCCGCAACGTCGAGCTCATCTCTGGCTGGGGCCGCCTCGCCGACGCCAACACTATCGAGGTGGGCGGCCAGCGCATCAGCGGCCGCAACATCGTGCTCGCGACCGGCTCCTACTCGCGTTCGATCCCCGGCCTCGAGATCGGCGGACGCATCATCTCCTCCGACCAGGCCCTCCAGATGGACTGGGTTCCTTCCTCTGCCGTGATCCTCGGCGGCGGCGTCATCGGCCTCGAGTTCGCCTCCGTGTGGCGCAGCTTCGGCGCCGAGGTCACGATCATCGAGGCGCTGCCCCACCTGGCTAACAACGAGGACGAGGCCATCTCCAAGCAGCTTGAGCGCGCCTACCGCAAGCGCGGCATCAAGTTCCACACGAACACCCGTTTCGCGTCGGCTTCGCAGTCCGAGCAGGGCGTGCACGTGAGCACCGAGGACGGCAAGTCTTTCGACGCCGACGTCCTGCTGGTCGCTGTCGGCCGCGGCCCCGTCACCGAGGGCTTGGGCTACGAGCAGGTCGGCATCACGCTGGATCGCGGCTTCGTCATCACGAACGAGCGCCTGCACACCGGCGTTGGCAACATCTACGCGGTCGGTGATATCGTCCCCGGCCTGCAGCTCGCTCACCGCGGCTTCATGCAGGGCATCTTCGTGGCAGAGGAGATCGCGGGCCTGAACCCGACCATGCAAGCCGACATCGACATCCCGCGCGTGACCTTCTGCGAGCCCGAGATCGCCTCGGTCGGCATGACGGAGAAGCAGGCCCGCGAGAAGTACGGCGATCAGGTGCGCACGGTTGAGTACAACCTCGCCGGCAATGGAAAGTCGTCTATCCTGGCAACGTCGGGTCTTATCAAGCTGGTCTCGGTGGAGGGCGGACCGATCGTGGGCTTCCACGGTATCGGCGCGCGCATCGGAGAGCAGATTGGTGAGGGCGAGCTCATGGTGAACTGGGAGGCGTACCCCTCGGACGTCGCATCCCTCATTCACGCGCACCCGAGCCAGAACGAGTCGCTCGGCGAGGCAGCTATGGCGCTGGCCGGCAAGCCCCTTCACGTCCACAACTGATACAGCTTTTATTAGGAGAACACACATGGCAACGTCAGTGACTATGCCCGCTCTGGGCGAGTCCGTCACCGAGGGCACCGTTACGACGTGGCTCAAGCAGGTCGGCGATACCGTCGAGCTCGACGAGCCCATCGTTGAGGTGTCCACCGACAAGGTCGACTCCGAGGTCCCCTCCCCCGTCGCGGGCGTCCTCCTCGAGATCCTGGTTCCCGAGGACGAGACCGTCGAGGTCGGCACCGAGATCGCGCGCATCGGCGACGCGTCCGAGGCATCGGCCCCCGCCGCCGCTCCGGCTGCCGCTGCGCCGGTCGCCCCCGCTGCGCCGGTCGCTCCTGCGGCCCCCGTTTCCGCCGCACCCGCTTCGGGCACCGAGGTCCGCATGCCCGCGCTGGGCGAGTCCGTCACGGAGGGCACCGTCACCACGTGGCTGAAGGCCGTGGGCGACGCCGTCGAGGCCGACGAGCCGCTGCTCGAGGTGTCCACCGACAAGGTTGACTCCGAGGTCCCCTCCCCCGTCGCGGGCTTCCTCGCCGAGATTCGCGTGCCCGAGGATGAGACCGTTGAGGTCGGCACGGTCGTCGCGGTCATCTCCGCGTCCGCCCCGTCTGCCGCCCCGGCGGTTGCTCAGGCTGCTCCGGTCGCCCCCGCGGCTCCCGCTGCGCCCGCTGCTCCGGTCGCCCCCGCGGCTCCCGCTGCGCCCGTCGATCCGTTCCCGAACGCCTCCACGCTTGCGGCGGCCGCTTCGAACGCACCCGTCGTCGCAACCCCCGCGGCCGCGACCGGCAGCGCCTACGTGACCCCGATCGTGCGCAAGCTTGCCCGCGATCTCGGCGTTGACCTGGCCAGTGTGTCGGGCACCGGCGTCGGTGGTCGCGTGCGTCGCGAGGATGTCGAGGCTGCGGCTGCTGCCGCGCGCGCCGCAGCGGCGACTCCCGCCGCTCCCGCCTCGGCCCCGGCCACACCCGCCGCCGCGAAGGCCGAGGCCACCCGTGAGCCCTCGCCGCTGCGTGGCACGACTGAGAAGATGTCGCGCCTGCGCCAGACGATCGCTCGCCGCATGGTCGAGTCGCTCCAGACCGCGGCTCAGCTGACCACGGTCATCGAGGTGGACGTCACCAAGGTGGCCGCGCTCCGCGCCCGCTCGAAGGACGCCTTCCTGGCCACGCACGGCACGAAGCTGACCTTCCTGCCCTTCTTCGTGAAGGCAGCGACGGAGGCTCTCGCCTACCACCCGAAGCTCAACGCGACCATCAACGACAAGGAGGTCACGTACTTCGATCACGAGCATGTGGGCATCGCCGTTGATACGCCGCGTGGCCTGCTCGTCCCGGTCATGAAGAATGCGGGCGAGAAGGACATCCCCGGCATCGCCGCGTCCATCAACGACCTGGCGGCACGCACCCGCGACTCGAAGATCGGCCCCGACGAGCTGTCCGGCTCGACCTTCACGGTCACGAACACCGGTTCGGGTGGCGCGCTCTTCGACACGCCCGTTCTCAACATGCCCGAGACCGCGATCATGGGCGTCGGCACGATCGTTAAGCGCCCCGTCGTGATGAAGGGGGCCGACGGCGCCGATGTCATCGCGATCCGCTCCATGGTCTACCTGTCGCTGTCCTACGATCACCGCCTGATTGACGGCGGGGATGCGTCGCGCTTCCTCATGGACGTGAAGAAGCGCTTGGAGGAGGGTGCGTTCGAGGCCGACCTGGCTCTCTGATTCTCTTCCACGCTCGTGATGGGGTGGGCCCGCGGGCCCACCCCATCACTGCATTGCCACGCTACTCCTCGTGCCCCGACTCGGCTTGCTCCGAGTCCGGGGACGGCGGCGCAGTGGCCGCGACGACCTTGCCGGACACCGGATCGACCCTCAGGGTGAGATTGGCGGTGTTCGGCGCCCCGTGTTGGTCGCAGGTCTGTTCCACGCAGGTGCGCGACTCTAAGACGCTCAGGGTCGCGCTCACGTCGATAGCTCCGGGTTCGCAGGCGACAACGGAGACGTCGTCGACGCGGGATACGAGTGCTTCGACGCGCACCCCTCCCGATCGCATTGACTCGATCCGTTCGGTGTCCTGATCGAGCAGTTCTCCGCCGAGGACGGCATCGAGTCCCGAGGCATCTCCCGCGATAACCGCCTGATCGCGTACCTCGATCGCGTGATTGATCAGGTCGGTCACCGCCGTCACATCGCACGGGTCCGCCGGGGGCTGGGACTGAATGCTCTCCCCATCGCTCGGCCTCGCCGTCGAAGTCAGGGTGCGCCATCCCGCGTAACCGCCGACACCGAGAGCGAGGATGAGCACCGCGATTGCGCCAACGAGCGCCGCCCTGGTGCGGATCCGGCCTCTCGTTTCGGTGGGACCCATGTCTCCTGCGTGCGTTCGCCTCCTCGTCCGCCGCGTGTGTCCCTCGTCTTCGATAGCCGTGTCTTCGCGCAGGGCAGCCGCCCGAAGATCCGCGATGACCTGTTCGGGATCAACGGGCTCGCGCGCGATGACGTGTTCCTCGGGGTCGGCGAGCACTGGGGTTGCCCCCGATGCCACGGCGGCGGCGACATCGTCGTAGCCGAGCTGCGCCAAGACCTCGTCCATCTCGAGGAGCGAGGCGATGCGGCGCAGGCACTGACGATCCCCCTCCATGCCGACGCTGTCCACGCTCCATCCGGGCGTCCCCTCTCCTTCCCCGATCTCGTCGATGAGATCGATGATCACCGCCCTGCCCTGCGGCGTCACCATGATGTTTGCGGGCGTGAGGTCGCCGTGGACGATACCCGCCGCGTGAAGGGCACCCAGGCCAGCGGCAATTCCCTCGACAATCTGCCGTCGGGTTGCCTTGGGGCGCAGGTCCGCCGATCCGATCTCGACGTCCAGCGGGCGACCGTGGACGTAGTCATAGACGATGGCCCAGCGACCGTCGTCGGATTGGACGACGTCACGCAGCGCGACGACGTGATGCGACGACACGCGCGCCCACGCCTTCCATCGCGGGAGGCAGCGCCGACCATCGTCTGCTGAGCGCAGGGCGATGAGTGCCTCTCCGGCGTTCGTTCGCGTCCTCCACAGCGGGCCACGGGCGCCGATGTGGAACACCTGACCAATGTCATATCCCCCGATATCCATACGGTCATTGTCTAAACTCACTCAATGTGATGCAACTCATCTCACATAGTGCCCGGCCGGATGCGCGGGCTTTGTCGGGGTGTTAGCACGTAGAATAATGGTCCTATGAGTGAAAAGAATCCCCCTGCGAAGAGGCGCTTCTACCAGAACGTGCTCGACGCATATCGACTGACCGCACGCACGTATCCGGCGCTGCCGTGGATCCTCCTGGGAGCGGCCGCTCTTGTCATCGCCGTGTTTATGCTGCTGGCGTTCCTGACGAACACATCCTGGATCGGCTGGCTCGTCATCGGCATCATGGGTTCCATCACCGCAGCCCTCGCAATCCTGAGCTTCCTGGCCCGCCGCGCGCTCTATGCGCAGGTCGAAGAAACCGCCGGGGCCGTGAAGGTCGCGCTCTCCCAGATTCAGCGTGGCTGGATCATTCCCGAACAGCCGGTCGCCTTCACGCGTGAGCAGGATCTGGTCTGGCGCATCGTCGGACGCCCGGGCGTCGTCCTCATCTCCGAGGGACCCACGTCCCGCGTGCGCCCACTCCTGCAGTCCGAGGCCAAGCGCGTCACCAAAGTGATGCGAAACGTTCCCGTCCACCAGATTCAGGTGGGTCGAGAGGATGGTCAGACAGCCCTGAAGGACCTGCAGCGCGCCCTGCGTGGCCTGAAGAACGTTCTGACTGCGGAGGAAGTTCCGCAGGTGTCGGCGCGCATCAACGCGCTGCGTTCGAATGAGCCTCCCATCCCCAAGGGCATTGATCCCCTGCGCGCCCGCGCGTCGCGGCGTGCGCTGCGCGGAAACTAAGACGCGCAGTCAAGTGGGCGAGCACAGTGTGCTCGCCCACTTTCGTATCCGGGATGTGAGACTCCCTAGACATGCATAGTATGCGTCTGCTTGCATATTCAGTATCGACGATCCGCAACAATACAGATACTGAGGAACATAACCATGCACTCGACAAAGATTCTCGCAGCCCTGACGGCGACCACGGCAGCGGTTGCACTGACCGCATGCGCGGACCCGACGACAAACTCCACCACGACCGAGCAGAGCAACTCCTCCACCGCCGCATCAACGACGCACTACGACGTCTCGGCCATTCCCACGGTCGACGAGATCGCGGCCCTCGTCCCTGACGAGATCAAGAAGCGGGGCACACTGCGCAACGGCGCATCGACCGGCTACGCCCCCGCCGAGTACATGGCTGCCGATGGGCAGACCCCCATCGGCTACGACATCGACATCAACAGGGCGCTCGCGAAAGTCATGGGCCTTGAAGAGGGGACGACGAAGCACTCTGAGTTCCCGACGATCATCCCCGCACTGGGCACGAAGTTCGACGTGGGCCTATCCTCCTTCACGATTACCTCCGAACGCGAGCAGCAGGTCAACATGATCTCCTACCTCAACGTAGGATCGGCCTGGGGCGTCGCACAGGGGAACCCGAAGAACTTCGACCCCTCCAACCCGTGCGGCATGACGATCGCCGTTCAGACCGGCACCGCCCAGGAGACCTACGCAGATGATCTGTCCAATCAGTGCGTGGCCGACGGGAAGGAGAAGATCACGGTCATGCCACACGAACTCCAGACCGACATTGCCACCAAGCTCATATCAGGCCAGTACGATGCAACCCTGGCCGACTCGACCGTCATCGGCTATACGAGCGCGCAGTCGGGCGGAAAGATCGTCCAGCTCGGAGATACCTTCGAATCCGCACCCCAGGGCGTCGCGGTGAGCAAGGATGACGCAGCGCTGACCGAGGCGGTCCAGCAGGCTATGCAGTACCTCATGGACAATGGCTACCTCACCGACATTCTCGCCACCTACGGCGCCGACAGTGCAGCCCTGACGAGCGCGGATGTCAACCCCGTCGTCAACTGATCGCGTGACAATCAACGCATAATATGCATCATTATGCATATAGGCGCATAATGGTAGCAACGCAGGGGCACACAGCCCCACCCCATCGGAAGGCACATCATGACCATCACGAAGGCACACGCTCTCATCGCTCTGGCAGCAGCAGCCGCACTCCCGCTGGCCGCCTGCGCGGACCCGACCACGTCCTCGAACGGACCGTCCACCGGGGCGAACGCTTCCAGCTCGAGCGCTGCCACGACCTCGTACGACGTCTCGGCGATCCCCACGGTCGACGAAATCGCCGCCCTGGTGCCCGACGACGTTGCGAAGCGAGGAACTCTGCGCAACGGCGCCTCCGCGGACTACGCCCCCGCCGAATTCCTCGGCGACGACTCCCAGACCCCCCAGGGCTACGACGTCGACATCAACCGCGCCCTCGCCAAGGTCATGGGCCTGAAGGAGGGCACCACCAACCACGCGGAGTTCCCGACGATCATCCCTGCCCTCGGCACCAAGTTCGACGTGGGTATCTCCTCCTTCACGATCACCTCCGAGCGCGAGGAGCAGGCCAACCTGATCTCCTACGTCCAGGTCGGATCCGCCTTCGGCGTCGCCAAGGGCAACCCGAAAAACTTCGACCCGACCAACCCCTGCGGCACCACCATCGGCGTCCAGACCGGCACCGCTCAGGAAGACTACGCGACCGAGCTGTCCGAGAAATGCGAGGCCGACGGTAAGGACAAGATCACGATCATGCCGCACGACCTGCAGACCGACATCACCACCAAGGTGATCGGCGGCCAGTACGATGCGACCTTAGCCGACTCCACCGTCATCGGATACACGGCTTCCCTCTCGGGCGGCCAGATCGAGCAGATCGGCGACGTCGTCGAGTCCGCCCCCCAGGGCGTGGCCGTCAACAAGAATGATGCCCAGCTCACTGAGGCGGTCCAGAAGGCCATGCAGTACCTGATGGACAACGGCTACCTCGCCGACATCCTCGACACCTACGGCGCGAAGGAAGCCGCCCTGACGACGGCGGAACTCAACCCGGCAACCACCGACTGAGGCTCACATGGCACACATGAAAGACGGCGTCGAGCTGCTCGATGCCAAACCCGTCCCCCGGCCGGGGAGGTGGGTCAGCGCGATCATCGTCGCGATCCTCGCGGCAATGGCCATTCACGGCCTGATCACCAACGTGAATTTCCAATGGGGCGTCGTGTTCCAGTGGCTCTTCTCCGCCTCGATCATGCAGGGCGTCGCCTTCACGATCATCCTGACGGTCCTCGCGATGGCGGTGGGTACGGTCCTCGCCATCACGATGGCGATCATGCGCCAGTCGGTCAACCCGGTCCTGCGCTGGGTGGCGATGGCCTACATCTGGTTCTTCCGTGGGACGCCTATCTACACGCAGCTGATCTTCTGGTCACTTCTGCCCACGCTCTACCCGTCACTGTCCGTTGGAGTGCCGTTCCTCGGCACGCTGTTGGGCTGGGAGGTCAGCTTCGATACGGCGACCTACTTCACGCCGTTCTGGATGGCGTTCGTGGGCCTGGGCCTCAACGAGGGCGCGTACCTCGCGGAGATCATGCGCGCGGGCCTGCTGAGCGTCTCGAAGGGCCAGTGGGAGGCGGCGACGGCCCTGGGCATGCCGCGGGCGACGATCTTCCGCAGGATCATCCTGCCCCAGGCGA
>ERZ773180.449-NODE-449-length-24907-cov-2.924553_pt1 | contig 24907 bp, 16 predicted proteins | sample MGYA00511080_ERZ773180 | MGnify/ENA primary metagenome ERZ773180 (study PRJEB29015, sample SAMEA2738175) | human oral metagenome | biome: human oral; feature: human-associated habitat; material: saliva | place: China | collected 2178 ... | reverse complement strand
GAAGATAAGGCTATCAATACTGATACATTGGCGGAAGAGCTTTATACTTATATAGAGCAGATGCAAGAGTTTCTGGGCTTAAAAAAGACGGATCTTATAAGTATGTTAAGCATACTCCCGGGAACGAACAAAAGCAAAGAAAAAGAAGGTTTTGACAGACTTGATATACTTCCTTCACAGATAGTGTCCATAGTGGGACCTACCGGCTCCGGAAAGAGCAGACTCCTTGCGGACATCGAGTGGGCGGCACAGGGCGATACTCCGACAAACAGATTCATACTGATAAATGATGCCAAACCTGACCCCAAGTGGAGGTATTCTTCTACCAACAAGCTTGTTGCACAGTTATCGCAAAACATGAACTTTGTCATGGATCTTAAAGTAGGAGAGTTTGTGCAAATGCATGCGGAAAGCCGTATGGTGGAGAATAAAGAAGAGGTCATGATAAAGATACTTGAGGCAGCCAATAAACTTGCCGGCGAATCCTTTTCTATAGATACTCCGGTCACAGCTTTAAGCGGCGGACAGTCAAGAGCTTTGATGATAGCCGATACGGCTATTTTAAGTACCTCACCCATAGTTTTGATAGATGAAATAGAAAATGCAGGTATAGACAGAAGAAAAGCACTTGAACTTTTAGTTTCGCAGGACAAGATAGTCTTAATGGCAACACACGATCCCCTTCTGGCACTTATGGCAGACAGACGTATAGTTATAAAAAACGGCGGTATTCATAAGGTACTTACCACGACGGATGAAGAAAGAGAGCTCTTAAATGAGCTGTCAAAAATAGATAATGTTATGCAAGCCGCAAGAGGAAAGTTAAGGCTTGGGGAAGTGTTGGGGCTTCAGGATGCCAAGGTGGAGTAATCTTACCGCTAATATTTAGCATCCCAAAGTTCATGTAACACTAAAAACTAATGTAAGATATAGTTGACTTGTTTGGAGCTTGTTTTATACAGAAAAAAAGAAAAAAGCGGCAAACGCTTTATTATAATAAATTTTTTTATAATACAGATATGGGCAGAGTATAAGATAACTCTGCCCATAAGTGCTTATTTACAGAAAAGTTACCTCAAGCTCACAAGCTCCTTGAAACGGTTCACAGTTCGATAGCCGCTGTAATTTATTGGATATAGTAGAAGATCTGTTTTCCCTATCTCTTTCCAAAAGCGTCATATATTCCACCTCCGTTGTTATTACCTATCAGATTCCATAATATATATGTTATAACATATAAGCCTGCAAAAATCAGCTTACATTAACTTGTTAAGATTGACTTTTATTGCGGAGATGTTAAAATTTCAATCAACAGATTAATTAAGAAATTGTTATAAAATCATTATAGATCAATATATAAAATTTACCTTGTGAATACAATATTATTAAAACAGCGTAAAAAATAAATCAAAATAATACTTAAGGAGTTTCTATGAAAGTTATGCATTTGGGAGATCTCCATATAGGCAAGTCCTTGGGGGAGTTTGATCTGTATGAAGATCAAAAATATATATTGGAACAGATACTAAAAATAGCACAGGAAAAGTCAGTTGATATACTCCTTATAGCCGGAGATGTGTATGATAAGTCTGTACCCGGTGAAAAAGCGGTACAGCTTTTGGATCTTTTTTTAAGAAAACTGGTAGATACCGGTATAAAAACTTATATCATAAGCGGCAATCACGACTCTGATGAAAGGCTTAATTTCGGAAGTTCATTATTTGAATCCAATAATATATACATAAGTTCAAAATTCAATGGAAGGCTGAAAAAATTCAGTTTGAATGATGAATTCGGAGAGCTCGATATCTACCTCCTGCCCTTCGTAAAGGCTTCACAGGTACAGCATTATTTCACCGAAGAAAAAATAGACAGTTACGATATGGCGGTAAGGACCATATTGGAGCACTCCGATATTGATCTTAAAAAAAGAAATATTCTGGTAGCACATCAATTCGTTGCGGGTAAAGAAGATCCCGAGATGGCAGGATCCGAGGGGCTTAGCGTACACAATGTGGGAACTGTCGAAAAGATAGGTTACTCGAGTTTGGAGAAGTTTGACTATGTAGCTCTGGGGCATATACATTCACCGCAGTCGGTGGGGGTTGAACATATACGTTACAGCGGCTCACCACTTAAATATTCGCTCGGTGAAGTCAATAACAGTAAGTCGCTTCCTATCATCACATTGGAAAACAAGGGTAAGCTTTCGATAGAATATGTACCCTTGACAGCCATGCGTGATATACGGCATTTAAAGGGCAACTTGAAGGAGCTTTTAGATGAAAAAAATATAAGTTCGAATAATGATTTTATATATGCGACATTGACGGATGAAGATATAATAAATGATGTAATGGGGATGTTCAGAGCATATTATCCCAATACCGTGAAGATAGATTATGATAATTCACATACAAGAGAAATAGAAAATGTTGACATATCAAGGATAGCTGAAAATAAGACTTTTGATGAACTGATACAGGATTTCTATAAGCAGATATATGCCTGTGATATGAGCAAAGAAGAGCTTGAGATCATGAAGTGGGCTGCTAAAGAAGCGGGGGTAATAAATGAAACCGATTAAATTAATTATAAGTGCCATAGGTCCGTATGCAAAAGAGATGCCGGAGATAAGATTTGATGATTTTGATGAAAAAGGACTGTTTTTGATCTCGGGAGATACGGGGGCAGGTAAAACTACTATTTTTGATGCGATTTGCTTTGCTCTGTACGGAGAGGTCAGCGGAAGTTATCGTGAAGCTCGGAGCCTAAGAAGCGAATATGCCGCAGAGGATGTGGAAAGCTTCGTTGACTTTTATTTTTCTCATCAAGGTAAAAACTATAGGATCCGCCGAAATCCTCCCTATGAAAGGGCGAAAAAGCGAGGGGAAGGCAAGGTGGAAGAAAAGGAAAATGCTTACTTTTACGAGGAGAATGCCGTACCTATAGAGGGTAAGGATAGAGTAAAAAAAGCGGTTTATGAGCTGTTACATATAGATGAGAAGCAGTTTAAGCAGATAGCAATGATAGCGCAGGGGGAGTTTTTGGATCTTTTAAATGCCAAGACGGAAGAAAGAACAAAGATACTTCGTACTATTTTTTCAACGGGCGGATATAATAACATAGAATACAAACTAAAAAATCGTATGGATGAGGCAAATAAGATCCGAACAAAACAAGAATTAAGCATAAGTCAATATTTTAACGATATTTTATATATAGACGGATCTGCTTACAAAGAGGAGTTGGATGAGCTGAGCAAAAAAATATCATCCGGTAATATAGAGATCAATCTTGATAGAATATTTGAGATGATAGAAAATATCAACAAGGAAAATAAAGAAAAGTCAGATCTTATCTTAAAAAAGTGCAATGAAGAGGAAGAGATTCTAAAAAGTGAGATAAAAGAACTGAATCTGTCAAAAGTCAATAATCAATTCGTAGAGCGTCTTCAACTGCTTGAAAAAGAAGAAAAGGAACTTAAAGAAGAAAAAAACGAGATAAAAAAACTTAAAGATCTTTTGGATAAACAAAAAAATGCAAGCAGAAAACTTGCTCCCGTTTATAATAATTTACTCGAAAAGCAAAAAGAAAAAAACAAAACAAAGACAGGTATAGAAAATAAAAATGTGCTTCTTAAGGAGAGTCAGACAGCTTATGAACTGGCAAGATCCAAGCTTGAAGAAAGTATGAAAGCCAAAGATACAGCGGAGATCAAAAAAAGAGAAGCACAAAAAATAGAAGAAGAAAAAGAAGATTATAGGCTTAGAGATAAACTGAGCAAAGATATCAATTTACTTGAAGAAAAAAAATCAATACTTGATTCAAAAAAGGAGAGTCTGGAAGCAGCCGAAAAAAGCTTGAATGAAAGAAAAGAGCAGTTGAAAAAGATGATCGACAGCCTAAAAACAAAGCCGGAAGAATATAGTGACGCACTTGCGAAGAAGAAAGCATTGACGGAGGCGGATAAAAAGTTAAGAAATATTATTGAGATAAGCATAAGGGATATACTCAACACTAAAAACGATCGCAGGAAAAGTGAAACTTCGTATATACAAGCAAGGGATGAGTTTGATAAAGCCGATAAGGAAAGAGCGGATGCAGAAAAGATCCTTGAGTACAGCAGAGCAGGTATACTTGCACAAAGCCTGAAAGAAGGAATGAGTTGTCCGGTGTGCGGTTCCGTTCATCACCCCGCCCCGGCAAAGCTTCCTCAAATATCCGTAAGCGAAGAAGAATTTAAGCAGATCGTGGACAAAGCCAAAAAACTTGAAGCGGATAAGAATAAGGCTTATACAACACTTCAAAGCCTAAATACATTAGTGCTTGAAAAAGAGGAAAACTTAAAAAAAGAGAGCGAAGAATGTATAAGCAATGAAATCTTTGATAATGTAAAACATTTACCGCAAGATCCGGATGAATTATCAACACTGCTTATTGATCTAAGGAATAAGCTTAAGGCAGAGCTCCTTGAAATCGATAAGACTGAATCGCTTTTGAAAGATCAATGCGTAAAATTCAAAGAAAGCGAAGAAAAGCTTGAGTATTCAAGAGAGGTCGAAGAAAAAGATATCTTAAAGCAAAAAGAATTATTGTTAAAATATATACAAGAAAATAATGATTCTTTGTCAAAGCAAAAAGGTATGTTGGAATCCTTGCAAAAGCTGAGTTTTGATAACTGGGAAAATGCCGAAAAAGCTATGAATAAAGCTTATGCTCAGGCGAAGATCATACTTGACGAAATTAAAGAATGGGAAGATAAGAAGAATACTTTTTCACAAAAAGTTGCAGCGGTAAAAGCGGAAATAAGTACTATGGAATCAAATCTGGCAAACCAAAGTGCAGGTGAAGAAGAATTGATAAAAAAACTACAAGACTTATTGATCCTATATGATTTCAACTCTTTCTTAGAGATAAAAGAATTTGCTTTATCCGAGGAGGATATTTCAGACAGGGAAAAAACTATCTCGGGTTTTAAGGAGCGTGTAAGTATAAATAAAAGTAAACTTGCTCAGGCAAAAGAAGATGCAAAGGGCAGGAAGATAGTGGATATAGAGGAATTGGAATCTAGGGTCAAAGCCAGGGATAAAGAAGTTGACGGCATGAAAAAAGAAGCACACTCCCTTACTAACAAGATAGATAGCAATAAGGATAAGTATAAGAATATCAAAGCTATACGTTCGGAACTGGAAAAATCCGGCAAAGAATACGCTGTGTGTAAAAGGCTTTATGAACTGGTAAAGGGACAGACCGGAAAGGGTAAGATCACCCTGGAGCAGTATGTTCAGGCGGCAGGATTCGATGGGATTATAAGGGCAGCCAACAGAAGGCTTTTGCCTATGACCGACGGACAGTATGAGCTCTACAGGACGCAGGATGAACTCGGTAAAAGAAGTAATACCTTTTTGGATCTTGAAGCACTTGATAATTATACCGGTCATAGAAGGGCGGTATGGAACTTGTCGGGAGGGGAGAGTTTTAAGGCATCTCTTAGCCTTGCGCTGGGGCTTTCGGATACAGTCTCTTCGAATCTTGGAGGTATTCAAATGGATGCCCTGTTTATAGATGAGGGATTTGGAACTTTAGACAAAAAGTCTATAGAAAATGCCATGGATATACTTCTTAGTCTCTCAAATACCAATAAACTTGTGGGCATAATAAGTCACAGAGAAGAATTAAAGGATAATATACCGCAAAAGATAATAGTCGAAAAGACAAGGAACGGAAGCAGTATAAGTGTTGAAAGGGATTGATGTGACTTTTAAGCTGAAATCTGTCTTTTTGGAATTTTGCAGATCAAAAAAATGTCTGCACTTAAGTAAAATATTATTAGGGGGATATTATGAAAAAAATAAAATTATTGACAGTATGTCTGATGCTTGTACTTACGGTGAGCGGATGTGGGAGCAGGGCGGCAAAGGTACGGGAAAAACTGGATCTTGGATCCAAATATATAGAGGAACTTGACTATGACAATGCGATAGAAGTCCTTTATGAAGCTATAGATATAGATCCGAAAAATCCTGATGCATATATGATGTTGGCTGAAGTATATATAAAAGACGCTAATGTGGATAAAGCCAAAGAAATATTGGAAGAGGCTTTGGAGATAGAAGATCTGTCTGAGGAAAAAGAGGATGAGATAAATGAAAAGCTCTCGGGCTTACTTTATCTTGTAACGATATCTAAAGCAGCGGGGGAATATGATGAACCCTTTGTACTTGAATTAAGTAATTTATCCGATAAGGATATCTATTACACGATAGAGAGTAAGAACTCAAGACTGGCAACAGCCGAAGTGAAATATACAGGTCCCATACTTTTGGATGAAGACGGTGATTACAAGATAAAAGCTTATACATTTGACTCCGATAAAAAAGCCAATGATGCGATAAAAGCAAAGTATAGTATAAAGTTATCAAAGAAATATAAAGAAAAAAACAGTTGGGTACATTACGGTGATATATACAGGTATAGAGGAGAAGACTCTAAAATAGTCACAAAATGGAAAGAAATAGACGGCAAATGGTATTATTTTATGGATAACGGAGATATGGCTACCGGAACTGTAGACATAGACGGATCAAAGTATCATTTTAATAATATCGGGATCATGCTTACAGACTGGCAGAATATAGACGGCAAATGGTATTACCTCGGAAGTGACGGAATAATAAAGACCGGTCCCCAGGAAGTGGACGGTAAGAAATATTATTTTGACGATAACGGAGTTATGCTTACAGGCTGGCAGAATATAAGTGATACGTGGTATTACATCACCGAAAAAGGCGAGGTTAGTATAGGCTGGCAGAGTATAGACGGCAAATGGTATTATTTTGCCGAGGACGGCAAAATGATAGAAAACCAATATGTAGGTACTTATTATGTCGGAGCTGACGGAGCTATGGTTGCCGAGGCAAAAGCACCTAAGACTGAAACCCGGGATAACAGTGATGTGAAGAAGTTATATAGGGATGTACTGACTAAAATATATACAACTAAGGAGTTGCAAGGATTATACGAATATGATCCAAATGCAGAAATGGAGATAAGTGAATTGCACGATCCGAGATATACTTTACTGGATGTGACCGGTGACGGAAAAGAAGAACTTATAGTATACGTAGGTATAGGAATAGCCGGTATATATGGAGTCAAGGGAGGAAAAATCTCACTTTTGATGAAGACATCAATGGATGAAAGTAGTTATATATTGTATGACAATACTATTGTCTGTACATTCAGAACTCATAATGCTGAAATAGGCGGATCTACATTTTCTTGTTTCAGATATAATAATGCAACAGGTAAATTTGAAGAATACAGGTCGGGTCTGGCAGCTACCAATGAGGAGGCTGAAGAGTATGATGCGGCTGAAACTGCATTTTTTGATGGTTTAATGAATAATGTCAAAGCAGAAATATGGGAAGCGGCAAATATTCCTCTCACCCCGGAGAACATAACGGCATTAAAATAAATCACAAGAATCACATAAAGTATCAAAAAAATAATTATTACGATCTTTAAGAAACTTAGCTGAAAAACTTAAAGTCGGATCTTTCGGCAAGAATTACATACTAAAGAGGGCTGTTTTGACAGGCACATCGACCGGTCAAAACAGCCTTCTTTTATATTGTGTGCTTTCAAAACATCTGAATATAATTAATGCAACGAGATTCTCTATTTTTATTCATGGAATGCAACTTTTTTATATTCTAAAAAATCCGAGAAATAAATAAAAAGCGGCTTTTATTTCAAAACAGGTTTAAAAGCTTCTTTTTTAATTGCAAAAATCTATATTATTAGATAAACTTATATAAAATTTCAAACTAAATTAAGGCAATTTTTTTAAGTATATGTTACTATAGAATTTATAGTGTTCGGATCTCGAACTTTTATGAATATGCCTCGATCTTAAGATCGAGGGGGCATACATATTCGTAATAATCAAAAAACGGTGTATAATAAAAAGCGGATCGCTGAGGGTGTTTTTGGCGGGTAAATTACAGTAAAGAGTATACCTTGCCGTAGCGATGAAAGTAAATCGCAGTCAAGCCGAACACAAGTTTGTTTTAGAATATTGTACAGGATCAAAAAAGATGTGAGAGGAGTTTTATATGTCACAAATAAATATATTGGTAGTAGATGATGAAAAAGAAATAGCGGAATTGGTCGAGATACATTTGGTCAGTGACGGATATAAAGTATTTAAAGCCGAGAATGCGGAAGAAGGACTTAAGATTTTAGAGGAAGAGGAGATACATTTGGCACTTATTGACATAATGATGCCGGGTATCAGCGGTCTGGAGATGTGCAAGAAAATCAGAGAGACAAAGAATATTCCTATAATCATGTTAAGTGCAAAAAGTTCGGATCTTGATAAGATCCTCGGACTGGGAACAGGTGCGGATGATTACGTAACAAAGCCTTTCAATCCGCTCGAGCTTACCGCAAGAGTAAAGTCACAGCTTAGAAGATATACTCAGTTCAATCCCAACAACATGGAAACTAACAAGAATGAGATAACCATAAAAGGACTTACCATAAACAAGGACAATCATAAAGTAATAATATATGATGAAGAGGTTAAACTTACACCTATAGAGTTCGATATACTTTATCTTTTGGCAAGTAATGCCGGTAAGGTGTTCTCGACCGACGAGATCTTTGAAAAAGTCTGGAACGAGAAGGTATATGAAGCCAATAACACCGTTATGGTTCATATAAGAAGGCTCAGAGGTAAAATGAAGGATGATGAGAGAGTAGACAAGATAATAACTACAGTATGGGGAGTGGGATACAAGGTTGAAAAATAATAAGCAGAAAACATTTCATACAAGAGTGCTTGCCAATATTATATATAGCTTAGTTATTACAATGCTCTTTGAAGTATTTTTTGTAAATGTTATCGTAGGTATGTCATTATATTCCAATATGCAACAGTCTCAAAATGAATTGGTCTTTTCAGCAGTCCATTTTGAGACTGTTGTTGTATTGGTTTTTGTACTTATCGGGATAGTTTTATTTACAGCTATATTTTATTTATTGCAAAAACGTTCTTTTTCATATATTCAAAAACTGTCCGATGCCATGAGAGAGATAGCGGACGGTAATTTGAATACTTATGTACAGGTGGAGGACGATAATGAATTCTCAGACATGGCAAGTAATTTAAATTACATGATAAAAGAACTAAATGCCCTTATGGAAAGGGAAAGAGAGTCGGAACGAACAAAGAATGAACTTATAACCAATATAGCACATGATCTCAGAACTCCGCTGACATCTATAATAGGATATCTGGAGCTGATATCAAACAGTAAGAATCTGACTGAGGAAACGAGAATAAAATATACCGAAGTGGCATATACAAAAGCAAAGAAGTTGCAAAAACTTATAGAGGATCTGTTCGGACTTACAAAGCTTAATTGCGGAAAAATAGCTCTTAACCTTTCCAAGGTCGACTTGGTGAAACTTTTAACTCAACTTATGGAGGAGTTTTATCCGAGCTTTTCAAATAATAATTTATCATATTCACTAAAATCCAATGTAAACACGGCTATAATTACAGCCGATCCAAATCTTTTGGCAAGGCTTTTTGAAAACCTGATAGGAAATGCCATAAAGTACGGAGCCGACGGCAAAGAGATCAATGTGAAGATAGATGCCGCTCCTTCAATAGTAAAGGTTTCCGTTATCAACTACGGGAAGGTCATACCGGAGGAAGAGGTAGGTTTTATCTTTGATAAATTCTATCGTTTGGAGCAGTCAAGATCTTCCAAGACAGGAGGTACAGGACTCGGTCTTGCGATAGCAAAGAACATAGTGGAACTGCACAGCGGTACCATAGAGGTGAAAAGTAATTTTGAGGGGACGCACTTTATAGTTGGTTTAAGAGTGAATTTGGATACGAATAAGGAAAATTTTGGTTATGTATAAAAAATTATATCCGGTAATAATATTTTTTTTATGTGTGATTTTTCTCTCATTTACATACAGCAGCCTTACATTTGCAAGAAGTACCGGAGCCGAAAGTTCTGCTATAAATGATAATAATATAAGTATCGGTTTCGGTTATGACGGTACTGTAAGACTCGGAAGATATGTGCCGATCAATATAGAATACGATGAAGGAAAAGATTTTGAAGGAAAAGTATTAATAAAGACAGCCACACTTTCGGGAGAAAATTACCGATATGAATATATGGTCAAGATCGGAAAAGATGATTCTTCGGACTTTAAAAGAAGTTATTATATTCCTTTGGATAAGAATGCTTCTTCACTTTTGGTGGAAGTTTATGACACGGTCGATTCTTTGATAGCGAAAAAAGATATGACCTTTGATTATAATGCTGAGATCTCCAAGATATTTATAGGTGTATTAAGTGATACTCCGGACAGTTTAAGCTTTTTTGATAATGTGTCGGTAAATAAGGGGATCAATATTTCAAAGGTGATAAACTTAAGCACTCAAACCTTCCCGGAAGATATGGCAGGTCTTTCTCAACTTGATATAGCAATTATTCCATGCAAGATCTTTCGGATAAACAGTCAAGGGCTTTGATGGAGTGGGTGAGAGAAGGCGGTATAATCCTTCTGGGAACAGGCAAAAGAGCGAATGATATTCTGGGCAGATACGCACCCGAGCTGCTTGACGATATGTTCGAAGAGGCTATAAGCTATGAAGTGGACATGGGTTACAGTCTGGGGATAGAAGATCCGGGTAACAATATAGTTGAACTGGATTGTGTGGATCTTCAACTTCATAACGGCAATATACTTGTGAACGGTGATATACCATTACTCAGCAGTATAGATAAGGTACACGGTTTTATAGTCGTATCGGCATACGACTTTGTTCAGGTGGAAGAATACGCCAACAGGCATAGTGAGTATGCTGCCAAGATATTATCGGGGATCTGGACGGCAAGTTCAAAAAATACTGAAAGTATGGGAGACAACTTTTTAGGAAGCGATCTGTTCTATGAATTACAACCGGTAAAGGATCTTAGCCTGGTAGGTAAATTACCTTCGATCTTACTGATCATCTTGATCATGTTTGCCTATGTGTTTATTATAGGTCCGGTGCTTTATATTATGTTAAGACATGTACACATGGAGATGCATTACAGAAATATTGCGATATTATCTACATTGCTTTTTTCGGTATTTATATATATGTCTTACGATAAATACAGGTTTCACGATGAATTTTATAATTATGCAGCCATAACCGACATAAGTGAGAATGCCATATCGGAGGAAGTATATATCAACTTAAGAAGTACCGATAACAAGCCCTACGGAATAAATATCGCAAGTGATTACAGTATAATACCTGTGTCTTTTTATGAAAGTGATATTACAAGTCTTGAAAGCTCCGATATAAGCATAAGTTATAAAGAAAATGAAAATACTATCAATATAAATTCAAAAAGTCCTTTTTCGGATAATATTTTCAGACTTAACAGGTTGAATGAAAATACAAAAAAATACGGTATACATACAGATGTCACGATCTATAATGACGAGGTATTCGGAAGTGTAACAAATAAATGTCCTTATACCATAAAAAATGCCGCAATCATAATGTTCGGTAAACTTATATTACTTGGAGATCTTGAGCCGGAAGAGGTAAAGGATATAAGCAAAACGAAAGTATATACAGTTCCTATCGTCTACAACAGCAGTGTGGCTAATATGATAACCGGACTTAAAAATTACGATCAAGGTTCGGGTAATGTCTATATTGAAAGATTGGAGTATAACAATCTCATAATGTTGTATATGTATCTTTATAATTCGGGCTATAACTCGGACGCAAGAATCATAGGATTTATGGATGATGAGGAAATGAAAGATATCGTAAACGACAAGAATATGGAGAAATCCGGTAGAAATCTGCTTTCTTTTGATGTCGAAATAGGCAATACCATTGACAGGAGAATATATCAATCGGTACTTTCAAAAAGCCCTTCTGTAGTAGGAGGGGATTATGACAGCAGAAATAATACCATGTACGGACTCGATCCGGTGATACTGGAATATCAACTGGGAAGCGATATCGATATAGAAGAGTTACATTTTGAAAAAATATCGGATGAAATAAATGAACTTTCATCTCCCGATGAGTACGAGGTATTTAAGGGTGAAATGTCTTTTTTTAATTATCGCACCAATAGATACGAATTAAAAGATAATAATAAATTGACCTATAACGTGGAGGAACTGATTCCTTACCTGTCACCCTCCAATACCATAACCATAAGATATGTGGATATGGGCAGTGTTATGATAGCCTTGCCTATGTTAAGTGTATCGGGGAGGATAAGGTAATGCTTAAGATAAGAGGATTAAATAAATCATTTAACAAATTCAAAGCATTGGATGCCCTTGATATGAATATAGCAAGAGGCAGCATCTACGGACTGGTGGGTCAAAACGGTGCCGGCAAGACTACTCTTATGAGGATAGTATCGGGAGTTTTGGGATCTGACAGCGGCAGTATAAAGATCGACGATATGGATATGAAGAAGCAGTATTCACGTATAAAAGAAAAGATCGCATTTATGCCGGACAGTTTTGCCTTTCATTACAATATAACGGTTGAAGAATATATAGAATTTTTTGCCTCATGTCACGGACTTGAGGGACTCAGAGCAAGACAAATATATACTAAACTTTTGCATATGCTTTCACTTGAAGATAAGATGCAATCATTGGTAGGAAGTCTTTCAAGGGGAATGCAGCAAAGACTGTCTCTTGCCAGAGCGCTTATCAACGATCCTGAATTCATAATCATGGACGAGCCTACTTCGGGTCTCGATCCCAAGACGAATTATAGTTTTAAAGAGCTTATAAGGCAGCTTAATTCTGAAGGCAGGACCATACTTATCAGTTCCCATATGTTGTCCGAACTTGCGGAAGTTTGTACGGATATAGGTGTTATAGACCACGGGCATATGGTTATAGAAAGCAGCTTAAGTGATATACTTAATAAGTTCAATAATACCAACCCGATAAAGATAAGGATCATGGGTAAAGAAGACAAGGCTTTTAAGATCTTCAAAGAGGATAAAAATGTAAGGTATGTAAGTGCGAGAGACGGTATTTTCTTTATTAAATTTACCGGAAATAAAAAGGATGAGGCGGCATTGCTCAAAAAACTTGTATCACAGGATATACCGGTAAGTGAGTTTATGAGAGAAGAGGCTAAGCTTGAAGCATTTTTCATGGATATCACGGCAAGTAACAAGGAGAGGATTATTATAGAAAATGACTACTAACCCTATATTCAAAAGAGACTTAAAGCTTAGCAATAAGAATATAAGAATAGCTTTGGCTGTAGGTATTTTTAATTTCAGTATACTTATGTTTGCATTGAGTAATATAGATAGATATATTTCGGATGCCACATTAAGTGCACAACTAAATTATAATGATTTTCTCGGTCTGTTTATGATACTTTTGTGCATAGACTTTGCATTTATTTTTCTCATACTGCCCGGTGTTACCGCTATGAGTATAAGTGCTGAAAGAGAAAGTCAGAGTTTATATCTTTTGATGGCGACGAAATTAAAGCCCAAAGATCTTGTCACAGGCAAGCTTTTTTATGCTATTCATACAGTCTGTCTTTTTATTATAAGCACTTTGCCCATAAAGCTTATAAGTCTTATATATACGACAGTAAGTTTTGAGAAGCTTATTTTGATAATATTTTCTTATCTGGTGACTATATTATATGTTGCGTCTATAGGTATATTCGTTTCATCGCTGTGTAAAAAAAGCAGTATAGCAATAGAAGTTGTATATGTAGTATTGATAGCTTTAGCTTTGCTGAGTACCTATAATTTCGAGAATACATTTTTGATCAGTCCGATAAGCCCGCTCTTATTAAACTTATACAACATAAGTCATTATAATTATAAGTTCAACAGTTTCGGAATATATTTTTTGGACCCGGGAAATGTATTCAGTATACATAATATATGGATGACTTTGGCGGCACAATTATTAACTTCATTGATTTTAGTGCTTCTGAGCATTTATAATACTGATTTGAGACGAAAAAGTATATTTTCATTATGGAAGAAAGATAAGTAGAATGAAAAGGAAAGGGAAATATTTATGGAATATATGTCATACAGCAGTACAAGAGGAGGAAAAGAAAAACTAAGAGCTTCTGAGGCTATACTTAAAGGTCTGGCGGCAGACGGAGGCTTATTCATGCCCGAAAGGATACCGGAGTTTGACTTTGATCTGTACAGCTTGAAGGAAAGTTCTTATCAGGAAGTGGCTTACGAGGTCATGAAACTTTTTTTGGATGACTATAGCAAAGAAGAGCTGCTTTATTGTATTGAGAATGCATACGATGATAAGTTTGATACAAAAAACATATGCGAACTGAAAAAAACAGAGGAGGCATATTACCTGGAACTTTTCCACGGGAGTACGATCGCTTTTAAAGATATGGCTCTTTCAATACTTCCTTATCTGCTTACCACAGCTATGAAAAAACATAATATCAATAAAAAGATAGTAATACTTACCGCTACCAGCGGTGATACCGGTAAGGCTGCAATGGCGGGTTTTGCTGATGTTGAGGGTACCGAGATCATAGTATTTTATCCAAAAGGCGGAGTAAGTAAGATACAGGAACTTCAAATGCTTACCCAAAAAGGTGAGAATACTCATGTGGTATCCGTACATGGTAACTTCGATGCGGCACAAAGCGGAGTAAAAGAAATATTCAATGATACGAAATTTGTTGATTATCTATCATCTAATAACATACAGCTTTCAAGTGCCAATTCCATCAATATAGGAAGACTTGTACCGCAGATAGTTTATTATGTATACTCATATCTTCAACTTGTAAAAGCCGGTGAGATAAAGGAAGGAGAGCTTATCAATATCTGTGTACCTACAGGTAATTTCGGCAACATACTTGCCGCCTACATAGCAAAAATCATGGGACTGCCGGTCAATAAACTTCTTTGTGCTTCTAATGACAATAAAGTCCTGTATGACTTTTTTGCAAGCGGAATATATGATAAGAACAGGGAATTTATACTTACCTCATCACCGTCTATGGACATACTGATATCTTCCAATCTGGAAAGACTGCTTTACCTTGCGGCAGCTAAGGACAGTGCTAAGGTGAAAGCACTTATGGACGGACTCTCAAAACAGGGCGAATACAGGATAGATGAAAGTATGAAGAGCTTTTTATCAGACTTTGTCGGATTATATGCCGGGGAAGAAGATCAAAGAAAAGCAATAAAGTCGGTATATGACAGGGACGGATACGTACTTGATACACATACTGCGGTAGCCTATGCCGCTTACGAGGATTACAGAAGAAGTACCGGCGATGAGCATAAGACTGTAATAGCCTCAACCGCAAGTCCGTATAAATTTTCACGTTCTGTAGTATTTGCCATAGAGGGTAAAAAAAGTGAAGAGTGGGAAAGTGTAGAAAAGCTTGAAGCACTCAGTAAGGTAAAAATACCGGCTGCTGTTGAAGAAGTAAGAAATGCACAGATAAGACATGATATTGAATGTGATATTGAAGATATGAAAAATACAGTAAAAGAAATATTGCTATATTCCGGGAAATAATAAGATGAATAACTGTAGCAAAAGAGTATTATTATAAACTTCCAACAAAGTAAAAAAACTGTTCAGGGCTTGCTATCTTCGTAAAAACAACACAAAACTTCCGATAAAAGAAATAAAAAATTGATCAATTACTAATGTTAAAATGTATAATATAGTTATATATACATAGTATTATGACTGAAATCATGCCTTCACCACAAATAATATGCATATATATACTTAAACCTGTATTAAGATAAAAAGTCTCAAACTATATTACTGTAGCTTACTTGGATATTCTTGTGATATAATTAGGCGGTTATATAAATTTGAGAAAATCTTAAGTTTTACTCAATAAATACGTATTACTTAATAAAAGGATAATTTTAAGGAGGTAGTATATGTTGGTTTCTGCAACACAGATGCTTAAAAAAGCCAGGGAAGGACATTATGCGGTAGGTCATTTCAATATCAATAATCTGGAGTGGACCAAAGCTGTTCTTACTGCTGCAAAAGAGCTCAACTCTCCGGTAATACTCGGAGTGTCTACAGGTGCTGCAAGCTATATGGTGGGTTACAAAACGGTAGCCGATATGGTCAAGGCTATGATAGAAGAGATGGAGATCACACAGCCGGTTGCTTTACACCTTGATCACGGTACTTATGATGCTTGTTATAAATGTATAGAGGCAGGCTTTTCTTCAATAATGTTTGACGGTTCACATTTTCCTATAGATGAAAACCTTGCAAAGACTAAGGAATTGGTAGAGGCAGCACATGCAAAGGGCATGTCTATAGAAGCAGAGGTAGGTTCTATCGGCGGTGAAGAAGACGGTGTTATAGGTATGGGCGAGTGTGCGGATCCTAATGAGTGTAAGGAAATAGTCGATCTTGGAATAGACTTCCTTGCGGCAGGTATAGGTAATATACACGGCAAATATCCGGCAAACTGGCAGGGACTTAACTTTGAAGTGTTGGAGGCAATAAATAATAAAACAAGCGGTATTCCTTTGGTTCTTCACGGAGGTACGGGAATTCCGGCAGATATGATCAAGAAGGCTATAAGTCTCGGTGTTGCCAAGATAAATGTAAATACAGAGTGTCAGCTTGTATTTGCTGAGTCTACACGTAAATATATAGAAGCGGGTAAGGATCTTGAGGGTAAAGGTTTTGACCCCAGAAAGCTTCTTGCACCGGGCTTTAATGCCATAGTGGATATGGTAAAAGAAAAGATGGAATTATTCGGTTCTGTCGGTAAAGCATAAACTAAGAAGTATTAGAATCTTAAGGGCTGTCGCATGTATATCAGGGAAATGATCTGCGGATATACTGTGACAGCCTGTTTATAAATAAATGGGGACGATAAATATATGGGTGAAATAAAAAGTATAGATGAATTTTTCGGTTGTGATGTATTCGGCGACAGTGCTATGTCTACCTATCTTCCCAAGGATGTGTACAGGAAGCTTAAAAAGACTATAGAAGACGGTGCGGAGCTTGACAGAAGTATAGCCGGTGTGGTTGCACACGGTATGAAAGAATGGGCTATACAAAGAGGTGCGACACATTATACACACTGGTTTCAGCCGCTTTCGGGAGTATCTGCGGAAAAGCAGGAAAGTTTCATATCTTCGGTATCGAACGGTAAGGTGATATTGGAATTTTCAGCCAAAGAGCTTGTAAAAGGTGAGTCCGATGCTTCCAGTTTCCCATCGGGCGGACTTAGAGCAACTTTTGAAGCAAGAGGTTATACGGCATGGGATTGTACTTCACCCGCATTTTTAAGAAAGGATGCCATAGGTATAACTTTGTGTATACCGACGGCTTTTTGCTCATATAAAGGTGAAGCCCTGGACAGAAAAACTCCGCTTTTAAGATCCATGCAGGCTATTGACAAAGAGGCGATAAGATTGCTCAGACTCTTCGGCAATACAAGATCCAAGAGAGTCGTTCCGAGTGTCGGTGCGGAGCAGGAGCAGTTGGGCAACGCCCTAGAGACAAGTATTTAAAGAGAAAAGATCTGATCTATGCAGGTCGTACACTCTTCGGTGCAATGCCACCAAAGGGTCAGGAACTGGATGACCATTACTACGGAACTATAAGAGACAGAGTCGCACGTTTTATGAATGACTTAAACCATGAGCTTTGGCGAATGGGAGTTCCTGCCAAGACACAGCATAACGAAGCCGCACCGGCACAGCATGAGCTTGCGCCTATATATGAGCAGGTAAATATTGCGACCGACCATAATCAGCTTGTCATGGAAACCATGAAAAGACTTGCTTTCAACCACAACCTGCATTGCTTATTGCATGAAAAACCCTTTGCCGGAGTAAACGGATCGGGTAAGCACAACAACTGGTCACTTATGACTGATGACGGGATCAACATGCTTAATCCGGGAGAGACACCGCATGAGAATATGCAATTTTTATTGGTACTTGCCTGTATTTTAAAAGCTGTAGACAGACATGCACAGCTTTTAAGAGAGACTGCGGCAACAGTAGGTAATGATGCAAGACTGGGATCGAATGAAGCACCTCCTGCGATAATTTCCGTATTCCTCGGTGAGCAGCTCGAAGATGTTATTGACCAGCTTTGCAGCACCGGACTGGCAACACATTCCATACAGGGTGGTATGTTAAAAACAGGAGTCAATACCTTACCGGATTTTGAAAAGGATGCTACCGACAGAAACAGAACATCTCCGTTTGCATTTACAAATAATAAATTCGAGTTCAGAATGCTCGGTTCTTCCGAGTCTATAGCCTCAACCAATGTGGTGCTCAATACCATAGTGGCTGAAAGCTTTAAAGAAGCGGTAGATGAACTTGAAAGATCCTCTGACTTTGATATGGCATTACATGACTATGTAAAGACCACATTTGCCGATCACAGAAGGATAATCTTTAACGGAAACGGCTATTCGAAAGAGTGGGTGGAAGAAGCGAAGAGAAGGGGACTTCCGAATATACCTTCATCGGTAGAAGCTATATCCGCTATAGTAAGCGAAAAGACCGTAAAACTTTATGAAAGCTTCAATGTATTTACCAGAGCGGAACTTGAGGCAAGGCTTGAGATAGAATATGAGGCATATTCAAAAGCTATCAATATAGAAGCGAAGACCATGCTCAACATGGCAGGTAAGTCCTTGCTTCCGGCAATCATGAAATACAGCGGAGACCTTGCAAAGTCCATAAAGGCGGTAAACGATCTGGGGCTTGATGTTACACCGGAGGAAGAAACACAGATACTTAAAAATATATTAAAGCTCCATAACCTGGCAAGGGAAACTTACAGGAAACTGAATGAGAGTGTTAAAGAAGTTGCAGCCATAAGCGATTTTGAGAAGAAAGCATTCGCATATCACAAACAAATAGTGCCGGTAATGAAGGAACTGAGGGAGTTTGTGGATGAGATAGAAATGCTTGTGGATAAAGAATACTGGCCTATGCCAAGTTACGGAGATCTTATTTTCGAAATATAAATATTATGAAGGAAACAGCACAAAAATTAAAAGATACAAAATTATTTATAGGATTAAATGAGGAAGAGATATTAAATTGTTTAAATAGCGCAGATTTCAAAATAGAAGAATATGAAAAAGACGAGACGATCTTTCATGTTGGAGATAAAGCCGTACATATCAATGTGCTTATAGACGGCACGGTCAATGTATGTCGTGATTCTATGGACGGTAAAAGAAGCATAGTAGCTATATTTACCGCTGCGGGTTCTATATTCGGTGAGGTATTCATCTTCCTTAAGGATAAGGGTTATGAGCATTACGCAAAAGCTGCCTCTAAAGTGAGGATATTAAAGATACCGAAAGACTATCTTTTTGAAACTTCAAAAGCTGCTAAAGATTATCACAAAGTATTTTTAAAAAATATGATCTCAGACCTTGCTTTAAAAAATTATTATCTTAACAGAAAGGTTCAGATACTTTCCTGTTCGAGTTTGAGGCAAAAAATAGCAATGTTTCTTATTCAAAATATGGATAAGGACAAAAGATGTGTACCGGGTCTTGGCAGAGAAGAAATGGCAGACTTACTTAATACGGCAAGACCGTCACTTTCCAGAGAGTTGATGAAGATGCAGGAAGAGGGCATCATCAGTATCGATAAAAAACAGATTCTTATAAAAGATATTAAAGCCTTGGAAAATTTATAAATATAGTAACACAAGTTACGGAAATAAAAAAAGTCTTTTGCTATCATTTGATACGTAAGAGGCTTTTTTATATAGCTTGTTAAAACTAAATTATAGTGTTTAACGAAAGGATTTAAGCTCTTAGATCTATTAAGACAATTCGTTTGACACTATAGAGGTTTAGATCTGCTCAAGTGATGTAGAATAAAGATCTTAATATATCGTAAAATAAGGAGATTCAATATGGATAATAAGATGTTTTGTTATCAATGTCAGGAGACTGCAGGAAATAAGGGCTGTACACAGATGGGCGTATGCGGTAAGAATCCTGAAGTTGCAGGTTTGCAGGACGTGCTTGTGTACGTAAGTAAGGGACTTTCGGCTATCACTACAAGACTGAGAAAAGAGGGTAAACCGGTAAGTAAAGATGTAAATCATTTTATAACCCTTAATTTATTTATAACTATAACCAATGCCAATTTTGATGAAGAGGCAATTATGGACAGGATAGAGGCTTCTCTTAAGCTCAAAAGAGAACTTATAAAGCAGGTATCAAGCCCTAATACCCTTCCGGAGGCGGCTCACTGGGATACAGACAACAGAGGTATTTACAAAGTCAAGGCACTGACTGTAGGTGTGCTTGCAACAGAGAATGAGGATGTAAGATCGTTAAGAGAACTTATAATATACGGTCTTAAGGGTCTGTCAGCATATTCAAAGCATGCCAACGTACTTATGCAGGATGATGAAGAAGTTGATGCATTCTTACAAAGAGCACTCAGTGCGACATTGGATGATAGCTTGAGTGTGGAAGAGCTTATTGCTTTAACCTTAGAGACAGGTAAATACGGTGTGTCAGGTATGGCACTTTTGGACAAGGCAAATACTTCCGCTTACGGAAATCCGGAGATAAGTCATGTAAATATCGGGGTATCCGACAGACCGGGTATACTTATATCGGGACATGACTTAAGAGATATGGAACTTTTACTTAAGGCGACCGAGGGTACGGGAGTTGATGTGTATACACACTCTGAGATGCTTGCAGCCAATTATTATCCGGAACTTAAAAAGTATAAGCACTTCATAGGAAACTACGGTAATGCATGGTGGAAGCAAAAGGAAGAATTCGAGAGTTTTAACGGACCTATACTTATGACCACAAACTGTATAGTACCTCCTAAGGATAGTTACAAGAACAGGCTCTTTACAACAGGTTCCGCAGGTTATCCGGGTTGTAAGCATATAGGTGATGACAAGGACTTTAGCGAGATCATAGAGCTTGCCAAGACCTGTAAGCCACCGGTGGAGATAGAAAGCGGTGAGATAGTGGGAGGTTTTGCCCACAATCAGGTCCTTGCCCTTGCGGATAAGATAGTTGAGGCTATCAAGAACAAAGATATCAAGAGATTTGTAGTAATGGGAGGCTGTGACGGTCGTGCAAAATCAAGAAATTATTATACGGACTTTGCAAAGGCTTTGCCAAAAGATACGGTTATTCTTACAGCCGGTTGTGCCAAGTTTAAGTATAATAAGCTTCCGTTGGGAGATATAGGAGGCATACCGAGAGTACTTGATGCCGGTCAATGTAACGACTCTTATTCTATAGCTGTGATAGCTCTTAAACTGAAGGAAGTTTTCGGGCTTGAAGATATCAATGAACTTCCGGTAGTTTACAATATAGCATGGTATGAACAAAAAGCTGTTATAGTGTTGCTGGCTCTTTTATATCTCGGAGTTAAGAATATTCATTTAGGGCCTACACTTCCTGCCTTCCTTTCACCGAATGTTGCCAAGGTATTGGTTGAAAACTTCGGCATAGCACCTATAGGAAGCGTTGATGATGATATTAAGTTATTCTTCCCTGATTCGGAGGGTGTAGCTTAATTTATAAATGAAGACCGGGTACTCAGTTAAGTAGCAGATCGGTCAAAACAATAATAAATTCACACAGACTGCGAAAATTCATATTTGCGCCAAAAAGCAGTGATCTAACTCATAGATAAACTTATTTGAAGGATTCGCAACTTACTTTGGCCGATAAAATAATTGCTGTAAAGACTAAAGTACAAGGTCTTTCTTTAATGCAGATATGGGCAGAGTCTAAATGACTCTGCCCATAAGTAATTATATACGGATCTTATACTTTTAAGGACTCGGGACACTTGGATACTTAGGAGCAGCAGGGCAATTATATACAGATTTTATACCTTTTATATACTCATCGATATTTTTAGAGCGTACAGCACTTGCAAGCAGAGTATATTCGCTTTGTCCTCTGAAGATATCGACGGATTCGGGGATGCGCTTTTCGATCAAATCAAGCTTATAATCCGATATGATATGAGGAAAACGGTGATTGGCATATATCCTTCCTGCCATAGGAACATATAAGGTCTCTGATACATTTGACAGATCAGCGCTCATAAGCTTCTCCTTTCTGTGATTTACCGACAGTTTAAGTGCTCTTCCCGAAAATACATACAATAACGAATAAGAGTTTCGCTATAATACTTAAATGTCAGGCAGAATATATAAGTATTATAAGATAAAATATAAAATATGAAAATAAAGCCGAGGATATAAAATACACTTTTTAAGGAATGAAAAGCATATTCAATATAGAAAAAGAGCTTTAAAATATAATAATAAAATTATCAGAAAATTAACAGATATTTTTATTAATAATAAATGTATATATATAATAAGGTGATACTGTTTAATCAATTATCAATGATAATTTATTAATAGTTAATTGTAAAACAAAGCTAAAGATGATATTATGATTTAAATTCATAGTAATATTTTTATACATAAAGTTTTTGGGAGGGGCTTTATATTTAGAAAGGAGAGTATTATGAAAAAAAAGATAAGAATATTATCGGCAGCTTTGATGATAATTGCATTAGCTTTGACAGCCTGCGGCTCAGGTAACTATTCCAAAAGCCAAGGTAGCGATCACAATTATGATGAGACAGCCGCTTATGAACAGGCGGGAGGATTAGCCAAAGAGGATCCGGCAGGTGAGTATCCTGCAAACGAATATGAGAAAAGCGGTGAGGTTGAGGCTACTACAGAGGTAAATCCTGTAGCAAGCGGTGAGTACAAACAGAAACTTATTAAGACAGTCGACCTCAATATAGTTACAAAAGAGTACGATAAAAGTGTAACGGATCTTAATAACTACATAAAGAAGAATAACAGCTATGTGGAATATTCTAATACATATAATCCGCAAAGTAACAACAGTTATGAGAAAAATACCAGAAGTGCAACATATACTATAAGAGTACCTGAGGATAAGCTTGATACACTTGTTGTTGATCTGGAAACTGTCGGAACGGTCACTTCAAAGACGGAGAATGTTAGAGATGTAAGTCTTGAGTATTCGGATATAGAATCTCATAAAAAGGCTTTGGAAGCGGAAGAAGAAAGTTTGCTTAATCTTTTAGCCAATGCACAAAGTGTAGAGGCAATAATAGCACTGCAAAGCAGGTTATCGGAGATCAGGTATGAAAAAGAGTCTTATGAGTCAAGCCTCAGACTGTATGACAATCAGGTACAGTATTCTACAGTATCACTAAGCCTTAATGAGGTAAAAGAATATGATACTATATCGGAGGAAACATACTGGGGTAAGTTTCAAAAGAGTTTTGCATCAAGTATGGCAGGTTCGGTATATTTCTTCGGGGAATTGTTGATTTTTATATTTGCATGCTTGCCATATCTGGTTCCTTTGGCACTCATAATAGCTCTGATTTGCTTTGTGATTATAAAATTATCAAATAAAGGCAAAGCAAGAAAAGAAAAAATCTATAAGCAAAAGTCCGAGAACAGTAAGACCGGCGATGGAAAAGCGGCTGATAAAGAAAGCGGATCAAAGACCGGGGAAAATACTTTGATCAAAGAACCAAAACAGGAAGAAAGCAAAAAGGAAAACTAAGTTTACGATTCGGAAAATTTTTTGTTTCGATAACTATTAAAACACCGAATCTTATCACTGTGACAGTTCGAGAAAACTCGGATAAAATTAATGAGACCCCTAAAATTTGACTTTTAGGGGTCTCATTAATCTTTAGTGAAGAAGTTTTATATTACTTTAAGTTCACAGCGTTTTTAGCGATCTGAACTATCAAGTCTGAAGCCTTTATCATATCTTCAATAGCTACCATCTCAAATCTTCCGTGGAAGTTGTGACCTCCTGCGAAGATATTGGGACAAGGAAGTCCCATAAATGAAAGTCTTGAACCGTCCGTACCGCCACGTATAGGCTGAATTATAGGCTCTATATCTATATCCTTCATAGAATTTACTGCCAGATCTATGATCTCGGTATGGGGTTCTACGACCTCACCCATGTTGTAATATGTATCTACAAGCTCTAATTTAGCAACATTACCATGCTTGGCATTTATATATGCAAGAGCTGACTCCATAAGTTTCTTTCTCTCTTCGAACTTGGCTCTGTCATGATCTCTTACCAGATATTCAAGTCTTGCATTCTCTATATCTCCGGACATCTCGTTAAGCATAAAGAAACCTTCACGTTTTTCGGTATGCTCAGGTCTTTGCTCCGGAGGGAGTAAGGAGTTAAACTCCATTGCTACATAAGCTGCATTAATCATAACATTCTTAGCTGTGCCGGGATGTACGCTTTTACCCTTAACTGTAAGTATGGCTGCTGCGGCATTGAAGCTTTCATATTCAAACTCACCCAATTCACTGCCGTCCATAGTATAGGCAAAATCAGCCCCGAAGCCTTCTACATCAAAATAGTCCGCACCGTTTCCGATCTCTTCATCAGGTGTAAATGCTATCTTGATATCGCCGTGTTCTATCTCGGGATGTGCTATGAGATATTCCACAGCTGTCATTATCTCTGCTATACCGGCTTTATCGTCAGCACCGAGAAGAGTGGTACCGTCAGTGGTTATAATGGTCTTTCCGACTAACTTCTTAAGTACGGGGAAATCTGATTCCGTGATGCTGTACTCGTCATTTAAGCGTATATCACCGCCGGTATAATTAACTATCTGAGGGTTGGTACAACCTCCCTTTAATGCCGGACTGGTATCCACATGTGCTATAAAACCTATCTTTGGAGCGGGTTTTTGAGTGTTTGCCTTAAGGGTTGAATATAAGTAGCCTTCCT
>ERZ773180.447-NODE-447-length-24924-cov-20.861595_pt1 | contig 24924 bp, 25 predicted proteins | sample MGYA00511080_ERZ773180 | MGnify/ENA primary metagenome ERZ773180 (study PRJEB29015, sample SAMEA2738175) | human oral metagenome | biome: human oral; feature: human-associated habitat; material: saliva | place: China | collected 2178 ... | reverse complement strand
TTGGTCTCGCGAGAAAGTAATGCAAACTTTTTGCCCAATGCACCTAAGGCTAACCACACAGCCGGCACTTGGATCATGGCGAGTAATACCCAACCTAGCCCATATTTATAAGCCGCCCCTGGTCCACCAACAAAAGAACTGGCGCTGGCATAAGTGGAAGCCGTTGTCATCGCCAGGACAAAGCCCGTCATGGAGCGATTTCCTACATAATATTCCGTAAGGAAATCACCTTTACTGCGTTTTACATAAGCAAATAATGCCGCGCCAAAGATGAAGACTAAATAGATAGCTAATGGGAGAATAATACCTAAATTCATTATTTATTCTCCTTTGACTCAACATCTAGCGGGATATCTAGAAAGACAATTTTGACAATCCAATACCCAATGACTACAAACAAAATAGGTAAATAAATGCAGGATAATTCAAACCACAACGGAAAACCTATCGGTCCAGGCGAGTCTTTTGGTAAATAAGCACAAACACACCATCCTATGACATAAAAAATAGCTAAACCTAATGCCCAGCGCGCCTCTTTGGCTGCTTGTTTATATCGTTGTGAAAGTTCCATTCTGAGTTCCTGTTAAAAAATTTTATCTATTATAAATCTAAATTAGATATTTATTTCTATCTCAAGTATAAAAATAAAGCAAGCGCAAGGCTTGCTTTTAAATTGACAGAAAATTTCTAATTTTTTCTAGCACCAAAGACACCCATAGCATCTTTTCCTTTGTAAGTTCCTGCGACCTCTTCAGCATCTTTTCCATAGAACCCACCTTCGGTATGAACACCTTTCTCGCTTGTTCCACTAAATTTATTGCCTTGAATTTTAGCAGATAAAGAAACATCATCGAAATGTAGATGAGGAGGAAGAGCACCCCCAGCAATCTTATTTGATAGAAGCTCATCTTTAAAGCCAGTTTTTGCTAAAGAAATTGTTCCATTTAATGTTTTATCTGCGAAATTAGCCGTTAGTTTTACGAATGATAAGTTAGAGTCTAAGCCATCAGCCCGCGTCTCTACATGCATACCATTTCCAATATAATTTGCAGTACCTGATTGTGGCATTTCTGTTGTTGGATTTACACCAAATGCGACATAATAATCAGAACCTAAAGTAGGCTCCGTAAATTTTCCCCAGCGAATATTTTTATAGTTTTTGCCACTGATAGAACGCAATTCAGGAGAATCTGCCTGTAGTACTTCTTTCTCATTAGTTCCAATGACTGGACGTTCGTAATACCCTGATGGAATAATTTCAATTTCTTGACCTTCAACATTAACGACATTCACGTTATTGTCATCATGTATTTGTCTTTCAATGACCGTCACTGTTTTATCTTCTTTATTAACCTCAAACCCCACTCTTTTAAGCGCGATTTGTTCTTCATTTTTTGGTTGTTCCGCTGGTTTTACTGGCTCAGTTGTTTTTACTGTCTCAGCTGGTTTCACTGTCTCAGCTGGTTTCACTGTCTCAGCTGGTTTCACTGTCTCAGCTGGTTTTACTGACTCAGCTGGTTTTACTTGCTCAGCTGGTTTTACTTGCTCAGCTGGTTTTACTGGCTCAGCTGGTTTTACTTGCTCAGTTGGTTTTGCTTGATCAGCTGGTTGAGTATTGCTATCACCGCTACTTCCACAGGCGGCTAACGTTACAGTTGCCAAAATTGTTAAACTTAATTTAGAGAGATTAAATTTCATTGTTTTTCCTTAGGTAAAAATAAATAGGTGCATATTATAAAGAGACTTAAGATATCTTTTCAAAGAAAATATATTAATGATCAAAAAGATATAAAAATGGCTAACTTACGTTAGCCGTTTCATTTTAATCATACATCCCTAATTTCTTCTCTAAATAGTGGATATTTGCACCACCTTTTTGGAAGTTTTCATCTTCAAGAATGAGTTCATGAAGAGGGATATTTGTTTTGATACCGTCAATGATCGTCTCTGATAACGCATTTTGCATACGACGGATTGCGACATCACGAGTATCACCGTATGTGATTAATTTTGCGATCATAGAATCGTAGTGTGGTGGAACGGTATAACCAGCATATACATGAGAATCCCAACGAACCCCTAAACCACCTGGTGAGTGCAAGTGAGCAACTTTACCTGGAGATGGTAAGAATGTTTTTGGATCTTCTGCATTGATACGACATTCAATTGCATGACCTTTCACTTTGATATCTTCTTGTTTATAAGAAAGTGGTAAACCAGCTGCAATGCGCAATTGTTCTTTCACCAAATCTACACCGGTAATCATTTCTGTTACTGGATGCTCTACTTGAATACGAGTATTCATTTCAATGAAATAGAACTCACCATTTTCATACAAGAATTCAAATGTACCTGCTCCGCGATAGCCAATTTCGATACAAGCATTCGCACAACGAGTGCCGATGTCACGACGAACTTCTTCTGTAATACCTGGCGCAGGCGCTTCTTCCACGACTTTTTGGTGGCGACGTTGCATAGAACAATCGCGCTCTGCAAGATAAATTGCATTACCGTGTGTATCCGCTAAAACTTGAATTTCAACATGGCGTGGATTTTCTAAATATTTCTCCATATAAACCATGTCATTATTAAACGCTGCTTTTGCTTCTGCTTTCGTCATCGCAATGGATTCTTCAAGTGCATCTTCGCTACGAACAACACGCATACCGCGACCGCCGCCGCCGCCAGATGCTTTGATAATAATTGGATAACCAATACGTTTTGCAATTTCTTTATTTTTCGCGATATCGCTACCTACAGGACCATCAGAACCTGGAACACAAGGTACGCCCGCTTTTTTCATTGCTTTAATCGCAGAAACTTTATCACCCATTAAACGGATTACATCCGCAGTTGGACCAATAAAGATAAAACCAGAACGCTCAACTTGCTCTGCAAAATCCGCGTTTTCAGAAAGGAAACCATAACCAGGGTGAATCGCATCCGCACCGGTTACTTCTGCTGCAGCAATAATAGCAGGAATATTTAAATAACTTTTTACAGATGGCGCAGGTCCGATACAAACTGTTTCATCTGCAAGTAATACGTGTTTTAAATCACGGTCAGCGGTAGAGTGAACCGCCACGGTTTTAATGCCTAATTCTTTACAGGCACGCAAAATACGCAGTGCAATTTCACCACGGTTAGCAATCACAACTTTTTCTAACATAACAATTTCCACTTGGGTGAAAAAATGGCGAGAAAGCTCGCCATTTCAGATTGATAGGGATTATTCGATAACGATCAATGGTTGATCAAATTCAACCGCTTCGCCATCATTTACTAAGATTGCTTTTACCACACCAGCTTTATCTGCTTCGATACGGTTCATCATTTTCATTGCTTCAACGATACAAAGTGCATCGCCTACTTTGACTGTTTGTCCCACTTCTACGAAAGCTTTCGCTTCTGGGCTTGGGCTACGGTAGAATGTACCTACCATAGGTGAACGCACTTGGTGGCCAGAAATTTCAGCCACTGGTGCTTCAGCAGGCGCAACTGCCGCTGGAGCAGCTGCAGGAGCCGCAACGGGTGCTACAGGCGCCGCTGCATATTGAATTGCAGCTGGTGCAACAGCTGGTGCCGCACGACTAATACGTACTGTACCTTCTTCTTCTTGCACTTCTAATTCAGTGATACCCGATTCTTCTACTAATTCAATCAGTTTTTTGATTTTACGAATGTCCATACGCTCTTCCTAAAAATATTAATGAATTTTCAACCGCACTTTCAAAATTCACTCCAAAGTGCGGTCATTTTGAAACCTGTTTTTTGTGTCGGCAAGATTACCGCAAAATCACGCACTTTGCGATAAATTTCTGCGAAAATCTGCAAATTTTGTGAAATTTTATGCTTTTTTATTTAAAAAATCTAACGCAAATTGGAGAGCAAACTCATAGCCTTTCGCACCTAAGCCACAAATCACCCCTTCAGCCACATCACTAAAGTAAGAATGGTGACGGAATGGCTCGCGCTTATGTACATTAGACAAATGGATTTCAACAAAAGGAATTGACACAGCAAGCAACGCATCACGCAATGCAACACTGGTATGCGTATAAGCTGCTGGGTTAATTAAAATAAAATCCACTTTCTGAAAACTTTGATGAATCTTATCGATTAACTTTTCTTCGCTATTTGCTTGAAAGCACGCCAAATTCACATCATGCTGCGCCGCAAGTTTTGCCACATTTTCTTCAATGGCAGATAACGAAAGCGAACCATAATGTTTCGGCTCTCTTGCACCCAACATATTTAAGTTCGGGCCATTTAACAGCAAAATATTGAATTTTTTTGACATTTTCACATCCTTTAACTTGTGCGAATTATAGCGATTTTTTGTGTAATGGTGGTCGTATCTCTATACAATTTTGGTAATAAATTCTGAATTTAAATCAATTAGCGGTAAATCTGAGCCTGGCCACGCACGTAATACTTGATGTTGCATTAAATTCAATGTATCCAATCCTGGCGTCACATTGGGTGTATATTGTGCCGCAATACGAGCAAGTTGCGTCAACCCTAGGCTACTTTCAATACTCGAGCTGATTACGGCTTTTATACCTAAGCTATGCGCTTGTGCGATCAGCTTTTGACAATCTTGTAGCGAACCAATCAATGTTGGCTTAATCACAATAGCACTTAAGTGCGGTTCCTTTTCTAAAAGAAAATCTGGCTCGCGCACACTTTCATCCCAAGCAATATTAATGCCTGTTTGAGCTGCAAACTGGCGGCTTTCTTCACGGGTTTTACAAGGTTCTTCCAGAAATTGAATACGTGAACGATGTTGCGGTTTCACTTTCTCCGCAAATTTTAAGGCTTTTCCCAAGGTCCATTGGCGATTCGCATCTAGACGTAATTGCAAATCAGGAATGGCTTCAAGAAACATATCCGTAATCAAGCCATCACGGTTCGCTTCATACATGCCGACTTTGATTTTAGCGACTTTGTCACCTGGCATTTGATTAAGTTCTGCATATAACTCATCAGGATCACCATAGCACAAAGGTGCGGTATGATAGTTACCTTCCTCATTTAAATAACGTTTCATTTCATCCATCGCCGTGCTAATACCGAAGGCAACGGAAGGATAACAACCGTCAAGGGGGACTCTTGGCGCTTCGCAGCTTGCATGACACCAATTCGTCAGCCATTCAATGGCTTGTTTTTGTGCTTGTTCGATGGTTTCTTCGCTAAACCCTGGTAAAGGTGCAATTTCTCCCCAGCCATCACGGCTACAAGAAACACGCACGATTAGCCCCTCACGGCGTTTTAAAAAACGTCCACGTAAAATCAACTGACTATCGACGGGAATAGAATAACGATAAAGATTAAATGATTTGGTTTCCATCTTATTCTCCTTGATGACAAAAGTGCGGTTAAAAATACACAGATTTTAACCGCACGCATTCTATTTAAAAGGCACTTGTTTCATAAATAATTTACGTTTTACTCTCATAAATTCGTTTATGATTCTTTCAAAGACTGAAAATTTTGTTTGATTTTCACAAACCGACTCTCTACCTTTTTGCAAACTACTTTCAAAAGGCTTATCCGGATTCACAACAAAATCTTGCACACAAATCCCTGGTGAAAGCTGAACCACTTTGTAATCCTTTAAATTCAAAAAATGCTCAAAGATAAGAGAATCAATGGCCACCTCAAGGGGTTTATTTTTTACCTGTTCGAGAAGATATTTAGCGCCTTTCGCTGTCACGGTATAACCCGCCGTTCCTGATTGCTTAAATGTTATGGGATAAATCTTTCTATCATACTTTGCTGGTCTAGGCGCGCGAAATACCATTCTTCCATTAGCTTCAAGCTTCAATACATCAATATCATCAGGCAAATAATCGACTTCTAACAGCTCTTTTGCATTCTCGCCTAAGTAAATATCATCTTCAAAAATATTGATATAATCCAAGTTCTTTTCTACTGCTAAATTCCATAGTGAGATATGACTTAACGCACAACCGATTTCCCCATCCCATAATTTAGCTTCTGAAGAGCGATCTAAAGTAATATTAAATTTCTTTGCTACATCCTCTATATGATCTGGTGTCACCGCATCAAAAAATGAAAAAGGGATATTTTGCCGACCAAATTCTTGTTCAATATGTTTGCGACGTTTTGTTTCGCTGATTAAACTGATCACATAATTATGTTGTTTGAAACAGTCCATAAAATAACCCTAAGGTATGAATAAAGATTTGAATATATCATGACAAGTGCGGTTAAAAACACATTGATTTTTAACCGCACTTTTATGTTCAAATTAAGGATTACGTCTGAATTTACTGAAGTCTGGTGCGCGTTTTTCGTTAAACGCGTTACGACCTTCTTGACCTTCTTCCGTCATATAGAACAACATGGTTGCGTTACCCGCGAGTTCTTGTAAACCAGATTGGCCATCACAGTCTGCATTCAATGCAGCTTTCAAGCAACGTAACGCAATTGGGCTGTTACGTAACATTTCACGACACCAACGCACAGTTTCTTTTTCTAAATCAGCATAAGGCACGACAGTATTCACTAAGCCCATATCTAATGCTTCTTGCGCATTATATTGACGGCATAAGAACCAAATTTCGCGTGCTTTTTTCTGACCGACTAAACGTGCCATATAGCTTGCGCCCCAACCACCGTCAAATGAACCTACTTTAGGACCAGTTTGACCAAAAATCGCATTCTCTGCTGCAATGGTTAGATCACATAACATATGAAGTACGTGGCCGCCACCAATTGCGTAACCAGCCACCATTGCTACCACTGGTTTTGGACAAGTACGAATATCACGTTGGAAATCCAATACATTTAAATGATGCACACCGCTTTCATCTTTATAGCCGCCGTAGTCACCACGAATTTTTTGGTCACCACCAGAACAGAATGCTTTTTCACCTTCACCGGTTAACACAATTACGCCAATTTTTTCATCGAAACGAGCGTTAGAAAAAGCATGGATCATTTCTTTGACTGTTTGCGGACGAAATGCATTGCGCACTTCTGGGCGATTAATGGTGATTTTTGCAATACCGTCAGTCGATTTGTGGAAACGAATATCGGTATATCCTTCGCTATGATCAACCCACTCAACTGGTGCATATAAAACATCATCTTTTGGATTTTGCATTGTTCTTTCCTTTATAAGTGTAAAAAGTGCGGTCATTATAGCGGAAGTTTTTTAGTTCGGGAAAGAAAATCACTTCTCAATTAGAGAATCACTTTACAATCAGATTGTTGTTGCTAAAATTTTGCCATTCTAGATGTTATAAGGAAATTTAAGTGAGAAAATTTATTATTTTCGGCGCAACTGTACTCTTAAGTGCTTGTGGTTTATTTGGCCCATCACAATCGCCGATCCCCGCAGAATTTGCACAAGCGGATTACCTCCTTTCAGATGTGAATGCGAAAACATGGGCAACGGCAAGTAAACAAGCTGAACAATGCATCTACCCGAATTTAACCCGTATTCAGCAACAACATTTTGCAAAAGAAGATAGCTACATTCATTCTCAATATGTCTTTTTCTATCCGTTAGAAAAAATCATCGGAGAAGACTATGTGAAAATGATTCAAAAAGATGAAAAATCGATGAATTACGCGACTTATCAATTTAAGAAATTCCGTACAGAAGTTGGTGATGTCGAGCCATTAGAACCTAAAGCGTGTCAAATCTTGCGTACTCAGGCAAAAGAAGATTTGGATGTCGTTAAAGGTCAATATGTAAATGGTATGGTGGATGAAACGAAGAATGACGACGGCACACTGAAGAAAACGGGTGATGGCATTGCCACCAACCAAAACAAATTCTTCTTTGATATTATTAAATGGGGTTCAGCCCTTCTTCTCTAATTTTTATTATTTTATATAAATTTATATCTCACTCACGGCGTAAATATTTTTACGCCGTTTTTATATCTGAGAAAACGGTTGCGATCAAAAAAAGCTTAAATTTTCAGTAAAAAAGCAAAATAGCCATTTAAATTAAAGTCATTTTCAGCTAGTCTAACAAGAATTAGTTTTTACAAGGAGAAAACATCATGACAACGCTTTTTGATATTGCACAAAACTGGTTAAACCAAGATCCTGATGCAGAAACTCACGCAGAATTAACCGCACTTTTAACGGCGGCCAAAAATGGTGATGAAAAAGCAAAATCTGAATTACAAGCTCGCTTTAGCGGCCGTTTACAATTTGGTACTGCTGGGCTTCGCGGACCATTACAAGCAGGCCCTATGGGTATGAACCGTGTTTTAGTGGCGCAAGCTGCTGGTGGTTTAGCGGATTATTTAAAAGATTACGACAAACAGCCTTCTATCGTGATTGGTTACGATGGTCGTAAAAACTCTGATGTTTTCGCACGTGATACTGCTGAAATCATGGCGGGCGCAGGCGTGAAAGCTTATTTACTTCCACGTAAATTACCAACGCCAGTATTAGCTTACGCCATTCAATATTTTGATACCACTGCTGGTGTCATGGTGACGGCGAGCCACAACCCACCAGAAGATAACGGTTATAAAGTTTACTTAGGTAAAGCGAACGGCGGTGGCCAAATCGTTTCGCCTGCTGACAAAGATATCGCCGCATTAATCGATAAAGTAGCAGCGGGCAATGTAAAAGATTTACCTCGTAGCCAAGATTATGTGGTGTTAGATGATGAAGTGGTTAACGCTTATATCGAAAAAACGGCTTCTCTTGCTAAAGAGCCTAAATCAGATATTAACTACGTTTATACCGCAATGCACGGTGTAGGCTATGAAGTATTAAGCAAAACCTTAACTAAAGCAGGTCTTCCACAACCTCATATCGTGGCAGAGCAAGTATGGCCAGATGGCACATTCCCAACAGTAAACTTCCCTAACCCGGAAGAAAAAGGTGCATTAGACTTAGCGATTAAAGTGGCAAAAGAACACAATGCAGAATTCATTATTGCCAATGACCCTGATGCAGACCGTTTAGCAGTGGCTGTTCCAGATGCACAAGGTAACTGGAAACCTTTACACGGTAACGTAGTCGGTTGTTTCTTAGGTTGGTATTTAGCAAAACAATATCATGCAAAAGGTGAGAAAGGCGTATTAGCGTGTTCTTTAGTATCTTCTCCAGCGCTTGCTGAAATTGCGAAAAAATACGGTTTCCAATCAGAAGAAACCTTAACCGGTTTCAAATACATCGGTAAAGTTCAAGGCTTATTATTCGGTTTCGAAGAAGCGCTTGGTTACTTAGTTGACCCTGATAAAGTACGCGATAAAGACGGTATTTCTGCGGCGATCGTGTTCTTAGATTTAGTGCGTCACTTAAAAGCACAAGGCAAAACCTTAGCAGATTATGCCAATGACTTCACACAAGAATTCGGTGCTTATGTAAGTGGTCAAATTTCTATTCGTGTAAGCGATTTATCTGAAATTGGCAAATTAATGGCCGCACTTCGTAACACGCCTCCAGCTGAAGTAGGTGGTGTTAAAGTGGCACAATTCATCGACCACACTAAAACTGATCGCCAAAGCGACATCCTTGTATTCGTATTAGAAAACGGTAGCCGCTTAATCGTTCGTCCATCTGGTACTGAGCCGAAAATCAAGTTCTATCTTGATGCTCACGGTAAAGATCCAAAAGATGCGGATCACGTTTTAGCACAATTTGATGAAGGCGTTCGTCAAATCCTTCGTCAAGATGCTTACGGCAAACAAGATTGCTAATTGAGCAAACTATTAAATAATAAAAAACGCTAGGTTTGATGCCTAGCGTTTTATTTTTGCTTATTTCAATGCAAGTTGTAACTTGCCCTGATGTTTTTCTAATAAAGCCTCTGCTTGAGCACGATCTAATCCACTCAGAATCATCATAATCGCTAATTTCGCATTTTGATCAGCCTGCTTTAATGTCTCTTCTGCGAGAGCTTTATCGCAATCCGTAGCTTGCATGACGATGCGAATGGCTCGTGCTTTCAGTTTTTCATTACTTGCCTGCACATCCACCATTAAGTTTTGATAGCATTTGCCCATTAAGATCATGGAAGCTGTAGTAAGCATATTCAGTACTAATTTTTGAGCGGTACCCGATTTTAAACGGCTTGAACCAGTCAGTACTTCTGGCCCCACTACCGTATCAATGGCAATATCCACAATATTCGCCATCGCTGAATTCGGATTACTTGCAATCGAAACCGTCACTGAACCTAAACTTTTCGCATATTCCAATGCACCGATCACATAAGGTGTTCGGCCACTGGCTGCAATGCCCACCAATACATCTTTTGAGGAAAATTGAATGGTTTGTAAGTCAACCACAGCTTGTGCTTTACTGTCTTCTGCCCCTTCAATTGGATGACGCAATGCGCGCTCGCCACCTGCAATAATGCCTTTCACCATTTCAGGTGACACGCCAAATGTTGGCGGGCATTCAGAAGCATCGAGTACGCCTAATCGACCACTGGTTCCCGCACCAATATAGACTAATCGACCGCCTTGTTGAAATGCAGCGACAATACATTCGACCGCTTGGGCAATTTGAGGTAAACATTTTTCAATTGCCAAAGGCACTTGCTTATCTTCCTCATTCATTAACTGCACAATTTCTAATGCAGACAAGCTATCTACATGCATGGAATTGGGATTCCGTTGTTCAGTAATTAAAGTTGAAAGGGTTTGTAATAAATTCTCTGCCATGGTTTATTCCTTTGGAAAAATCGCCCCTAAACTGACCGCACTTGTGGCGCCCGTCACACTCGGCAAATTAGCGGGTAAATTATGCATACGACGATACGCCAACCAAGCAAAAGCTGCCGCTTCCACATAATCGATATCAAGGTTTAATTCCGTCGTCAGTTGAATACACCAATTTGGTAATGCCTGTTTTAAACCATTCATGATCGCCTGATTTTTAGCACCTCCGCCACAAACAAGTAATCTGCATGGTAATGTCGTCTGAATATTGTTAAGGGCTAAAACAATGCTTTGCACGGTAAATTCAGCCAAGGTGGCTTGCACATCTTGTGGTAAAAGTGCGGTCGTTTTGCCTGCTATTTTTTGAATTTTATTCTCTAGCCAAGCCAAATTAAATAATTCACGCCCTGTACTTTTCGGTGGTGGCAGCTGAAAGAAATCTTCATCTAATAATGCCGCTAACAAATCTGGATTCACTTGACCTGAAACCGCCCATTCACCATTTTTGTCGTAAGCTTTGCCTTGATGTTTTTCGATCCATTGGTCGAGCAAGGTATTACCGGTTCCCGTATCAAAGCCAATGACAGGCTGTTCGGGTATCAATAACGATACATTACTAATACCGCCAATATTCAGCACCACCGTTGCCCAATTAGGATCAAAAAAGACCGCTTGATGAAAAGCGGGTACCAAAGGTGCGCCTTGTCCACCAAATGCCATATCTTTACGGCGCAAATCACCAACAACCGTAATGCCTGTTTTAGCGGCTAATAAATTCATATCTCCGATTTGCATGGTAAACGGAAATTGACCTTTTGGTGAATGCCACACCGTTTGGCCATGGCAGCCGATGGCTTCGATCTGTTCTGGCTTTAACTGATGTTTACATAAAAAGGCATTGACGCAATCGGCATAAAGCAAGCCAAATTGATGATCGAGTTCGCCCAATGCTTGTAACGACGTTTCGCCCGATTGAATAAGTGCGGTCACTTTTTCGCGTAAATTTGCCGGCATCGGCGTAAAATCAGCCGCAATTAATTTGGTTTGATTCGATTGGATGTCAGTAAGGGCAATATCCACCCCGTCAAGGCTGGTGCCAGACATGATGCCAAGATAATAAGTCATAGTGTTCAATTCATGAGTTTTTCAGAATTATAGCGGATTTTAAAAAAATAAAAAAAGAGAGAACATTGCAGCTCTCTCTTTCATCATTAATGATGCTTATAAGTCATCAGTGACTAAATCGTTTTTTAGCTATTGATGGAATAAGGTAATGGTTCAATTTTCAGAACAGTTCCATCTTCAGGTAAACGGAAATGCATCCCTTCTTCTAAATCGTTATTCATCACCACTTGCAACCATAAAACACCGTCAAAATTGACCGCACTTACGATCGTGCCCGTTTTACGCCAAGCCGTTTCTAACTGCATTTCAATTTCGCTGCCAATTTTCGGTGTAACCGTTGTTTTCCCCGAAAGCACATACATCGCACGTTTATTGGCGCCACGATATTTGGCTCGCGCAACAGTTTCTTGCCCAATATAACAGCCTTTAGTAAAAGAAATCGCTTGTTCGATCGCTTGTAGATTTAATGCTTGTGGGATAAATTCATTTTGCGTTTCCGCACTCAAGCTTGGTAAGCCCGCTTGAATATCCGCACAAAACCATTGTTTTTCATCGCCATTAAAGGTGACATCTAAGGGTGTAGGATTAATCAAAATTGTACGGTTTTCATCAATATCTAATTCAATCTGTGCGTGAATTCGACCGCATTTTTCACTAATCAAGCCGACAATTTGCCAATCCAATACTTGGAAAGTGACTTTTGAAAACACCGCGTATTTTTTTAAATGATCGAGTGGAGCCAATAAAGTTTTCGGCATTAAAATCAAAAACTGCTCTGCTGAAAGCTTAATTAAGCGGAATAACGAATTCATTTTGCCTTTAGGATCGCAATGCGCTGTAAGCGTTGAAGCGCCAGCTGCTAAATTCACCACATCACAAGTTAATTGGCCTTGCAGATATTTCTCCGCATCCACGCCCGCCACTTCCACCAAATCATAGTGGTTTAATGAAATAAATGTTGCCATGATTTTTCCTATTCAAGGTTTTGAATTTGCTCACGCATTTGTTCGATTAATACTTTTAATTCCACGGCAGAAGCGGTGATATCGGCATTAATGGACTTTGATGCCAAAGTGTTAGATTCACGATTGAGCTCTTGCATCATAAAATCCAATTTACGGCCCACTGCCCCGCCTTTTTTCAAGATATTATTGGTTTCTTTCACGTGCATTTGCAGACGATCTAATTCTTCCGCCACGTCCACACGTTGCGCCAGTAAAATCATTTCTTGTTCGACGCGTTGTGGATCAAGTTGAATCTTCGCTTCTTCAAAACGTTGCAATAAACGCTCACGCTGCCATTGTAAAACCGCCGGCATTTGTGACCGCACTTTTTCAGCCTCCACCGTGATGCCATCAAGACGTTGTTGAATAATGGCTTGCAATTTTTCGCCTTCACGTCCACGCATTGCAATAAATTCCACCAACAATTCATCAAAAGCTGTCAACAAATCTTGACTGATGGCATCTAAATCCTGTTCAGCCGCTTCCACCACACCGGGATAACGCAATACATCCGTTAAATTGATTTCGCCCTCGCCAGCTTGCGACTTAATCCATTGTAAAGATTGGATAACTTGATTCGCTAATTCTTTATTTAAATTGAGCTCAGCCGCCGCTTGTTTTTTGCTATCAATACGCAATGAACATTCAATTTTACCGCGAGTGAGATTTTGACGAAGTTTCTCACGCAAAGCATTTTCCAAGCCACGGAATTGCTCTGGCAAGCGGAAAAAGTTTTCCAAATAACGTTGGTTAACCGAACGAATTTCCCAAACTGCATCGCCCCAATCTTTCTTGATTTCAAGGCGTGCAAAGGCTGTCATACTATAAATCATAAGCGCTCTCCTACTATTGTCTCTTGTCTTAATTGATTTGCCGGCTATTTTATCGGGAAAGTGCGGTCATTTCTACCGTACATTTTGTAGAAGAATTTTGTTTTCCCTACTTTACACACTGTAAAGATTAAAATACAATCATCGTAAATTTATTATTACAACCAAAGGAAAGTAAAATGAACAAAACTGTGGGAAGTACCTTGCTTGTTGCAGGAACCATGATTGGTGCAGGAATGTTGGCAATGCCACTCACCTCTGCAGGGATTGGCTTAACGGCAACTGTTTTCTTATTACTTGGCTTGTGGGCAGTGCTTACTTTCACCGCACTTTTATTCGTGGAACTGTATCAAACCGCTGACAGCGATGCGGGGATCGGCACACTTGCTGCACAATATTTTGGCAAAGCCGGGCGAATTATTTCCACCGCGGTTTTAATTGTCTTCTTATATGCCTTAATTGCTGCTTATGTGAGTGGTGGTGGTTCCTTATTAATGGATTTACTCCCAGCCATGGGCGATAAAGACACCATGAACAAAATCGCGGTGCTTGTATTCACCATTTTCTTCGGTAGTTTTATTGTGATTGGTACGCACAGTGTGGATAAAATCAATCGCGTGTTATTCTTTGTGATGATTGCTGCTTTTATCTTAGTGCTCGCATTAATGTTACCAAACATCAAATTTGATAACTTAATGGCGATGCCAATTGATAACGCCTTAATTATTTCTGCAAGCCCTGTATTTTTCACGGCATTTGGTTTCCACGGTTCCATTCCAAGTTTAAATAAATACTTAGACGGTAATGTGAAATCCTTACGCATTGCAATTTTAGTGGGTTCTGGCATCACATTATTTGCTTACTTTTTATGGCAGCTTTCGACGCACGGCTTACTCAGCCAAAATGAGTTTTTACAAATTTTACGTGAAGACGCCACATTAAATGGATTGGTGAAAGCAACCTTAGAAATCACCCAAAGCCCAATTATTGCGAATGCGGTAAAAATCTTCTCCACTTTAGCATTGGTCACTTCATTCTTAGGTGTGGCATTAGGCTTGTTAGAATGTATTGAAGACTTGCTCAAACAATCTTTTGATATCCACGCAGGACGCATTTCATTAGGTTTAATGACCTTTATTCCCCCTGTGCTTTTCTCCCTTTTCTATCCGGAAGGTTTTATTCTCGCTCTGGGTTATGCTGGTCAAATGTTCGCGTTCTACGCCGTGGTTTTACCGGTAGCATTAGTTTGGAAAGCACGCTCAATTCATCCAAACTTGCCATACCGAGTATGGGGCGGTAAAGCATTGTTAGTGCTTGTATTGGTACTTGGTGTGATTATTACTTCGATTCCTTTTGCCATCCGAGCGGGTTATTTACCTTTTGTTGTCGGTTAAAATGAGCGAAAAAAAGACCGCACTTTTAAGGTGCGGTCTTTTTTATTTGTTTTCATATAAATGTGTGATTAACTGACCATTCAAGTATTCGCCAATATACACTTGCTCAACCGTCAGGTTATGTTTTTCTAACTCAGCTTTAACCCATTCTTCATCACGATCAATAATTTCTAAAATATCATCATCTAATTGTCCATCAACAATTAATGGATAAAGTAAGTTTTCATCACCGTATTGAATAATCGAAAGTTGTCCATTTTGTTCAAATACCGCACGTTTAACCGTTTTGATTTCATAAATACCGGCAGCACGTAACTTAAACATGAGGTCATGAGCAGTAATACCATTTTTCATACATTCAGCGGTTTTTACCTTACCATTTGAAATCACCCAAACTGGTTTACCATCAATCAACGATTTAACTAATTGGTTATGGTTTTTGATAAAACGAAGGGTAAAAATCAATAATGTCCAAAGTACGAGCACGAGAGAGAATTGGAGCACCCCAATACTATCACTATAAATCACACCACCAATGATGCCACCCAGCACATAGTTTTGTACCTGATCCATCGCGGAGGTCGGCGCGAGGTTGCCTTTGCCCATTAAATTGATTTGAAGTACAAGTCCAATAATACCCATGGCCAATTTCAAACCTAATAATGTATATCCATCCATTAGTTTTCCTCCTTATCAATAACAGTAACATTAGGGTTTACTAAGTTAATTGGGGATAAGGTATATGCGGTAAAATCATTATTAAAATGGACTTCGAAATACTGATCCCGAATATTTAAAATCATGCCGTTACTTAATGTACGGCTATTGGTACGAATATCTTCTTTCTGTAAATTTTGACTGTCTTTCACCGAATTTAAAAATGTCACCACGCGAGAAGTATCAGCTGCATAGACTTCACTTCGCTCATATTGGTTATATTGCACCCCGAGCAAGAAAATGATTAATAAAAGAAAAATGATACTGAGATCACGATATTTGGTTTGTAACCGATGACGCAAATATAAGCTTGTCACCACAAACAATGCACCTAACGAGACAAAAATGGCGATATATTTAAGATAGCCTTGAAAAGACATCGCATTTTCTAAAAAAGCAAAAGAGTAAAAAGACATTTGTCATTCCTAATTTTAAAGAGAAAAACGGTGACTACTGTAGCACAACGAAAACTGACTAGCTATTTTTGTCACAGAAATTAAATTCGTTTTTCCGAAAAATCCCTTTTATAATGACCGCACTTTTGAAACAAAAAGAGAAAAATATGAAAGCAATTCAGCCCGAAGATCAGGGATATTGGCTGTTCACCAAAGGATCGACACTTTATTGGCAGGAAAATGATCTGCCTTTCGGAACAGCAAAGGAACTCGGCCTCACAACGCAAAAAGCAATGTTGCTCGGGAAATGGAAATCACAACCTTTATGGCTTGTGGCAGAAAATGATCAAGATGAACGAGAATACCTTTCCTTACGGAGTTTGTTGTCATTACCGACTGAAGATTTTCATTTATTAAGCCGAGGCGTGGAAATCAATCATTTTTTGAAAACCCACCAATTCTGCGGAAAGTGCGGTCAAAAAGCGGAACAAACTCACGATGAGCTTGCGGTTCAATGCACAAGTTGTGGCTATCGTACTTACCCCGTTATTTGCCCTTCGATTATTGTCGCCGTTCGCCGTGGCACAGAGATTTTATTAGCCAACCATAAACGCCATTACACGCCAGGCAAAGCTGGTATTTACACCACGCTAGCTGGTTTTGTGGAAGTGGGTGAAACCTTTGAAGATGCCGTTCGCCGCGAAGTCTTTGAAGAAACCGGTATTCGTATTAAAAACATTCGCTATTTTGGTAGCCAACCTTGGGCATTCCCAAATTCACAAATGGTGGGTTTTTTAGCTGATTACGACAGCGGAGAAATTCAACTGCAAGAAACAGAACTGCATGATGCACAATGGTTTTCTAGCGCTGCCCCCTTGCCAGAATTACCGCCAACAGGTACTATCGCACTCAAATTAATTAATGCTACGCTTGAGCTTTGCAAAGCGGAACAAAATAAATAAAGGAAAGTCCATGTCTGAATTAAAAAATGATCGTTATTTAAAAGCCTTATTACGTGAACCAGTGGATATGACCCCCGTATGGATGATGCGCCAAGCGGGGCGCTATTTGCCTGAATATAAAGCAACACGTGCAGAAGCGGGCGATTTTATGTCTCTTTGCCGCAATGCAGATTTAGCTTGTGAAGTGACCTTACAGCCACTTCGTCGCTATGCTTTAGACGCGGCTATTTTGTTCTCAGATATTTTAACTATTCCTGATGCAATGGGCTTAGGCTTAAGTTTTGGTGCAGGTGAAGGCCCGAAATTTGCCCGTCCAATTGAAAACAAAAGTGCGGTCGAAAATTTACCGATTCCTGACCCTGAAGGCGAACTTCAATATGTGATGAATGCTGTTCGCACAATTCGTCGCGAACTAAAAGGCGAAGTGCCACTGATTGGTTTCTCTGGTAGCCCGTGGACACTGGCAACTTATATGGTTGAAGGTGGTAGCAGCAAAACCTTCAATAAAATCAAAAAAATGATGTATGCCGAACCGCAAACTTTGCATCTTTTATTAGATAAAGTGGCAGATTCCGTCATTTTATACCTAAACGCACAAATCAAAGCAGGTGCACAAGCCGTCATGGTATTTGATACTTGGGGTGGTGTATTAGGTCATCGTGAATATTTAGACTTCTCTCTGCAATATATGCATAAAATCGTCGATGGCTTAATTCGTGAACACGATGGACGTAAAGTGCCAGTGACCTTATTTACTAAAGGCGGCGGCTTATGGTTAGAAGCCATGGCAAATACAGGCTGTGATGCACTAGGATTAGACTGGACAGTTAATTTGGCTGATGCGAAAGCGCGTGTGGGTCATAAAGTGGCACTACAAGGCAATATGGACCCAAGTGTATTATATGCACCTGCAGAGCGTATTGAGCAAGAAGTGCGGTCAATTTTAGCTGATTTTGGACAAGGCAGCGGCCATGTATTTAACTTAGGCCATGGAATCCACCAAGATGTGCCAGAAAGTGCACCAAAAATCTTCGTGGATGCCATTCATGAATTCTCAAAAGCCTATCATAAATAAGCGAGAAAAAAATGCGAAATCCGATTCACAAGCGCCTGGAAAATGTTGAAAGCTGGCAACATCTGACCTTTATGGCTTGCTTATGCGAACGCATGGCACCGAACTTTGCCCTGTTTTGTCAAATGACAGAACAGGAGCAAGCAGAAAAGACCTATCACAACATTTTAAATTTAGTGTGGGAATTTCTAACCGTTAAAGGGGCGAAAATCAATTTCGAAAACCAATTAGAGAAGCTCGAAGAGATTATTCCTGATGTGAATGATTATGACTTCTTTGGTGTGGTACCCGCTCTCGATGCTTGTGAAGCGTTAGGTGAATTATTGCATGCCATTATCGCAGGCGAGACGCTCGAAAAAGCGATTCAAATTAGCCAAATTTCGTTAGGCACGGTTCGTTCTTTGTTAGAAACACAAGAAAATCGTGATCTTTCTGAGAGCGAACTGAAAAGCCGTGAAGAAATTGAAGAAGAACTTGATCTTCAATGGCAAATCTATCGCTTACTCAAAGACTGTGAAAAACGCGATGTAGACCTGATTCTATCCCTCCGAAACGAGATCAAACAGGAGGGAATCTCCAATATTGGTATAAAAATTGAGCAATAACGTGAGATTTGTCACAATTTTTACAAATCGCGCTTTTATTTCTAGCTAAGTTAGATTAGACTTGCCCAAGCCGTGGCAGTTAAAAGCTACGCTTATTTGAATAGAGTCAAATTTTAATTTAACAGAAGGTACAAATTTATGAACAAAACAGATTTAATCGATGCAATTGCAAGTGCAGCTGAATTAAACAAAAAACAAGCTAAAGCTGCATTAGAAGCTACTCTAGCAGCGATCACTGGCAGCCTTAAAAAAGGTGAACCTGTACAATTAATTGGTTTCGGTACATTCAAAGTGAACAAACGTGCAGCTCGTACTGGCCGTAACCCACAAACTGGTGCAGAAATCAAAATCGCAGCATCTAAAGTACCAGCGTTCGTATCTGGTAAAGCATTAAAAGACGCAATCAAATAATTGGTCTTAAAACGAATTTTAATTGAACCCTGCTTTGTCAGGGTTTTTTGTTGCCTAAATTTTAGCTTTACATTCATCATTTTGTCGATATAATTCCGAACCGAAACTTATTACGGGATATAAATAATGAAACGAAACATTCAACACCGAAATACCCAACAGCGCAGACATGCCATTATGCAACTGCTGCAAGACCAAGGTGAAGTCAGTGTAGAACAGCTAGTACAGTTATTTGACACCTCTGAAGTGACGATTCGAAAAGATCTCACTGCATTGGAAAGTAATGGTTTTCTTCTTCGCAAATACGGTGGCGCCATTTTAATGCCACAAGAAATCATCGAAGAAGAACAAGATGATGAACTTTCGCAACGAAAGTTAGTCTTAGCAAAGGCAGCTGCAGAACGTATTCGTGATCACAATCGCATTATTGTGGATAGTGGCAGCACAACCGCCGCCTTGATTAAACAACTTAATCGCAAGCAAGGCTTGGTTGTGATGACGAATTCGCTTTCTGTGGCCACCGCATTACGCTCACTCGAAAACGAACCGACGCTTTTGATGACGGGAGGTACTTGGGACACGCGTTCTGAATCCTTCCAAGGCAATATTGCCGAGCAAGTGCTACGTTCTTATGATTTTGACCAATTATTTATTGGTGCCGATGGTATTGATTTAGAACGTGGTACAACGACATTTAATGAGCTGGTTCGCTTAAGCCAAGTGATGGCTGAAGTATCTCGCGAAGTGATTGTGATGGTGGAATCACAAAAAATTGGCAGAAAAATGCCAAATGTGGAATTAACCTGGCAGCAAATTGATGTGCTGATTACAGATAACAAATTATCTCAGGCCGACAAAGAATCCATAATGGCACAAGGCGTAGAAGTAATTTGTGTAGATGTGGCATAAAGTGCGGTCAGAAAAATAAGACTTTTAATTTTAGTAAATAAGGAAAAACTATGTGTGGTATTGTTGGTGCGGTAGCACAACGTGATGTAGCAGAAATTTTAATTAATGGTTTACACCGCTTAGAGTATCGTGGTTATGACTCTGCGGGTGTTGCTGTCGTGGATCCAAACCATGAATTACACCGCGTGCGCTGCTTAGGTAAAGTAAAAGCCCTTGATGAAGCCGTTGCGGTAAAACCATTAATCGGTGGAACAGGGATCGCTCACACACGTTGGGCAACTCATGGTGAACCATCTGAAGCCAATGCTCACCCACATACTTCGGGTAACTTTGCTGTCGTCCATAACGGTATTATCGAAAATCACGAAGAATTACGTGAATTACTTAAATCTCGCGGTTATGTATTTAATTCTCAAACAGATACCGAAGTAATCGCTCACCTTGTTGAATGGGAAATGCGTACAGCCTCAAATCTTCTTGAAGCTGTCCAAAAAACCGTAAAACAACTTACTGGCGCATACGGTATGGTGGTATTAGATCGTGAGCATCCAGAACATTTAGTGGCTGCTCGTTCAGGCAGCCCATTAGTGATTGGTTTAGGGATTGGTGAGAACTTCTTGGCATCTGACCAACTCGCGTTATTAAGCGTGACTCGTCGTTTCATTTATTTAGAAGAGGGCGATATTGCAGAAATTACACGTCGTACTGTGGATATTTACGATGCGAATGGTCAAAAAGTAGAACGTGAAGTACACGAATCTAACCTTGAAAATGATGCAGCAGAAAAAGGTAAATTCCGCCATTTCATGCAAAAAGAAATCTATGAGCAACCAAATGCATTAATCAATACAATGGAAGGTCGTATTCTTCATAATAACGTGATTGTAGATGCTATTGGTAATGGTGCGTCAGAAATCTTAGAAAAAGTTGAACACATTCAAATTGTCGCTTGTGGTACCTCTTATAATGCAGGTATGACGGCTCGTTACTGGTTTGAAGCACTTGCTGGCGTGAGCTGTGATGTTGAAATCGCGTCTGAATTCCGCTATCGCAAATTCGTGACTCGCCCGAATAGCTTGTTAGTGACCATCTCTCAATCAGGTGAAACAGCAGACACCCTTGCAGCACTTCGTTTAGCAAAAGAAAAAGGTTACATGGCTGCCTTAACAATCTGTAACGTATCAAGTTCATCTTTAGTACGTGAATCGGATCTTGCATTCATGACCCGTGCAGGCGTAGAAGTCGGTGTGGCATCAACCAAAGCATTTACTACTCAATTAGCAGCATTATTAATGTTAGTCACTGCAATTGGTAAAGTAAAAGGCAATATCTCAAACGAACAAGAAGTGGAAATTGTCAAAGCGTTACAATCACTTCCTGCTGAAGTTGAAAAAGCGCTTGCATTTGATAAAGACATCGAAGCGTTAGCAGAAGACTTCGCAGAGAAAAACCATGCACTTTTCTTAGGTCGTGGTGAGTTCTACCCTATCGCAATGGAAGCTTCATTGAAATTAAAAGAAATTTCTTATATCCATGCTGAAGCTTATGCGGCGGGTGAATTAAAACACGGTCCATTAGCGTTAATCGATGCGGATATGCCGGTTATCGTGGTTGCACCAAACAATGAATTGCTTGAAAAAGTGAAATCAAACATTGAAGAGGTACGTGCTCGTGGTGGTCAGCTTTATGTGTTCGCGGATAAAGAAGCAGGTTTCACACCAAGTGAAGGCATGAAAATCATCACTATGCCAAAAGTGAATGAAATTATTGCGCCAATTTTCTACACCGTTCCAATGCAATTATTGTCATACCATGTGGCATTAATTAAAGGAACTGACGTGGACCAACCTCGTAACTTAGCGAAATCGGTAACCGTAGAATAAAGTGCGGTTGAAAATCAGCACGTTTTAATACAAAAAAGCACAGGTTTAATCCTGTGCTTTTTGTTTAAATAAACCGATAACCGTTTTTTGTCACTTCCAAAATTGAGGCGTAATCCTTTCGCCAATCGCCTAACACTATTCGTGTGTACGCATTTTCCTGATGAATGGCTTCTCGATGCGTATGACCGTGAATTAACCGTTCCACACCAAATTCTTTCATAGTTTGTGCTGTAAATGCTAAATTCACATCCATGATATCCAGCGACTTATATTGCTTGTCCTGTTTACTCTTCGCGCGAATTTTCTCTGCAATTTTTAACCGCACTTTTAGTGGCAAACATAAAAACAGCCTTTGTCGCCAATTTTGATGTACTTTTCGGCGAAATTGCTGATATTTCACATCATCAACACATAAGGTATCACCATGACAAATTAAGGTTTTCACACCATAAAGATCAACACAATGATAGTCAGGTAATAACGTTAAACCACAATCTTGAGCAAATTTTTTCCCCACTAAAAAATCTCGATTGCCATGAATGAAATAACAAGCAATGCCCTTTTCTGTCAGGTTTTTAATCAACTGTTTTACTTGTGAGATTAAAGGTGAGGTCTCATCATCACCAATCCAAAAATCAAAAAGATCCCCCAAAATATAAACCGCTTGGGCTTCTTGTGCTTTGTTTTGCATAAAATCGTTAAAAAGTGCGGTTAATTCTGGATGCGTTTCGCTCAAATGAAGATCTGCAATAAAATAAATGGGTTTCATAACTATTCCGTCATTTTTTTCATTAGATTAGCACACATTTTTGTGTAATTTGCTATACTTTCCAAAAATTTTAATTAGGTATTTTCTATGTTAAAAATCGCCAGAATTCTCATCGTTGCACTTTGTTGTATTTTAATTTGTGTGCTCGGTACGATCTATTCCTTTATTCGTTTCAAAAACCCAAGCAATGTGGGCGTTATGGCTCGCTGGTTTGGCCGCTTATACCCTTTATTTGGCTTAGAAGTAGAACACCGTTTTCCACAAAATAAAGAGAATATGCCGCGTTGTATTTATATCGGTAACCACCAAAATAATTTCGATATGGTGACCATCTCTTACATGGTACTCCCTCGCACGGTGAGTGTAGGTAAAAAAAGCCTAATTTGGATTCCTTTCTTCGGTATTTTATATTGGGTGACGGGCAATATTTTCTTAGATCGTGAAAATCGCTCTAAAGCACACAGCACTATGACGGAACTTGCTCGTCGTATCAATGAAGATAACCTGTCAATTTGGATGTTCCCTGAGGGCACTCGTAGCCGTGGTCGCGGCTTATTGCCATTCAAAACAGGCGCATTCCATGCAGCAATTGCGGCTGGTGTACCAATCGTACCCGTTGTGTGTTCAACGACACATAACAAAATTGATTTAAATCGTTGGGATAACGGTAAAGTGATTTGTGAAATGATGGAGCCGATTGATGTATCATCCTACACAAAAGACAATGTTCGCGAACTTGCTACTTACTGCCACGATTTGATGGAAAAACGCATCGCTGAACTCGATGCTGAAATTGCACAAGGAAAATAATATGTTGCGTCTTTCTCGTCGCCAATTATTAAAAACTACCGCAATTTCAACCGCACTCGCTGCTACACCTCAATCGGTATTAGCGGCATCTCGTGAAAAATTAACCATTCCTCCGTTGATGGAAGCGAAGCGTGGTCGTCCCATTATTCTTAATATGGAAGAAACCGGCTACAAATTAGATGGCTCCCATAGTGTCAGTGTATGGGGTTTTAACGGCAATTACCTTGGACCCACTATTCGCATCAAATCGGGTTCTTTTGCAAAACTCAATTATCATAACAATTTGCCACAAAGTATTGCTCTCTCTATTCAGGGATTACAAGCCAGTGGCGAATTATTTGGTGGCGCGGCAAAAGTCCTCAAAAAAGGGGAATCTTGGGCCCCAATCATTCCAATTGACCAACCTGCCGCGACTTGCTGGTATCGTTCTGCCACCCTGGCGAACTCGGCCTATCAAACCTATCGCGGCATTGTGGGAATGTGGTTGATTGAAGATGATCAAAGCCTAAAATCACAGCTTCCTCATAAATATGGCGTGGACGATATTCCATTAATCTTGCAAGACATGGAATTTAACAGCGACGGATTACAATTATTTAAGCAAAATCAACCGCACTTTGTCGGTAATCGTCTTCTCGTTAATGGACAGGAAGCGCCTTATCTTGACGTCCCTCGCGGCTGGGTGCGTTTGCGTTTGCTCAATGCTTCATTAGCAAGAGCCTATGATCTCCGTTTAGATAACGAACAAGACATGTTGCTCGTTGCAAGAGACCTAGGTTTTTTACCTCAAGGTAAAGCGATTAATTCTCTCATTCTTGCGCCAGGTGAACGTGCCGAAGTGTTAGTCAATGTGAGCGAAGGTGAGGGTGTATCACTCATCTCCGGCGCCAAACGTGGTTTCTTCGATAAAATTAAAAACGTATTCAGTTCAGGCAATGATTTTGCAGATAACACCGTTTTAGAACTTCGCCCACAAGGTGAAATCTCCGCATTCAGTAAAAAAATGAATGAGCAATTTAATACTGATGCCACGGCTATGTTCGAAAGTAAAATCGCCCAAGAACGCACCTTTGAATTAGATGTAACGAATGGCTTAATCAACAAACAACGCTTTGACCCGCGTCGAGTTGATGTTTCGGCTAAAGTAGGTACTGTCGAACGTTGGATCATCAACAGCTCGCTACCTGTCGGCTTCACCATTCAAGGGGCTAAATTTGTTATTGAAAGCCAAGATGATGTCAAGGTCGATGCGTCGGAACTTGCCTGGAAAGACACGGTTTGGGTGAAAAAGAAAGTACAAATTTTAGTAAAATTTGAACAACCTTCATCAAATACCCATCCATTCTTATTTGGCTCATCCAATTTAATGCT
>ERZ773180.446-NODE-446-length-24982-cov-7.061861_pt1 | contig 24982 bp, 32 predicted proteins | sample MGYA00511080_ERZ773180 | MGnify/ENA primary metagenome ERZ773180 (study PRJEB29015, sample SAMEA2738175) | human oral metagenome | biome: human oral; feature: human-associated habitat; material: saliva | place: China | collected 2178 ... | reverse complement strand
ACCAAAGGGACAGACTTTCTTTTATAGACCATATTTAAAAAAGATTCTCATATAACATATTACACCAAAAATAAAACATACTTAGAAAAAAGAAATTAGAGTACTTATAGTCCCAATACCCAAGTGTAAAACGACTTTTCGTTGAAACCCCAAAGAACAGCCCTGGACAGTCAACATGGACCGTCCTGTCCTCCGTGCACCTCCACGGTCACCCACGGCCAGACGGAGGCAGACACACGGAGCCCCGAACACCCACACAACGACGAAGGGTATAGACTAAGACCTGTACGTACTATAAGAACTCTCAGTTATCTGACAGAAAAGAGCACTACAATGAACATTGATCTCACAATCATGGCTTCCCGCACCTCCAAGCAGTGGTTCCCCGCCACCATCACCTGGGAGGAGTTCGTCGAAGCCGCACAAGAGCCTGCCACCGAAAAAGACTGCGGCGCCTACATGGCAGGCAAGGCAACCAGCACAAGCCGCAAAGACAGCCGGGTAGAATACCGGAGCATGGTCACCCTCGACGCCGACAACGCCGACGCAGAACTCCCCGCGCGCGTGGAAGGGTTGGGACTGACTGCCCTCGTGCACTCCACCTACAGCCACACCACAGACAAACCCCGCTACCGCATCATCATCCCCATCCTGGGACCAGGACTCACCGAAGAGGAATACCCCCGCGCGGCACACGGCCTCATGGAAGCACTCGGCAAGGAACAGTTCGACAAGACCTGCGACCAGCCTAAACGCGTCATGTTCTGGCCTTCTGCCGCCTCTCCCGACCTGTACGAGGTGTACTCCTACAAAGGCGAGACAGCAGCCGCACAAGAGCTCCTGGAGCGCTTCGGAGGGTTCAGTGCCACACCTGAACACAAGCGCGGTCCTAAGTGCGACCCGTACAAGCTCCCCGGCGTGGTAGGTGCATTCAACCGCCTGTACGACATGTCCCGGGCCGTAGAAGAATTCAATCTCCCTTACGAGCAGGTGGGTGAGAACCGCTGGCACTACACCAACGCCAAGAGCAGTGGGGGCGTGTGCGTGTACCCGGATGGCTATGTGTACTCCAACCACGCCTCCGACCCCGCTGGCGGGCGCACGTTGTGCATGTTCGACCTCGTGGCCATGCACAAGTTCAACGACCTGGACGAAGCAGCCGACACGCCCCTGAACACAGCCCCTAAGGATCGCCCGTCCATCCAAAAGGCCCTGCAAGAGTTCACAGAGTTGCCTGCCGTCAAGAAGGAAATGATGAGTTTGAACATTGAGTCATTCGGTGAGGGTGAAGACGATTGGAAGTCGAAGCTGCACGTTCACCCCAAGACCGGGCAGACACTGAATGACGTGCACAACTTGCGGCTCCTTAAGAAGCATGATCCTGTACTGTCCGGGTTGGCGTACAACACCATGAATCTTGCTACCATTACGCGTCGTGATTTCCCGTGGCGTAAAGTGACCCCCGGTAAGGATGATCAGCTCACTAACGCTGATCGTGTGGAGATTAGTGATCACATCCATTACACCTACAACCTGCGCCAGACCTCTAAGGAGCGTGTCAATGATGTGATTGATACGGTGGCACAGGATCACTCTTTCCACCCCGTAGAGGAGTACCTGGAGGGTCTTGAGTGGGATGGTGTGTCTCGTATTGAGACGTGGCTTCCTGGTGAGGTGAACAACTACAAGCGTAGTGTTGCCCGCCTGACGGCTGTGCAGTCTGTGGCACGCATGCTTGACCCTGGTGTCAAGGTGGATAACTGCATGATTCTTTCTGGCGGCGAAGGCCTCGGCAAGACCTGGTTCATTGAGCGTATGGCTCGTGGTTGGACGTGTACTCTGGGTCCGATTGATCGTGGTAGCGCGCGTGACACAATCATGATCATGTCCCGCTCGTGGATTGCTGTGGCGGATGAGGGTTACTCTTTGAAGAAGGCTGACGCAGACAACATGAAGAATTTCATCACGCGTACCCATGATGAGGTTCGTTTGCCGTATGCGAGGGAGACGGTGGGGTTGCCTCGCCGTCAGGTGATTTGGGGTACGACCAATGACCCTACTTTCTTGCACGCGCAGGAAGGTAACCGTCGCTTCCTCATTGTGAATGTGTCGGAAAAGCTTGATTTCGATAAGTACACGGGTGAGTATGTTGACCAGGTGTGGGCGGAAGCTGTGCATTTGTGGAAGGAGTCGCGTGCTAAGTATGGTGTGGAAGGCAATCCTGATCTGTATTTGAACGCGGAAGAGGAAGCGGTTGCTAAGGGTGTGCGTGAGGAGGCTACTGAAGAGGACTCTCTGGTTGGTCTCATTCAGGATTACCTCGACACCCTGGTTCCTGAGAATTGGGAGACTATGCCTGTTAGTGATCGTATTTATTGGCTGGAGGCGTCTAAGCAGGGTCTTGTGAAGCCGGGGACGCATCGGATTGAGCGTGTGTGTTCGTTTGAGATTTGGAAGGTTCTGCTCGGGAATACCTGCGGGAAGCCTTCTCGTGTGGAGAGCTTGGAGATTGCTGAGGCCTTGAGGCGGGTCCCTGGTTGGGAGAGCTCGGGGTCGAAGCGTGCTAGGTTCGCTTTCTTTGGGCGGCAGCGTTACTTCTCGCGTGTGGAAGAGGCTGAGCCTGAGCTGGTTGAGGAGCCTGTGCTGCCCCTGGTTGAAGAGTCTGAGCCTGAGCTGGCGGTCGTTGCTTTGGATCGTGCTACTGCGGCGATTAATGCTGGTCGAGCGGCTGATGTGAAGGCAGCGTTGGATAAGGTTGGTGCGAGCCGTGTGAGCCTTCTTGAGGGTGGGCAGATTCAGGAGTTCCTTGACGCCCTCCCGTGTGAGCAGGATCATAGTCTTCTCTCCGATCTGCTATGAGCCCCAAGCCACGACTGTGCTATACTAATGCTTGAGGATGAACTCAGGACCACCTTCGGTTTGCTCTTTTCTGCGGGTGGTCCTACCCCTACCACAGATGAGAGCTGTGGTAGGGGTATTCTTTTTATGTTTTTGCACGGCACACCGTGCAAAATTCAACCAACATAGCACTAGTGTGCTACAATTGAAATATGAACCTCCTAGATATCCTTGACGCCACACCCAGCGGCGAACACAGCGTCGTCATCTACCCCAACCGACACGCACTACGCCAAGACTTCCAACCCTACCTCGGCAAGCGCAGCCAAGCATTCAGAACACATGCACTCCACCACGCAGAATACATCGAAGACCGCAAGAGGCTCGCACGCGTCTACCTACGCACACCCCGGCAAATCACATACACCAACCACAACCACGCAATTGACGGCTCAGTACACGCATACGTGGCAGACGGCGTAGAAGTCACCGACCTCATGAAAACCCGCCTCGAAGAATCAGGCATCACCAACATCACCCAGGTAGGCAAGCAGCAATGACACGAGAAGAAGAAGTCCGCATGCTCCTCAACAAGGCATGGCAGGCCATCGAAGGCGCAGACCCCAACAAGATCGCGCCCCTCCTCAACACCGCCAACCGCCTATCCAAGGAGCTCGACGAACTCGAAAAGCAGGCAACCGCAAACAAGACCGGCAGTGAGGAAGAGGAAGGTACCAGTGCAGTTGCCATCTTCCAAGCAAGGCTACGCAAGCGTGACATCACCGCTTCTTGAAGCCTCACAACAGCCCTGCGTGTCTGTGTCATCCCCTGCGTCCGAGACGCTAGGGGACCTTGCTGTAGCACTCGCAGCAGCCTACAAGCTCGACGCCGACCCTTGGCAGGAATACGTCCTAGGCCACTGGCTCGCAGTAGGCGAGGGCGGGTGGGCCAACATGACCTGCGGGCTAGCCGTCCCACGACAGAATGGCAAAAACGCCATCATTGAAATACGAGAATTCTTCGGCGCCATCGGTAGGGGAGAGAAGATCCTCCACACCGCTCACGAAGTCAAAACCGCCCAAAAACACTTCTTGCGCCTCAAGCACTTCTTCGGAGAATGCGCAAATGACCCCAACGCGAAATTCCCCGACCTTAACGCCCTCGTAGCCAGCGTCCGCAACGTCAACGGGCAGGAAGCCGTTTACCTCAAAAACGGTGGCAGTATCGAAATCGCCGCACGCTCTAAAGGCTCAGGGCGCGGCTTCACCGTTGACGTCCTCGTGTTGGATGAGGCCCAGGAGCTCAGTGACGAAGCCCTGGAAGCCCTCCTCTCCACCACGAGTTCTGCCCCTCTGGGCAACCCACAGTGGATCTTCACAGGCACACCCCCAAGCCCCACGGCGGAAGGTGAAGTCTTCTCCCGCAAGCGACGTGACGCGCTCTCAGGCGAATCCCTGTACACGTGTTGGGACGAATGGTCCCCGCCAGGGGACCCGAAGTCCCTGTCAGACATTGATCTTGATGATAGGGACCTGTGGGTGCGCACCAACCCCGCTCTGCTCTCAGGCAGGCTGAAAATGCGTGTCCTCGAAGGCGAACGTAAAAGCTTCTCCGATGACGGGTTTGCGCGCGAGCGCCTCGGCTGGTGGGCATCCATTGACGGCACACGCCGCCTGATCAGCGTAGCCGACTGGCAGGCCACTGGTGTGACGCAGCTGCCTGATGAGCTGGCCGACCACAGTGTGACACGCGCACTAGGGGTCGCCTTCTCTAAGGACGGCACACGCACGGCTGTGGCCGGGTGCCTGTACGATCGTAAGACAGGGCTCGCGCATGTGGAACTCATTGACGTGAACAACGGCGACACGACGAGCAGTGCGCTCGCGGGGTGGCTGTACAAACGCCGCACCCGCTACAGCGCAGTGGGCGTGTCAGGCAGGTCAGGTGGGCTAGCATTGGAGCAAGACCTGCGTGCCATGAGAATCCCGAAAGCCTACCTACATGTTGTTGACACTAAGGAGTACTTCACCGCATGCAGTGGGTTCCTCAACGCTATCCAAGCGCGCACTGTGACTCACCCAGGCGGGCATGACGCAGACACTGACCCTTTGGATGCATCTGTGGCTGTGTCTGATAAGAAGATTCGTGGCGCCGACGGTGCGTGGGGCTGGCACTCAACCTCCCAGGAAGGTGACGAAGTCCCATTGGAGGCTGTGAGTGTCGCATTGTGGATGGCGCGTACAACCCGTCGCCGACCGAACAAGAGCCAGGAGGCTTTATCGTGACTATGAACGTTGATACTCGTCTGATTACCGGTGCGGGGCCGGGTATGTTTAGCCCACCTGTCGTAGTCGGGCTGTCTGATGCACTACAGGCTGGCTTGAATGACCTGGTAGGCACATGGCAGGCCCGCTACCCATCCAACATGCGCCGGCAAGCATACTTGGACTGCAAGGTCTTCGTAGACAGCCTGAACATCTCCCTGCCGCGTGAGATCGCGCGTGATCTGCGTATCGTGTCCACATGGCCGGAGAAGGCAGTTTTTTCTCTGACGTCGAGGTGCCACTGGGACGGCGTGGTAGCCCCTGACGGGTCGGAGGATCCTTACGGGCTGGTGACACTCCTTGATGAGAACCGGTTCGCTACCGAGATTGGCCACGCTATTTCAAGTGCAGCAACGCACGGCGTGTCGTTCCTGGTGACCCTGCCCGGTGACGTGAGCGCTGGTGACCCACCTGTACTCGTCCTGCCGTACTCGGCTATGACGGCGGCGGCACTATGGGACCGACGTCGTCGAGGCATCAAGGCTGGTCTGCTGATTAACGACGTGGATTATCTAGGCAGGCCAACCGAGCTGATCATGCTGACTCCTACCGTGATGGTGAGCATGAGCCTGTTTGGCTCACAGGGCTGGTATGTGACAGGGCATGTGGAGCACAACCTTGGTCGCACGCCTATGGAGGCCCTCGTGTACCGTGGCACTCTTGACCGCCCCCTAGGCAGGTCACGGTTGACTGATGGCGTGCTGTCTATCGTGGATCGGGCTGTGCGCGCGTCTATGCGGATGGACGTGTCGTCGGAGCTGTTCACTGCTCCCGGTCTGCTGCTGCGTGGCGTGGATGAGGCGACGTTCAGTCAGATTAAGTCCTCATGGAGCTGGCGTCTCGGGTCGGTCAAGGGCATCAGCCGCGATGAGGAAGGTGAGCTGCCTGAGGTGGATGTGCTTCCTCAGCAGTCCATGCAGCCTTACGTGGATCAGCTGCGTGAGCTGGCGCAGGAGATGGCTGGTGCGCTGTCTCTCCCGGTTGGGTCCTTGGGTATCGTGCAGGATAACCCGTCTTCGGCTGATGCGATCTACGCGGCGCGGGAGGAGCTGGTGACCGAGGCTTCGGATTTCAACGATGCGAACTCTTACGCGTTGAACCGCGTGTACAGGAACATCATCCAGTTGCGTGACGGTTGGCTGCCTGATGATGCGGCGCGTATTTCTACGCACTGGCGTAACCCTGCGCGCCCGAGCATCGTCTCCCAGTCCGACGCCATGATTAAGCAGATTCAGGCGATCCCCGAACTCGGTAGGACGGACGTGGCCTTGGAGGAGCTGGGTTATACGCGTCAGCAGATCATGCGGATCCGTGCCCAGTCCGACCAGCAGCGCGGCCGGGATAACCTGGATGCGATTCTGCGTGGGACGGGCGGTGAGTAGCCGTGACGTCACTGAGTGAGGTTGAGGTCTACGACAAGATGGTCAATGCTGTGCTGAAAGGGTCGGAGGACCAGCTGGCGGTCCTGTTCAGGGAATTGAACTTCGATGATGTGGCTCTGGCTCGCGAGGAGATGAAGCAAGTCCTCGGTGAGCTTGTGGACACGTACGGGTCGGCGCTCACGCAGGGGGCCATCGACTGGTATGAGGAGTTGCGGCCCTCTTTCAAGAAGGCCTACACGCCCGAGCCTATTGCACCTGCTGGTCAGGCGGAACGTATTGATCGTTTGAGCCGGTATGTGGCCGGCATTGGCAGCGAGGATCCGGCTAAGGCTATCCGTGTCGTGGCCGGGGCTCTCGGTAGGGAGATTCAGACGGGTCCGAGGCGTACGATCCTTCGGGCTGCGGATTTGGACCCGTCCGCACCTCGTTTTGCGCGCGTCCCGGTTGGGAAGACCTGTGCGTTCTGTTGCATGCTGGCGTCGCGTGGGTGGGTGTATCACTCGAAGGATCTGGCGGGTGGCGCGGGTCATGAGTTCCATGACGCGTGCAACTGCCGTATCGTGCCGGATTGGGAGCATAAGAATCTTCCAGGTTATCACCCGGATGAGATGTATGAGGTGTATTTGTCGGCGCGGCGCGCCGCAGTGAAGGCTGGTGTGAAGGAACCCCCGGGGGGTATAATCGCCTCATACATGCGGGAAGGTCACCCTGAGATGTTTTCAGATGGTCGGGGTGTCCCTCGGCCGGCTAGTGAGTTCCGCTCACAGAAGCTCGGGAAGCTAGCGGATTCTCTTGACAAGGAGAAGGATAAAGGAGAATAGTAATGAGTACCAAGAAGATCAGCAACCCAGCCCCCGGCACGGAGGCAGTAGAGGCCGTGGCCCTCAATCAGGTGGGCACTGCCGCGGACAATGACGCACCCATTGAGGTTAAGGGAGACGACGTTGCAGATACGATGGATACACCTGTTGAGACTAAGGCGCCCGCACCCGTTGAGACGCAGGCACCTGTTGAGGATAAGACGCAGACACCCGTTGAGACGCAGGCACCTGTTGAGGATAAGACTGATGACGTTCAGGTGACCATCAACGCTCTCAAGGCCAGCGTTGAAGCCCTCACCAGCCAGCTCCAGGAAACCAAGGAACGTCTTGAAGCAAAGGAGCGCGCCGAGCAGCGCGCCATCCGACTGGAGAAGGCTGGTATCCCCAAGGCTCTCGGATCGTTCATCCGCGACGATGCTGACCTTGAGGCCTTGAATGAGACCTTGGCAGGTCTCTCTCGAACCACCCCGGCTGGTGTCGGGGCTGTTTCCACACCTACTCTCCCCACGGTAGGTTCAAAGAATCCTGGTGGGGAGGTTCTCAGCATCGACGAAATGATCGCGCGCGCTGAGGCAAACAATGACCGTGCAGCCCTCTCCAGTCTGAAGCTGGCGAAGCTCTCGGCTGCATCCAACATGTTCTGAACTAGGAGGAATAAATGTCCGGAGCAACTGGAGTGGGCACGACCTACAATCTGCCCAACTACGCTGGAGAACTTTTCCAGGTCTCCAAGGAAGACACCCCGTTCCTGTCCGCTATTGGTGGTCTCACCGGCGGCGAGTCGGCGGGCTCTACCCTCATTGAATGGCAGACTGAGGACCTGCGTGATGCTGATATTACTCGTCAGCGTCTTGAGGGTGCTGCAGCCCCCGGCAGTGAGGAGCGTGCGCGCTCTCGTGTGTCTAACGTCCTGGAGATTCACCAGGAAGTGGTGGAGCTGTCCTACACGCGTCAGGCCACCCAGCGTATGCGCAACACTGACGGTGAGAAGCTGGTGACGATTGGCACCACGACTCTGCCTGAGGATGAGCTGCAGCATCAGATCGAGCTGACGCTCAAGCAGATCGCCCGTGACGTCAACAAGGCGTTCATTCAGGGCACCTACCAGAACCCCACGAACAACACGACCCCGCGTAAGACGCGTGGTCTTGTGGAGGCTATTACGACGAACGTCGTGACGGCCACGACCGCTAACCTGACTGAGGACCTCGTGCTTGACACCCTGCAGAAGGTGTGGGAGAACGGTGGTATCCGTGAGGGTGAGACCCGCACGATCCTGGTCGGTGCAAAGGTCAAGCGTGCCCTGTCCAAGGTGTTCATCAAGGACAACGGCTACCGTGAGACCTCTCGCACGGTTGGTGGTGTGAATGTCACCGCAATCGAGACGGACTTTGGTACGTGCAACATCATGCTTGACAATGATGTGCCTGCTGACACGCTCCTGGTTGTGTCCCTGGAGGAATGTGCACCTATGTTCCTGGAGGTCCCCGGTAAGGGCACGTTCTTTGCTGAAAGTCTGGCTCGCTCTGGCGCGTCTGACAAGATTCAGCTCTACGGTGAGATTGGCTTGAAGTATGGTGCTGAGCAGCATCATGGCAAGCTGAAGCTGAAGGCTTCGTGACCTTCTCCTGTGGTGGGGTCTTGAGAGTATCGGCCCCACCACAGGTCTTTTTGTAAGGAGAACACGTTGAATATTCAATCAGTGAAGTATCCTGAGATGCTCCTAGTCACCCCTGTTGGGCGCGTGCGTTTTCAGGCTGGTCAGGCGGAGGTGTCGGGCAAGGCCCTGGAAGCCGAGGTGCGCGCACTGGCAGGCACTGATGAGCAGCTAGGTCTTATCGTCCCTGCTGCCACCACTGGTAGGAAGCGTGCCCGCCGTGTCTGAAATACCTTTCGCCACACTTGATGATCTGCGTGCCCGCCTGCCTATCGAGGACAGTACCATGATCGCAGACGCGCGCGTCAAGATTCTCCTACAAGACGCCACTGACCTCATCTGCTACCGCTGCCCTGGTTGGAAGAATGCACCGAAGACGGTGCTGACAGCCGTGACGTGCCGTGTGGTGAGTCGGGCTATTCGTCAGCGTCCTGCGGGTGTTGCAGGGGATGCCACGCAGCTCACTCAGACGACTGGTCCATTCTCCCTGTCAACGACGTGGGCTAACCCCTCGGGTGACCTATTCCTGACCAAGCAGGACCGTGACGACGTCAATGGGGTGTCAGCATCATTTTTCGGCTCGGCCGACACCCTGTTCGGAGGCGGACAGTGATGAGCGCAATGGACGCGTGGAAAGAATCCTTTGTGCTGCTACGGCATAGCGAACCTAAGCGTGACCCGCTCGGGGTCTCCTACCGCCAGGGCGGCGTGCAGGAGATTCCATTACCTCCCGTCCTCGTCGCCACAACACAGTCCTCCGACCGAGAGAGCACAGGCGAAGACTACGGAACCAGGGAGGCTGTGACCGTGTACTGGGATGAGTCCTCAGGTGGGCACGTGGATATCCTCCCTGGTGACAGGGTGCGTCTTCGAGGTGACGTGTGGCAGCCTGTCGGCACACCTGTCGTATACCCTTTGGGGGTATACTTGAGACTATGGAAGGAGGCGCCACGTGAAAGTTGAGTTCGTTATTCATAAGAATGGTGTCAAGGATCTCCTGAAGAGCCAGGAGATGCAGAACATGCTCGCCATCAAAGCAGCGGGGATTGCTGCCCGTGCAGGCGACGGGTTCACCTCGGGCGTGCGCGTAGGTTCGGATCGAGCCCGCGCCTATGTCCTCCCTGAGACGTTCAAGGCACGCAGACGACAGGCACGTGACCATGTGCTGGAACGCGCTGTAGGAAGGGGCTGATGATGATGAGCCTTGACTTGCAAAAGTTCGTGATCGACTACCTGAACAAACAGGACTTCGAAGGCGAACTCAAGACCACCACGGTGGGAGGCATCCGCCCCTCCACTGAGGAAAACCCCCACCCTTACGTGCTAGTGCTAGCGACGGGTGGCCCCGGACGGTCTGAACGTATTCTCTACACGGCACAGATCACCATCGACTCCTATGCGCCCACTTCCTGGTGGGCAGGCGAGCTCGCTCGTCGCGTGGGAGACGCCATCCACAAGCTTCCAGAAGCGGATGGCCCTGTAGCGGTCGTAAGCTCTCCCGCACCAGCGGAACTGCCCGACCCTGATACCGATATGCGCCGCTACACTGCGACGTACCAGATTACCGCAAAGTTGGGAGTTACCAATGGCTAAGACCAATGCTGACAACGCATTCATGGCAGGTTCCGAGAAGGATACGCTCTATCTCGGCCCGGCTGGCACCGACCTGTCCACCATCACCAGTCTGACTACGCCCATGCCCGAGGGCATGGTGGACGTCGGTTGGACTAGTGATGACGGCATGACCCTGGACATGTCCGACAGCGTTGACAAGATCCGAGGCCACCAGGGGCACGGTGTTGTCCGAACCTACATGTCGGATTCCTCCACCTCGTTCAAGGCAACCCTGCTTGAGACCAAGCTGGAACTGCTCAAGAAGTACCTTGGCGCCACCAAGGCCGAGAAGGTCACCACGACTGGCACGGATAGTATCACCCGCATGACGGTGTCTGCCTCCCGTAAGGTGGAGGCCCTGTGTGGTGTGGCTGACCTGTTCGACGTGTCTACTGGCAAGCAGCGCCGCTATATTTTCCCGCGCCTCGAACTTGGTGAGCGCTCCGGTGTCACCTTCAAGGTTGGTGAGCTGTCCGCCTACGAGTACAACCTCGAGGTGCTGGATAAGTATGAGCTCCTCAGCAACGAGGATGGCCTGAAGGTCGGCTGACCTTATGTCTCCTGCCGTGTGTCGCGCTTCTGTTCTCCCGGCACACGGCAGGCAATAACATTGTGGAGAACAGAGTGTAAGGAGAACAGAACCATGACTACGAAGAAGACCCCCACCGCTGCTGAGCTCGCGCGCCGTGAAGCCCAGTCCAAGAATGATCGCGGCGAGGTGGCACCCATCCACGTTGAGGTCCGAGGTATTGCCCTGGATTTCAACCCTACGGATCTGCTTGACGACTACGATGCGATGACAGCACTGATGGAGCAGGGGCGCCCTAATCCGATGCTCGCCCTGCTTATCCCTGATGAGGGTGAGCGTAAGGCTGCCTTGGATTCTCTACGTGATGAGGACGGGAAGCTGCGCATGACTACCGTCGTTGAGTTCCTGACTGAGGTCTTCCAGGCTTCCGGCCAGGGAAACTGATTGACCTCCTGCATCTCCTGTGGGAACACTGGGAGGTGTTGGAGGCGGACTTTCAGATGACTTACAACCTCGACCTGACGCAGGTGTTCACAGGTGGGCTGAGCCTGCGTCGGGTTGGGGTTCTGATCAACAACCTGCCTTCTGGGTCCCTTCTGCGTAAGCGTCTTGGCGGCGCTGGCGCGTGGACTGATGAAGTATCGGCTGTATTCGCTCAAGGCAACCGGTTGGAAGGGATTATCATCACCGCGTTGGGTGGCAAGAAGAAGGATGTGCCCAAGCCTGCCAGCCCGCCCGAACCCGGCTGGTTCGAGAAGGCAGAAGCTGAGCGTGAGAGGCGTGAAGAGCGGGCACGCCGGTGGGTTGCAGAGCATAGTTAGGGGTATCAGCAATGGCTGAGAACGGTTTTAGTTTAGGTACCGCGTGGATTCAGGTTTCCCCTTCCATGAAGGGGCTTCAGGAAGCGATCCGAAAGGAGCTAGCTGGGACCGATACGCGGCCTGCTGAGAAGAAGGTTGAGTCCGGTCTTGGTGCTGCGTTTAAGCGTGTTGCCAAGGCCGGTGCTCTTGCGCTCGGTGCGGTTAGTGGTATTGCGGCGGCGGCTGGTTTCGCTGACGTGGCTAGGGAGGCTTTGAACGCGTCCGATGCCACGGATAAGTTCAAGTCTACGCTTGGGTTTGCGGGTGTGTCGGCTGATGAGATTGGGAAGCTGACTGCTAGTACGAAGAAGTACGCAGATGACACCGTGTATGAGCTTTCGGACATCCAGAACATCACAGCGCAGCTCGCCGCCAACGGCGTGCAAGGCTATGACCGTCTTGCCGAGGCCGCGGGTAACTTGAATGCTGTGGCTGGCGGTAATGCTGAGACTTTCAAGTCGGTTGGCATGGTGCTCACCCAGACGGCGGGTCAGGGTAAGCTCACGACGGAGAACTGGAACCAGCTGGCTGACGCGATTCCGGGCGCGTCAGGTAAGCTCCAGGAAGCCCTCCTCGCCAATGGCGCGTATGTTGGTGACTTCCGCGATGCCATGTCGAAGGGCGAGATCAGTGCTGAGGAATTCAATCAGGCGATCCTGGACCTGGGTTTCACGGACGTCGCCGAAGAGGCCGCAACCAGTACCACCACCATTGAGGGCGCGTGGGGTAACCTGCAGGCCACCCTGGTGACGGGCGCTATGGGCATTGTTGACAAGATCAAGCCCGCGCTCACGGACTTCATGAGCGGGGTGTCTGATGGCGCGTCAAAAGCGTTTGGTTGGATTAACGACACGGCTGTGCCTTCCCTTCAGGGTGTGTGGGATATTCTCACGAAGGGTGATTTCACGGGTCCGATCTTTGGGTTCCAGGAAGACTCGGGCCTTGTTGATTTCCTGTTTAACTTGAGGGATGCTGGCTTGTCTGTGTGGGACATGCTCAAGTCCTTGTGGGATGCTGGGTCTAGTCTGGGTGGCGTGTTTGCCCCTCTTGGCGCGGATATTGCCGGCGCGTTCGGTGGTAGTAGTGTGTCTGTTATTCAGGGTGTGTCGGATGCGTTGAAGAGCGTGTTTGACTGGATGGCACGCAACAAGGATGTTGTTGCGCCCCTCATTGTGGTGGTCGGGTCGGCTGTGGGGACGTTTAAGTTGTTGAGTACGGCCCTGAATGCAGTCAACGCTGTGAAGGCTGCGGGTGGGTTGCTGCAGTTCGCTCAGGCCACGAATGTAGCGAAGGCGGCACAGGTGGCGTTTAATGCTGTCATGAGCGTGGGGCCGATTGGCCTGATCGCAGTGGCGTTGGCCGCTCTGGTGGCGGGCTTGACGTATTTCTTCACGCAGACAGAGACGGGCCGTCAAGCGTGGGCTGCAATCACGGACGCGTTCTACTCTTTCGTGGATTGGGTTGGGTCAGCGTGGTCTTCTGCCATGGAGTCGCTTTCTTCGTGGTGGGCCTCCACGTGGGACCAGGTTGGTGGCACTGTTGACTGGTTTAACTCGACGGTGGTGTCGGGTCTTGCGGCTGCGTGGCAGGGTATTCAGGATGCTATCAGGGCGTGCGTCGGCTGGTTGAACACTTATGTGGTGCCTGTGTTCCAGGCAGTGTGGGATGGTATTAAGACTGTTGTCTGGGTGGCTCTTATTCCTGTCATCGCTTATTTTGAGCTGTGGAAGTTGGCCTTGCAGGCTGTTACTGACTTTGCGGTCACGTACGTGTGGCCCTACTTGCAGCAGGCGTGGGAAGGCATTCAGGCTGGTGTGGCCGTGTTGTGGGAGTACATGCAGGCGGCGTGGGCTGGTATCCAGTCGGCTGTGCAGGTGGTGGCTGATTGGTTCACTACCTATGTGCTGCCTGTTGTCACTGGCGTGTGGGATGGGATTGTTGCTGGCGCGAACCTGTTGTGGACTGGCATCCAGATGTATTGGCAGTGGATTCAGCTGTGTGTGCAGACGGTTGCTGACCTGTTCACCTCGTATGTGCTCCCTGTTATTCAGGCAGTGTGGGATGGCATCAATTGGGGTGCTCAGGCACTGTGGCAGGGTATTCAGACTGTCTGGTGGGGTATCCAAACGTCTGTGCTGACTGTGGTGGGTTGGTTTACCGCGTATGTCCTGCCAGTGGTTCAGTCTGTGTGGGATGGTATTACGACTGGTGCGAACCTGTTGTGGGCGTCAATGACGTCGATTTGGAATGGTATCCAGTCTTCGATTAGCGCAGTTGCTAACTGGATGTACTACACGTTGTGGGGCACGATCACGAGCGTGACGGATGGTATCCAGTCGGCGTTCCAGTCTATGAAGGATTCTGTGGCGTCGATTTGGGAGTCTGTGAAGGGTGTGGTGGCTAAGCCCATCAACTTCATTATCAACACTGTCTATACCTCGGGCATTAAGAAGACGGCGGACAGCATGGCTGAGAAGCTGGGCTTGAGTTTGCGTCTTCCGTCGATCTCTCCTATTGCTGAGTATGCTTCTGGTGGTGTCCTGCCTGGGTACACGCCCGGCCGCGATGTGTTCCACTTCTTCTCTCCCGATGGTGGCGGTGCGCTCGCCCTGTCTGGTGGTGAGGCTATTATGCGTCCCGAGTGGGTGCGCGCTGTTGGTGGCCCTGAGGCTGTGGCTCGCATGAATGCTGCTGCCCGGTCGGGGGCGACGCGTATTCCTGGTGGGGATACGGGCGTGAAGTTCGCTGCCTTCGCTAATGGTGGCGTGTGGGATGGTGCTCGCGGCGCGTGGGATTGGATTAAGGATGCAGCCGACACGATGGGCAAGATTATTGCTGACCCGGCTGGCGCGGTGGCTCGCTTCATTAAGGCTCCGGTGGATGCGATGATGCGTGGCCTGCCCGGGTCGGGCATGGTCTCGGACTCGATGCGCGCCGTCCCTGGTATCTGGATTGATGGCTTCGCCAACTGGCTGAAGGGCAAGACTTCTAGTATGGGCGCGACGGGTATTGTCAATGCTGCCAGGAAGGCTATTGGCGTGCCCTACGTGTGGGGTGGTTCGTCTATCCCGCCGGGTTTGGACTGCTCTGGCCTAGTCTATTGGGCGGCTCACCAGATGGGTTCTAAGATCCCGCGTTTGACGGCTGCCGGCTACCAGTCGGGTTCTGGCGCGGGCAATGCGAATGTTCCGGGTAATCTCTTGTTTTGGGGTAATCCTGCTTGGCATGTGGCCATCGCATCCGGCAAGGGCATGATGGTGGAGGCTCCGAAGCCGGGCGCGTTTGTGCGCGAGACTGGGATTTGGGGTAACCCTACGGCTGGCACGTACAAGTTCGATAATGGCGGGTATATCCAGCCGGGTGTGACGACAGTGTTGAATAAGACGGGGCGTCCTGAGCCGGTGTTTACTGATGGCCAGTGGGATATCTTGCAGCGTCACTCGCGCGCGCAGGAGTACCCGCAGACGTTGGTTATTGTGGATGAGGACGGTCAGTTGGTTGGTCGTATGCGTGTGGAGGCTCGTGGCGCGGTGAATGACGCGTTGTCTCCGGCGTCTCGGTCTCGTGCTCGTGATCTCCTTGGCATGGGCTTTTAATAAAAGAAGGGGCAGTAGGGATGTCTACTGTATGGTCCGCGTCTAGCGGCTACATGTTCATTGGTGTCGGCTTGGAGTGGTCGGGTGATCCCTCGAGTGGGTCGGTGACGGTCACGGCCACGGTCACTGCTTGCAGTGATGGGTATGGTCATAGTTTCTCGTCGGCGTGGTCTTGGTGGGGCTACTACGGGTCGGGGTCGGAGGGCTTCAGTTTCTCGTCTGGCTATGGTCAGACGGTGTATAAGCAGCTGTCTCAGTGGAGTTTCACTGTGCCCTTGGAGTATGGGCGCGAGAAGACGGTGACGATTGGGGCAAGCCTTGGCCCGATCTGGAATGGTGGTAATCCGAGTGTGGAGAACACACTGACGCTTCCTGCCCGCCCGGTGGAGCTTCCGAATGCGCCGACTAAGGTGACGGCTAGTCGCGTGTCTGACCAGCAGATCAACATTGAGTGGGTTGCGCCTGCGTCTGGTGAGTCGAACCCGATCGACTATTTTGTGGTCGAGCGTCGCCTTGATGAGTCTGATCAGTGGACGGTTGTTGCCCCTGTGAAGGATGCTGTGTCTTTCGCTGACATGGACGTCAAGGCCGGCCATAAGTACTCCTACCGTGTGAAGTCGGATAACATGGCTGGCGGGTCGGAGTATGTGGAGGCTGAGCGTCCTGTGTTTACGACGCCGCCTGCTCCGGTGAATGTGCGCGCGGTGAAGGATGCTTCGGGCAATATTGTGGTGTCTTGGGAGAACAGGGCGCCTTACACTCCTACCAGGTGGGAGGTGTATGACGGTGATAATCTCGCTGCCCTGGTGACATTGGGCGTGGAGAAGTGTGTGTGGGAGCATAGTTCGCCGCGTCTTGATGTGACTCACCAGTACCGTGTTGTGTGCGTGGGTGGCAGTATGTCGTCTGCGCGCTCTGAGCCGTCCAATGTTGTCCAACTCTTGGCCCGGCCGAACGCGCCCGAGCCTACCGTGGATGGCTTGTATTTTCCTGCTGATGAGCCTGTGACGCTTGGGTGGCTGTTTAATGCGACGGATTCTAGCCCGCAGACTCGCTTCAAGCTTCAGTACATGCGGCGTCTGGGCGGCGTGCAGGGTCCTCTGTTCGATCAGGCTACCTCGAAGCAGGAGTGGACGGTTGGTGTTCTGTCGCAGGGCACGTACGAGTATTGGGTGCAAACGTGGGGCCTGCATGCTGACCCGTCTCCCGTGTCGCGCCGTGCTTTGTTCTATGTGGAGACTCGCCCTGCCATCTCTATCCAGTCCCCTGGTCAGGTGGTGAAGACGTCGTTCATCGACGTCGCCTGGGCGTATTCGCCGATGGGTGGGCCTGTGCAGACGAAGGCCATTGTGGAGCTGTACCAGGGCGATAGCCAGCTGGTTGAGACTCAGGTGGCGCGCGGGTCGCAGGCTAGTGTGCGTTTGAAGACCTACCTGAAGAATGGCTTGTCGTACCGGGTGAGTGTGACGGCTGTGAATGCCCACGATGTGAAGTCGAAGACTGTGAGCCAAACGTTCCAGGTGGAGTACGAGCAGCCGCCCGCCCCGCGCGTTTATCCTGAGTGGGATGATGAGGTGGGGTGTGTGCGTGTGCGCGTGGTGAACCCGACTCCTGAGGCTGGTAAGCCTGCTGCTGTGCGCAACCGTGTGGAGCGCAGCGATGACGGTGGGATGTCGTGGACTATTCTTACTGAGGACTTGCCTGTGTCGGGCATGATCCTTGATTACCAGTCGCCTAGTCATGGGAGCGTGTCCTACCGTGTGACGGCGACGTCTGATCTGCCGTCGAGCTCGACCATGGTGGAGAGTATTGATACCCAGTCGTGGGCGATGTGGATTGGTGGCGGCTGGGACTTTAGTACAACTGTGCCCCTGCGGTGGGACCCGGTGCATTCGTGCAAGATGGGGCTCGCTCACCGTAAGCTTCACCGGTTTGCTGGCCGTGAGAGGGCGGTGGAGATGAGTGGTAGGCACAGGGAGAAGACGCTCAGCTTGTCGGCTGCGTTGTTTGATGAGGATTTCCCGCTGATTCAGCGTCTTGAGGAGCTGTCCTACCTGCCCGCGCCGTTCCTGTACAGGGACCCGATGGGTCGGGTCGTGTACTGTTCGATTGCGAGCGTCAGCGTGGATCGTGCGTTGTCAGGTAAGTGGAGTGTTAAAATTGAGGTTGAGGAGGTAGACCATGAGTGACGGGCTTGACCAGGTGGAAAACGCCATTGCCGCTGTGATCGCTGAGAAGCATCAGGGGCGGGCGTTGGCGGGTGCCTGGATCGTCGCCTGCGAGGTCCTCCCCACGGAAGGCTCTAACGACGAGGCGGCTCTGTGGTTCCTGGAGGGCCGGGGCCTGATCGAGCCGTCGAGGGAGATCGACGAGTGAGCGCCCTCAACATGCACCGGCAAGCAGACTACATGGTCACACTCCTGGATTGGGGTGACCATGTGGTTCGTCGTCTGGACGGCGTGACTGGCGGGAACATCACCCTCAGCAACTCCACTCGCTTGCGCGCGTCTGGGAGTATGGACCTCACTGAGGCATGCGGGCCTATCGACTGGATGACTCAGAGGGTCCGCATCGACTACACGGCGAACGGGCAGACGTGGGGGCTTGGAGTGTTTCTCCTGTCGGCGCCCACGCGCTCCTACAGTGAGGCGGGGTCAAGGTGGAGTGTGGACTTGTCTTCCCCGCTGGCTGTGCCTGACGCTGACTGTGTGGATAGTACGTTCACGGTGAAGGCCGGGTCTAACCTGGTTGGCGTGGCAGCGGACATCTTATATGAGACGAGCCTGGAGCGTCTGTCTATTACTCCGTCTTCAGCTGTGGCGTCTAGTGACATGATCTATGACCCAGGTAAGTCTAAGCTGACTATTGTCAATGAGCTACTGGGTGCGGCCGGCTACTGGGCAGCCTACCCTGACGGTGTGGGTCAGGTGCATCTTGACCCTTACACCCGTCCTGCTAACAGGGGTGTCGCCTATGACTTCCAGGAGGGTGCGCGCGCGATTCACCTGCCTGAGTGGGAGCGTGAGCAGGATATGGCTGCTGTGCCGAACAAGGTCGTGTTTGTCTCCCAGGGCAGTGCTGATAAGGCAGCTCTGGTTGGTGTGGCAACCAATGAGGACCCCACGTCCCCTTACTCTTACCCGTCGAGGGGGCGGTGGGTTGTGGAGACGAGGACTGGCGTGGAGGCAGCCGACCAGGAGTCCATCGACTCGCAGGCGCGCCGCCGTCTGATCGACGTGTCTACCCCGTCTGCAGCTATTACGTTGCAGCATATGCCTGTGCCTATTATGCCTAATCAGGTGGTGGGTTTCACTAGTCAGGGGCACGCGGCTAAGGGCGTGGTGAAAGAAATCGAGTACTCGCTGGATCCTACCAGCCTTGTGAAGACGAAGCTGTTGGAGGTGACTGACCTGTGAATTTGGATTACCTGATGCGCGTGGTGGCTGGTTTGCGTGACCGGCTTGATGCTATGCCTCTGTTCCGGTGGGCAACTGTGGTTGGTACCAAGCCTTTGCGTGTGCAGTTGGATGGGGACCCTACTCCTCTGTCTGCTGACCCTGTGAATCTGGCTGGTGCCCTCTCGGTGGGGCAGCGCGTGTACACGATGAGCGTGGACCGCAGGCTACATATTTTGGGTGGGGTTTCGGATGGGCCGACCCAGTGAATGTTTATGGGACTCTTGGAGGGTGTGTGTGTCATGACTGCGTTTATTGAGGGGTCGGTTCGTACTCCGTCGGGGCGTATCGTCCCGTTGACTGTTCGAGCCGAGCCTATTCCGGAGCCCGGCAGAACGCCAGAGGGTGACGTGATCGTCGCGGGTAGTGTCGTTACGGAATCGACTGCCCCTGTTTCGGCTCTCATGTCCGCGGGCAAGTATCGGATACTAGTGTTTACGCCGGTGAAGCAGCTCGCTGACAGGGAGGTGACGCTGGTGGACGGTCAAAGCGTGACTCTTGCAGATATTGTGGATGCGGCCCCGTTGCCTGCGCCACCCGGTGGGGCGACTGGCCTGGTGGATGCGCAGGGGCGCCTGATTGCGGCAGCTCCGATTAAGGTCGTGGCCTCGCTAGCTGAGGCTGAGGCGCTCCCGGATGGTGTGGTGTACGCGGCGCCTGCGGATGTTATTCCCCCTACGCCGGGGCCGGTCACGCCTCCTGGTGTTGTGGAGAAGACGGCGCGGGTCGTGGGTCATGTGGCTGGCCAGTTCGCAGGAGACCAGGTCCAGATTGGCGTGGATGGGCAGGCTGGTGATCGTGTTGTTGTTGCCGTCAACACTAAGGCCCAGTACGACCAGACGTTCACGTGGCCTGCCGGGTGGACGGTGCTTGTCGAACCTTACTACATTGGCACGATGCGGTTCACTCTTGCTATTGGCCCGTGGGACCCGTCCGTCGTCGTGCGCACGTCGAAGCCGCTCGAGGCTGGCTATGTGGCCCTGTCGGTGCATGGTGGCGGCCGACCGGTCATTAGTGAGGTGAAGGATCGCACGAAGGAGCCTGTCGAATCGACCACGGTCACGGCGCCGGTTGTTGCTGGTGGTCTCGGTACCAGCCTTGCGTTTGCCTTCGAGCGCACGTTGAAGCCTGAGACTCGCGACCAGCTCGTTGTCTCGCAGGGTTGGGAGATTGTGAACTATGCTGAACAGCATGATGGCAATCTGCAGACGGTGCTTGCCGCGAAGTGGGTGGGCGCGGGTGAGCCTACCAGCATGGTGGTCACCTATCCGAACGAGCAGGCCACGAACGGCGCTGGCGTGCAGGTGGTGATCTTGGATGCCTGAGGCGGGTGTGATGGTGCGTCGTCGTGATGGTGGTGACGTGCGTGTGCGTGTGTTCCTGCGTCATCGGGAGGGTGGTGACGTGGAGGTGTTCCCCCGCATGGACTCCCCGGCGGTGGTTCCGGAGCGGGATTATGTGGCTGAGCTCCTTGGCCGTGGGCCGTTCTATGTGGCGCACAGGTTGGGTGGCACCGAGTACCCGGAGTTCACACGCCAAGGCTTGGATGCGTCGTTGCGTGCCGGCTTCAAGGCCCTGGAGCTGTCAGTGCGTCGCTGTGCGACTGGTGAGTTCGTGTTGATCCACGATTGGGTGACGACCCGTACGGTTCCGGGGACGGAGTATCAGATTTGGAACACCCCCTGGTCTACCCTCGAGGGCCTGCAGCAGGCGTCCGGCGGGTTCCTGCGTCTCACGGATGTCCTCGATCAGGTTGGTGACGACATTGTGCTAGCCATCGACCACAAGGTGACGAGCAGCAAAGAAACAGGTAGCACGGGCGACATGGAGTCTGAGGCTGCCCTGTTTGACCTTCTTGAGACACGGTTTGGCGCGGAAAATGCGAAGCGTCGTGTCATCATTAAGCATTTCATCAAGGGTGGCGTCTCTGCTCGTGCTCGCGCTCGCGGGTATAAGACCATGTGCATGATGTATCCGAATGAGGTTGCGGGCGTGGACCTGTCGCGCTTTGATGTGCTGGGCATGGAGTGGAATGCCGAGCAGGGCGTGTGGGACACTCTCAAGGCGACGGGCAAGCCTTTGATTGCACACATCATTACGACTCAGCAACAGGCTGATATAGCCCTCACTAGGGGTGCTACGGGCTTGATGGCGTCAGTGCCAAGTGTTGTTCATCCGTGATTGTAAATGACCACCCACTTCGGGGGTGTAGGAGGAGAGAGATTATGGGAAAGCATGTTCTTACCACTGATCGTACGCGCTGGCCGCTGCTCACGCCGGAGCGCCGTAAGGCCGTGTACGCGGTTGTGGCCGCATTGTTGGGGTTGGGCGCAGTGTATGGGCTGGCTACGCCCGACCAGGTGCACGCGTGGCTCGACGTCGCTGATAAGGTGTTGGGCCTTATCGCGTTGGTGTTGGCTGCCTCGCATACGGGCGGCGTGTACGAGGCGCCTGTGTATGGTGTGAGGGATGTTGACCAGTCATGACGTTAGCGAGGATTGTGGCGGCCATTGGTGCTAACGGGGTTGGCTTCAGCGCACTAGTGGCCACACTCTCTGGCATGGCAGGCATGTGGTGGGGCTACCAGAAGGCGAAAGCTGAGGCTTTGATTGCTCGTGAGCAGGTTGGTAAGGCTCGTGCTGAGCGTGAGCAGGCCGAGACGTCGGCGGCGCTGGAGGCTATTGCAGGGAAGATCGACCAGCGTCTGGACGCGTTGGAGGCCTCCTTGTCTGAAGTTCATCATGAGGTGACTCCCAACCATGGTGGGAGCATTAAGGATGCTGTGAGCCGGATTGAGTCCAACCAGGAGGTTTTCAAGTCGGCTCTGGATGCTCATGGGCAGGTGCTTACCGCGCACGGCCAGGTGTTGGATCGGATTACTGAGCGTCAGGATCGTGATTTGGAGGCTTTGTCTGCCCGGATTGATCAGGCGTGGGTGGATCATGAGAGGCTGCGTGAGGCGTTGAAGGGTATCGGCGCCTAGAAGAAAGAAGAAACCCCCTACCAGCCGGGTAGGAGGGTTTCTCTGTGTGTGCGTGTGTGGTTAGGAGTTGGCGCGCAGGTAGAGTTCCCACGCATCACCTAGGAGAATATTGAGAATGCCTGCGATTTCCTCAGGGTTGGTTTCGTGCTGTAGGGCCCAGTAGTAGACGTTGATGCCCTCAATGAGGTTCTCGTCGGTGTTGGCCTGTGCATAGTAGTAGTCCAGTGGGTCGTAGTCCCAGCCGGGGCATCCGTAGTCTGCTGCTAGGCTGGTGTCTTCCTGCCGTGGGAGGCGCGCACACCTGTTGATGAGGATTTCCAGGACGGCCTTGTCGTACTTGACGCTTCCCCTCTCATGGTCGGGGAGCTTGGCGGGTGGTGCGACGAGGGCGGAGGGTTGACCGGCGAATATCATGGGGTCGCATAGCCAGAGCCTGCCGATGTAGAGGGCGAGATTTTTGACGAAGTCAAGGCGGTGTCTTGAGTCGGTTGCGAGGTGGCGGACGTTGATGTCCTGGATTCGTAGGAAGCTCTTGGGGCCTTTTTTGATCGGGTAGGCGCGCCCGAAGAAGTCGATCCACTGACCTGCCTCGCGTAGGAAGCTCTCTGTGGGGTTGTTACTGTGTTCCATGGTGGTTAGTCCTCCTTGCTGCTCATCAGGACGTTCTTGATACGCTCCAGGGTCTTCTTGTCAAGCTGCTTCTTCTCCCTGATGAGTCGGGCGCGCACACTCGTCCAGTAGCCCTGGTTCCTGCCCGGGGGCGTCGGTACGTAGCCATCCAGTTCGACGACTGCTAGGAGCGCGCGGCTAGGGATGTTGAAGAAGAGGATACTCTCAGGTTTGGGGTCCCCTTGTCCGGCTTTTTCGACGGCTTCGTTAACAGCATTGTAGATGACTTCCCAGTCGGTGTCGTTGAGGCCAGGGATCAGGTTTGCTGCAGTGTAGCCGGCGTACTCGTATGGGTTGAGGGCGGCAGTTTCTAGGTGGATGGTTTCCCCGCAAGTTGCGAACCAGTAGGCATCGAGCAGGTCGGTAAGGTTGGTGTTGTCGAGCTTTCGTGCGGTCATGGTTGTAGCCTTCTCCTTAGTTATCTTTGTGTTGTGGCTTGCTGGTTGTCACACGCCGGTAGTTAGCCCATGAAACCACACACATGGTGAGGATTAGCATAGAGGCTGTCACCATCCAGGGGAAGCGCGCCAGCACATATAAGGCCAGCCCTGTGCCTACCAGTGCGCTGATAGTGACGATAGTGGTGTAGTAGGCGAGGATTGTCAGGTACTTTTTCACTTCCGGCCCACCCAACGCTGGTAGTCAAACCTAGCAACTGCACACAACGCGAAGATCAGCACTGGAACTGCCACCTGTATGGGAGTGCACAAAACTAGTGCGATGCCTACCAGGGTGGTCAGCGCGAGGACTGAGATACAGCAGGTGAGGACGAGCAAGTAGTTTTTCATTTCTCTTCTTCTTTCTGGTTGTTGTGACGTTCAAGGCTTCCTGCTGCACACACGATGGCTGTGGTGATTGCGAGGATCACCCACACGGCCATAGCAGGCAGGTGCCATGTGGTGATGACGGCTAGTAGGAGTCCTACCGTGGTGGTCAGGAACAGTAGGTAGAAGACGAGTTGTAGGAGTTTGTTACTGTTCATTTCTGGTTTTCCTTCTGGTTGATAGCATGGGCGCGCAGGACACGTCGTCGGTTGGTCACGGCTGCTGTTGTGCGTTCGAGTTGGGCTGCGATCTGGCGCGTGGACTTCGAGTAATCCAGGACAATCTCATCCTCCCAAGCCCTCCACGCCCGGCCGTTACGGCGCGCAAGCTGTAGGTTATTCTCAGGCAGGCGGTGGCGATACTTCAGCATGTACGCGCTGTTAGCATGCCGGCACAAACTGCACCGGCAACCTTGAACATACCTCGTGTGCGTCCCGTGTGTCTTCAACAAGATATTGTCCTACCTTCCCAGTAGTACCTTCACTGACACCACTATCATATCATACCTAGTACTACCGCAACACACGACACGCTATAATCAAACCATGACAGCATCACGAACCGGAACCACCCGCCACAAAAAATGGCGCACACGAGTCCTCCACCTCGCAAGGGCAGCCGGACAAACCAACTGCCCCGACTGCGGCTGCACCCTCGCATGGGGCACAACCCTCCAACCAACCAGCCCCGAACCAGACCACATCACCCCATACGCACGAGGCGGCACAGACACCATCGACAACGCACGCGTCACCTGCCGCAAATGCAACCAAGCACGAGGAGACAAACCCATCAAGCTAGGAATCAACGTGACCACCACCACCACAACACGCTGCCACACCATAGGCAACATCAACTGGTAAACCTATGCTATACTAGAAGCAACCACAGAGGTAGGGGGACAATACCCCCCCACCTCTACAACGAGTACCCCAGAGGCCTAGTGGGATATCCCCCCGGCAGTGTTTTTAGTCTGGGTCTGTCCCTCTGTCCCTGAAGACAAGATTTTATCTTTCCCCTCCTGTCCTAGGACAGGGGGGTTTTTTGTTTCTCATGCTCCAACCTCTGCCGCGCAAGGTAGGGGGTTTTTGTTTCTGCTAAGGCGGTGTGGGCTGCTGGCGCTCTACCACGCTCGTTAAGGCCTCTGTACGGCCCGTAGAAGCCCGAATAGACCTGGAGAGCTACCAGGGTACCTTCAGCGCCTGAAAGGCTCTCAGATCGCTGTATAGCGTTGATTTGAGGCAGCCCTGCCTTACGACACCTACCGGGACGCGCGTGCCCCCGAAAATCTGTGTCTCCGGGGGGTGGACAGAACGTTGTCAGGGCTTTGTCCCGGGTTTTTCGTTGATATTCCAACGGTTTCTGCTGGTGGTGCACCAAAGGGACAGACTTTCTTTTATAGACCATATTTAAAAAAGATTCTCATATAA
>ERZ773180.440-NODE-440-length-25132-cov-11.018862_pt1 | contig 25132 bp, 18 predicted proteins | sample MGYA00511080_ERZ773180 | MGnify/ENA primary metagenome ERZ773180 (study PRJEB29015, sample SAMEA2738175) | human oral metagenome | biome: human oral; feature: human-associated habitat; material: saliva | place: China | collected 2178 ... | reverse complement strand
GGCCCCCTACCTGCCGTACGTGACGGAAGAGGTGTGGAGCTGGTACCGCGAGGGCAGCGTGCACACCGCCCCGTGGCCGGTCGTGGCGGATCTGGCTGGCGTCGAGGGCGATCCCTCGGTGCTCGAGGCCGCGTCCTCTGCTCTGATCGCGCTGCGTCGCGTGAAGTCTGAGGCGAAGGTGTCGCCGCGTACGCCGTTCCTGGCGGTGACGGTGCGCGCCCCGCAGGCTCAGGTCGAGGCCCTGGAGTCCGTGAAGGGCGACCTGGAGGCCGCCTCGAAGGCCGTGGGCGCCCTGACCGTGGCTGCCTCCGACGACGCTGAGGCCACCGAGGCTGTTGTCGAGTCCTTCGAGCTGGGCGAGGCTCCTGCCAAGCGCAAGAAGGGGTGAACCCTTAGAGCACTGGCTGCGCTCTTTGGCGGGTGTGTGCCCCGGGCCGCTGGGCCCGGGGCACGGCCTTGTTCCGGAGCCGTAGCCGTCACGTTCCGGGCGCAATGTGATATGTTTTAAATAGATTCTGGCGTCACCTATTGAAGGTAAAGACATGCTCACCCGTTTCGAAGTCTCCGGATTCAAGAACCTTGAGAATGTCTCTGTTGACTTCGGCCCATTCACCTGTATCGCGGGGCCGAACTCGGTGGGGAAATCAAACCTCTTCGACGCGATCGAATTCCTGTCCCTGCTGAGTGACCACAACTTCCTCGAAGCCTGCACACTCATCAGACCCACACCTCAGCAGCGATCGGACGTCTCCTCCCTATTCTCTACCCGAGTGATCCAGGGCCATGAAAACCTTCTTTTAGCAGCGGAAATGATCCTCCCCTCCCCGGTTCTCGACGAGTTCAGTCAACAAGTCGAACCCGAACGCACGTTCGTGCGCTACGAGGTCCGACTCGCCGTCCGCCGGGGAGACCCCCTCTCAACGGGCCTGCAATTGAGGCTGGTCAACGAACAGCTTTCACCAATTCCCTCAGCGAAAGATCATCTCCGCTTTCCGGATTCCGCAGCCTACGTGAACAGGTTCGTACACGGAGCCCACAAGTTCTTCCCGCTATCCACCACCGAGGAGAACGGCAACACAATCATCCAGATCCAGAATGGAAGCAGGGGCCGACCCAGGAAGATCGCAGCGAACAACGCACAACGAACAGTGCTGTCCGCGACCGCGTCGGCCGAGAACCCGATTATCCTTGCCGCGCAGGCGGAGATGCGCTCCTGGCGATTCGTCGCCCTGGAACCGAGCGCGATGCGCGCCCCCGATGATGTGGTCGAGGCCCGACCCATTTCCGCCACAGGCGCCCACATCCCCTCCTCGTTGTTCCGCCAGGAACTCCAAGAGGGGGACGGCAGTAACGTCATGAACCGCGTTCGCGACGCGATCGGAGCGCTTGTGGACATACGAGATCTGCGTGTCGTTCAGGACCGTGCCCGCGACACGCTCGAACTGCGCGCCAAGATCGGGGCCACGCCGGAGCTGCCCGCGCGGTCGCTCTCTGACGGCACCCTTCGCTTCCTCGCCCTATCCGCGATGAAGGTGTCTCACGACTATTTCGGAATGCTGTGCATGGAAGAGCCTGAGAATGGTATCCACCCATCCAAGATCGCCGATATGTACCGGCTCCTGCAGGGGATTTCCGATCCTACGGAGCACTCGGCCCGACAAGTCATTGTCAACACCCATTCCCCCTACTTCATCCAAGCCACGAAAGATGATGACATCCTGTGTGCCGTCGGAAAATCAATTCCCGACGGCCAGGGAGGCATCCTGCGCAGCGTCGGTTTTCACCCACTCCCCGGCACATGGAGGGCCAAGACCAAACCGGAGGACAGAACGGGAGCCCGTCCCGTCTCGCGTGGCGAGATCGCGGCGTTCCTTGAGAACCCGGACAAGTCGATCGGCGACGAAGATGAATGAATGGTACTGCTGCCTCTTGTGCGAGGGTTCTTCGGATGCAGCACTAACCAACGTGTTGGAGCTCCTGCTCACCCGGTTGACGTCCGAGCCCGCTTCGGTCAGCGCGCGCCTCGACTTGAAGGGCTCAGTTCGCGAGAAGCTCTTAGCACTGCACACAAATGATGCGGAGCTCTACGATCTGATCTTCGTCCATCGCGACGCGGATAATGCAGGTATTGAGGCACGCCTGAAGGAGATCAGGGACGCCGTGGATTCAGTTCAAGACGCCACAATCACGCCGGTTGTTCCCGTAGTACCAGTAACAATGACCGAGACTTGGGCTCTGGCATCGTTATTCGGTGATGAGGATTGCCGTGCCTGGTTGCAGCGAGAAGAGTCAGTATCCGAGAAAACCCTTGAGGCCTACCGCGACCCCAAGAGTCTTCTCCGTCGCCTTCTCAGTCGCGACGATCCTGATGGCAGGCTTCTGCCCATTGGAGTGTTCTCGGTTCAAAGAGCCCGAGTCGTTGCCGAACTTGACGCGGCCGACGGTTCGGCACTTTCCCGCCTCACGGCGTGGGCCGCTTTGAAAAAGGCGCTCGAGGACGCCGTTTCCCGCGCCCGCCCATGGCTCTCCTGAATCTTGCTCGCTTCGAAGCACTAGCAGATTACCGTCCCGGGACAGGTGGCGGACAGGGGCTGGGCCTTCCGATGGCGGGTGTTGCCAAACAACCGATCAAAGGAATGCCCCGACTTATCCGAGCCTTGCCTTCACTCATGTTGACCTGACGAGTTCGGGCGGGTTGCACGGCTTGGGTCTGCTCGTAGGTATTGGCGCCGCCGCTGCTTTGCTCCTCATCGCAGTCAGAGCCCTGACCGTGGCCGCCTCCGACGACGCTGATGCCACCGAGGCCGTCGTCGAGTCCTTCGAGCTGGGCGAGACTCCTGCTTAGCGCAAGGGCTGATCGTAAGGCTGCTGGGGGCCGCCCGCGGGAAACCACGGGCGGCCCCCATTCTCTCTACCGAGCGGCGACAAATTCCAACCTAAGCCCAATTTGTCTCCGGACAGACTACGATTCGACATATGAGCAACAACCCCTTTGAAGATCTCGCCTCGTACCTCGAAGCAATTACCAACGAAAATAAACGATACGTCGGTGCACTCGCATCTCTCGCAGGGGACGCGGCATGGTTTGACTTCCACGCCCAAGTCATGCAGTCTCTCCTCGAGGCAAAAGAACTCGCCCGCGCAAGCGATGCTGACGGCGCCGCCCTCAATCTTCTTGACGAGATTCATAAAACGCTCCTGCAACGCAGCAACAGCTGGGACGACACCCGAGTCGCCTTCGAAGAACTCAAGATCTCTATGATCCGCTATATCGGCAAAGACGTTGCTTCTCGTGGTCTCTTGCCCGTTCCCCTCACGGCGGAGGATCGACAGGCTCTCCAGCATGCCCTTCAGAAGATGCAGGACTACATAGACGAACAAACCTCCAACCTGCCTCAGCACGCTCTCAGCTACCTGAGATACCTGATCGCACGCTGCCTTGATCTCCTCAACGGTGAAGATGTAGACCTCGTCGCACTTCGCGCGCTGAGCACACAAGCGGCTGGCACAGCGCTCGTCATCGGAACACACATTGCGGACGAAAAAGAGCGGGAGGATTTCGGTTCCCACTGTCGCACTATTTTCAGTACGTGGGTAACACCCATGCTTACCGGAGCCGCTGGCAATCTCATCGCTGCCGGAACCCAACACCTGATGCTCGGCTCCTGATAGTGTCTTACTCATCGAGCACTCCACTCTCGGGTAAATCAAACAACTACGCCCTTTGGGAACAACTCACGCAACCTAAAACTCAGATAGTCTCACTCCATCCAAGTACTCTCCGTTAGGTGCTGGATGCGAGCACTTTCCCAACGGTAGCACTCCCTACAGCTAACACGTCTGCACCGTAACGGGCCGCACAATGAGAGCATCGGCACAGGTCTCAGGCTCGCTTTCTCATGGCTACTACCCAGCCCCAGGCCGCACCTTCATTCTTGTGTCCCACCATGTCCTTCGAACTGATATGCCTTGAACACAATCCAACAATCCAAATGCGCGGGTTTCAGGGCTCTTCATAATTGGGGGTGTAGTTGGGGTCTGAATCCTCCTGTTTCGAGGAGGCAGCGGGTGATGTAGTTGGTGAGGTTTCGGAACCCGAGTGCGGATCCGCGTAAGTGTTCGAGGCGGCCGTTGATGGCTTCGGTGGGGCCGTTGCTGGTGTGGGGGTGGTCGAAGTAGGCCAGGATGTCTGTGGCTCGGCGTTTGAGTGTCCTGCCCAAGGTGGTGAGCTCGGTGAGGGAGGAGGGCATGCTTGTGGAGGTGAGGCGCGTGATTTCCTCGTGCATTAAAGTCTTGCCCCCACGCGCGTTGGATGAGCGGTAGGCGTCGGGTGATGTTCTGGTAGACGCTCCAGGTGACCTCGAGGGCGACTTGCTCGTCGCCGGAAAACAGGTCGAGTATCTGGTACTGCTGGCCAAGGGTGAGTAGGCAGGATCTGGTGTGCAGCACCCTGCGGGCCTTGTAGAGGGGGTCCGTGGAGCGCCCGCGCCGATGGTGGAGTTCTTGCCCGGTGCGCCTTCGGCACTCATCCAAGGCGTTGCCGGCGAGGTGTACGACGTGGAAGGGGTCCATGACTGCCCTTGCGCCGGGGAGTTCTTCGGCGGCGGCGCTTTTGAAGCCGGTGAATCCATCCATCGCGACGATCTCGATACGCTCACGCCACGTATCGGGCTGGGAGGCCAGCCAGGTTTTGAACACCTGCTTGGAGCGGCCCGGGACCATATCCAACAGCCGGGAGGGACCGCTGCGATCATGGACGGGCGTCAAGTCCAAGATGACGGTGACGAATTTGTCGCCGTATGGGGTGTGGCGCCACACGTGTTCATCCACGCCAATGACGCGCACGCCTTCGAACCGGGTCGGGTCGTTGATCAGTGAGCGCTCTCCTTCGGCCAGGACAGCAGTGTTAGCGGTATTCCAGGACACACCGAGGGCCTGGGCGATGCGCGCCACCGTCAGATGGCGGATGACCAGCCCAGTGAGCGCCCAGCGCACCGCCGCCCGTGAGAGCTTGGCGCGCGGATCGGCCGCTTGACTCATATCCTGACGCCACACGTGAGAACACCCCTGACACCGGTAGCGGCGCACGCTCACGTGCAAAATCGTGGGACGCCACCCGTAAGGCTCGTGCGCCAAGCGCCTGACCACCGTGTCACGAGCCACGCCCTGGCACCCGCAGCGTCGGCACCACCGGTCCTCACCAGTAATACGGCATGCCAACACTTCCATGGTCTGCCTCAATGCGCTGACCCGTCACCTCCAACCCCAGGCCATCCAGGCGCGTGAACGCGCTCAGATCAGGGCGACCAAAGATAGTATGAGGCATGTCGAGATCTTTCAGATGGACGGTGTAGGAACCCCCATCATCGAAAGACCTCGACCCCTACCCCAACACGACACGCCCAACCCCGCCCACAACACCTACACCCTCAATTATGAAGAGCCACTTAAGTTGCTTGCGGCATGGCGGTGCAGTCAGAGGAGAGTAGTCGTTTCACTCGGCTGCGGATTGCGAGGTGCAGCATGACCGCCGCATCCACACCAGCCTCAGCGGCAAATCCCTCATCGAATACGAACCACACCAAGCGGCCCGGACCGCAGCCGCATAAACAAAGCGTCAACAACTTGCGCACAGGCCCACTTTTGCGTTGGCGGGTTGTGGCACGGGGTGTGTAGCGGGTGTGGGGCGTGTGGCTTCTACGAATGAACGCATCTAAGCCTGCGATTCCTGTTGCTTTACACGAGCCGCTTGGATGATTACCTGGAGAAAGGGTGCATCCGCCGATCGTGTTTCAGCATCGAGTTGGTCAAAAGGACGAGCAGCTTCATGGTCGGGGTCCGTCTCGCTGATCTAAGCAGTCCAAGCGTCGTGGACGTCTTCGCAGCAGGTGTTTGTTCCCTTGGCTCTCATAAGTACCGCATAGGTGCGGAAGAGTGCCTCTGATTGTGGCGGTATCTCCGTACCGTCGGGAATCTGCTGTCGGATCAGTTCAGCATCGCGTTCGATGTAGTTCATTTACGCACCCAACCATCCCAAGGCAACATAGAGCGCCGCATACACGAGGGGAACGTACTTTTCGATGTGCCCTAGTTGCCTGTATTTCACCCTCTGCCGCTTGATTCTGCTAGCGGGTTCACCAGAATTACCCAGTGCAATCCATTCATCGCCGAAGGGGTGAACTGGTAAGTACTCACGCTCGATCGCGGTGATGACCTCAAACTTTGCTTCATTGAGTTTACGGTAATTGCGCAATAACAAGAACCTGCAGAACGCTAGTACAGCACCCGCTAAACAGGTCACCCGCAATGCCCAGGGACCAGAATTGGAAGGAAACAGTCCGGCTACTGCGACTAAGCCCGTGTTGACAGTCAGAAAGAAGGCATTCGCCGTAGCACGGCGAGAAGAAACCCGGTCCGCCATTTCAACGGCCAGCTTGTAGATATCAAGGATTTGGGGGTCGGCTGAAGCTGCCTGTTCGCTCATCGGCTCCCTCCGACCAGGTTCTTGAGGTTGTCCCAAGTCCACTTGTAGAGCTTGTCGGAGGGCAGTGCTGTGCTCGGCGTAGTGACATCACCGGTAGGGTAACCTGCAAGGAGGAAGTACGGAATTCCTTCTTCTCGCGCCATCTTGAGTTCCTCGGCGACACCGGTCGCCGTATGTGTATGACGACCGCACAGGACGATCACCACGTCACAGTGGCGGATTCTGCTGCGTGCCTCGCTCTTCCAAGTGGGCGATGCTTCCTTGATAGACCAGTCGGCGATAGCGAATGGGCTGTCTCTCAGTTTGGATTGCGCCAGTAGCGCGCCCTTCATTACGAGGTCATGGTCGTAGTCGAAACTGACGAAGGCTCGGGTGAGCATTGTGTGCTCCAATCTCTAGATTCGTTTGAATTTCACCATCTGCGATGACTTGGGATGCTCTCTTGCCTCAAGAGACCTCCCAGGACACGGTGAATAGTTCGTTGGTTTCTTCCTTGGGTTCCAGGGCCATGGAGGCTTTGTCGAGGTAGGCGTCGGATTCGTCGCGGAGTTTGTCGCGTTGGCGGCGGTATTCGTCGTCGGCTTCTTCGGCTTTGCGTCTCCATGAGCGTGCTTCGCGGGTGAGTTTGAGTTGCTCGGCGGTGTTCTTGGCTTTGTGTGCTGCCTTGGCGGCGGTGGTTTCTTTGGCGTAGTAGTCGCGGATTTTCGCGTCGAAGGTGGCTTTGAGGTCTAGTCGGGCGGCGTCGATGAGTTCTTCTTGTTGGAGGTAGAAGGTGGCGTTGCGCTCTTGCACATCTACGCCAACGGTTTGGCCCAGCTGCTCGATCGCGTCCTCGAACCCCTGGGTGTTGACCTGGGTGGGATGTGCGGAGAGGCAGTTCAGGTCAAGTAGGTCGCGGATTTGTTCTTGGTCCATGGGGGTACCGTCAGCGAAGAAGCCTGCCAGGAGTAGGTAGGTTTCTTTGAGGGGCTGGTCTGCGGCTTGCATCGTGAAGGTGACTTGGTGGGCGCTGATCCGTCCGCTGCGGCCACGCAGCCGTTTGGCGATGGCCGTGGCCCTGTCGCTTCCGTGGGTTTGGAAGACCAGGTGTGCTGGTGGGGTGGTGCGTGTCTTAGCGGTGGTGACTACCCATTGGGCTAGATCGCTGGCGTAGCGGTATTGGTGTGCGCCGGTGCGTGGCTGGGATTTGAAGAAGTAGTTGCCTGTCGGGATCCCGACCGCTGGGGCTTTGGTGAGGGTGAACTGGGTGCCGGTGTCGTTAAAGGTCGCGTAGCCGTCTAGTTCGTGACGGGTCAGGTCGATGAGGAGGCGTTCGAAAGCGTTGAGCACGACGCCGGTTTGAGCGTCGTAAGACTTGAGCTTGTCGCGGACTTTGGGGTCGAGGTTGTCGAAGACTTTCTTGCGGGTGCGTTTCATTTCCCGGTCGATTTGCGCACTGTAGCGGGCTTCGAGCTCGTTAAAGGCTTCCTCGATCTGCTCTGCGGTGGTGCACCGTTCTAGGATCGCGGCAATGTTTTTCTCGAAGTCCAGGCCGTCTTCGATTTGGCCGAGGACTTCGTCAGAAGCCCCGAACACGGAGGTGAAGAGTTTGAACTTTTCGGTCAGCAACTGCAGGATGCGTTCTTCTGCGACGTTGCCTTTGTTGGAAAAGTTCACCACGATCACGTTGTGTTTCTGCCCGAAACGGTGGATGCGGCCGATGCGTTGTTCCACGCGCTGAGGGTTCCATGGCAGGTCGTAGTTGACCAGCATGGAGCAGAACTGCAGGTTGATACCTTCTGCGGCGGCTTCGGTCGCGATCATGAGCCGGCCACGCTTGCGGAACTCATCGACCAGGGCTTTGCGCCGGTCAGCGGCCGGGATACCAGTGATCAGGTCACTGCCCTCGTTTTCTTTGAGCCAGGCCTGATAGATCTGGTTCGCATGCGGGCTGTTGTTCGTGCCGTTAAACAAGACGATGCCTTCACCCCATCCAGCCTCCGCAAGGCTGCGGGCGAGGTAGTCCTGAGTGACGGTGGAGTCGGTGAAGATAATGGCTTTTTCAGGCGCGCCGATCTCACGTAGCCGATCAAAACCTTGCTCGAGCGCGTCGACGAGTTTGACGGCTTTCTGGTTAACCGTGATCGAGCGTGCTAGATCCGCATAGGAGCGCAGCTCAGCAACCTCAGCCAGCATCGACTCCCGATCCGCGCCAGACAAGGGAGCAGAATCAAATGCAGTGTCGGTTTCGTTGCTCTCTTGGGCGTCTTCTCGTTCTTCAGCGGTCAAGTCCGGGTCGCTGATGAAACCACCAGCGTCGTTACGCCGCATGCCTGCTTTGGCTTCTGCCTCCAGGCGGGCGGCGATAGACGCCAGTGTGGAAGCGACCGCGTAAGACGACGAGCCCAGACGCTTACGCACGATGAGTGCTGACAGGTGGCGTTGGGATTTGGAAAACGCCCACAAAAACGGCCGCTGCAGGTAGGCGTTGATCTTCTCATACAGTTCGACCTCGGCCTGGCTGGGGTTGAACGCGACCGTCAGCGGCATGCGGGTGGTGAAACGAATGTACTTATCCGCATCCCGCCGTAGCGTGCGCTTAGCGATCTGAGTGACCCGCTTGGCTAGGTCATCGTTACCCACGCCGCCGGGGTTTTTCACGTAGCGTTCTTTGAAGGTGTCCAGGGAGCGGAAATAATCCGGGTCGAAAACACTGACGAGGCCGCAGAGTTCTTCGAGCCGGTTTTGCAGTGGTGTTGCCGTGAGCATGACGGTTTTGGATGAGGCACGGCAGATACGTGCCACGTTCGCGGCGATCTTGGCCTGCCCGGTCCAGTAGGCGCGCAGCCGGTGGGCCTCATCGCACACCACCAAATCCAAATGACGCGTCAAGGTCAGATGCTGGGAATTGGCGAACTCATAGGAGCAAATCAACACCTGCTCGGCAGCATTGGGGGCGAGCAGTTCCTCCAGGTTGCCGCGTTCAAGCAGGCTCGCTGGGAGTGCGAATTTCTCGTCCAGTTCTTGCCGCCACTGCTGGCGCAGCGAAGAGGGCGCGATGATGAGGATGCGGCGTTTGCGTTCAGCCCAGTACTGGCTGATCACGATCCCGGCCTCGATGGTTTTACCTAAGCCGACCTCGTCGGCCAGGATCACGCCCGGGGTGAAGGGGGTGTGCAAAGCGAACAGTGCCGCGTCCACCTGGTGGGGTTTAGGTTCGACCTGGGCGTCAAAGAGCAGCCCCGCCAGTTTGCCCACGTGATCGCTCGCGTAGGAGCGATCCAGCTCGTAGGCGTAGAACTTGGCCTGGTAATCGCTGAGCACACCACCCTCCATCACGGTTACAGCCCCCAGTTGTCCGGGGCGGCGACCTTGTAGTTCACCCCGATGGCTTCGAAGTGCTTGATCGCCGCGTTAATCTTCGCGTTCTCACCCGGGCGACGCTTAGTCGGATCCAGGCTCGACTTCGTCTCCCGGATCAAATACAGCCGGTCCTGACCGTCCTCGGTTTTGATGATCGCCCAGTCCGGGTTGTAATCCCCAACAGGGGTGGGGATACGGAACTTGTCGGGCAGCTTCATAAATAGACGAATGTCTTCTAGTCCGTCCAGGTACTCGGCGAACTGACGTTCGACCGCGGAGTCAAAGACGACGTAGTCAAAGTCCGTTTTTCCCGTGTTGGTCACCTTGTAGAGCTGGTCAAGGAAGCGGTCTTTCTCCTCCAGCCCGTCTTCTTGCAACTCGCGCAGCTCGTAGATACTCCCGCCGATCTTCTCGTACTGGATCCCCTCAACGACCACGTGAGCGAGCTCTTCTTGAATACAGGTCGAGACCATCTTGATGAAGTCGTTCGGGTTATGCAGAAACTCTCTAAGCCGCCCAGAAGCGGTGAGGATATCGATGATCGTTTTTCGGGTCAGCGAGGTTGCTTCCTGTAGCTGGGCCACGATATCGGGCAGCGGGTAGGAGCCGGTCAGGTTCGCGCCACGCGACCCGAGCGTGCTGCCCTTGGTACCGCCACGAGTCATCGTCATTTTCGTGCGCGTAACCTGGATGCGGATTGGTTCGATCCTGGGAGCCGTCTTGATCCGGTTCACGCATGCGTCCACCAGTGCTTGGCGTTCGAATTTGACCCGGTAGGTGGTGCGCTGGGTGATCTTGTCCCAGAACTCCTCAAAGCCGGGGGCTGCGTACAGTTCCTTGTTCAGTTTGCGGGCCACACGCTTGCGCTTGCGCTTGATGATGGTTTCCATCTTGCAGGCGTTGACGATGTTGATGACATCGTCCTCGTACTCCGCATACTGCTCGGGCAGGTCGATAGTGAAGCCAAGCTGCTCGGGCACCCAACTGCCCTGGACCTCTCCCTGGTCGTTAATGAAACCGCGCCGGTGGAGGTGATCCCAGATCTCGGCCGAACGCTTCGCGCCAAGCACGGTCTCTTTCCCATCAACCGTGATCGGCAGACGTGAGAATTCCTGCTTACGCACAAACCCGATCGCCACACCCGCCTTCTGATACTCGTTCTGAAGCGCGGAAGCGAACGCCTGATACGACTCGCTGGCCACCACCGTCAACTGCGCCAGACCAGTATCGCTAATCCGCTCACCAGCCTGGTTCACAGGTAGACGCAGGCCACGACCGATCGTCTGGCGGCGCTCGGTTTCCGAGGCCATGTCACGCAGCGTGCAGATCTGGAACACGTTGGGGTTATCCCAGCCCTCACGCAACGCGGAGTGGGAGAAAATGAAGCGCACCGGCTCATCCATACTCAACAGGCGGGCCTTGTCACGCATGATTAACTCATACGCGTCATCATCCGCCTTGGTCTTGCCAGACGAGTCCTTGAACGTCATCACCGCGTTCTTGCCCTTACCAGACTTCATCTGGGCGAAATAGCCGCTGCGCGCTTCCAACGCCGTAGCAGGCATGATGCCCCTGGCCTTGGGCTGGCGAGCCAGTTCCTTGGTGTAAAGCTCATCGAACCAGGTCGCAAAGTCGCCATTCGCGTCCAGGTTGTTGACCCCGTCCCCCAGATACGAGGCAACCTTGTCGATAAAGAACAAGGACAGCACCTTGATGCCCTTGGCGTGGACCTGGAGTTCTTTACGGATGTGCTCGCGGATGGTCTCGCGGATCATCTCCCTGAACACCGCGTCCTGGTTCGAGCCGATCTCATCCGCAACATGCAGGTACCCGTAGTTGGACAGTTCGATGCGTTCAGGCTCGACACTGATCTCGCTCACCCGCCAGTTACCCTCATAAGCCGGGTTACCGCCAGAGATCCGCTCCAGATCATCACCCTGCGTGGCGGTCACCTTGCGCTTGGCATACGAGCCGTCCTTCTTACGGCACACCAACTCCAGGGAGGCCTTGAACGGGTCGCGAGACACCCCAAGCAGCTTCACATACGGCTTAGCCGTGCCACCAAGCTCCTGAGCATCCGAGACCACGATGGTCTTCACCAGGCCAAGCTGGTGGGCGTCAAGCGGGTCAAGCCGGTACACCACGTTACGGGTGACCCGATGGGTCGCGGAATAACGCAGCGTGCACAACGGGGCCAGATCAGCCACCGCTGACTGAGCCAACTGTGACTCCATGTTCTGGGGCTCATCCATGATCACGATCGGACGAGTTGCCCGCAGATAATCCAGGGGGCGAAGCCCGGCAAGCTTGTCCCTATTCTGGTGCATGATGCGCGTGTTCTTATCCCCACGCAGCGAATCAATCGTCATCACCAGAAACTGCAAACTTGTCGCCGACGCGAAATCACGTACCTCCTCGGCACGCTCACCCGCATACACCGAAGCATCCATATTGATCTCCGGATACAAGTGGCGGAAATGCTCCCGCATCAAATCAATCGAGGTCTTCACACCCTCACGGATCGCCACCGACGGCACCAGAATGATGAACTTGGTAAACTGGTAACGCTTTGCCAGCTCAAACGCGGTACGCAAATACACGTAGGTTTTGCCCGTACCGGTTTCCATCTCCACGTCAAACTGCAAACCATCAGCAAGCGCCTGCGCACTCTCCAGGCCGTTACGGTCTTGGACCCGCTGCAAGTTCGCCAGGATCATGTCCTCGTCCAGCACCAGGTTGTTACCCACCGCGCCGACCTCGGCAGCGATATCCAAACTTACCTGACCAGACACTTCGCCCTGGTCAAACAAGGCCGGCTCGGACGGCAACAGCTGGAACGTGGTCACCAACTGGTCCGCGTCCGCGGGCTGCCCATCGAACAAGTCCGTGACCGCTTCGATAGCGGAAGCCTGGTATGGCTGGCGGGGATCAAACTGAAAACGCATCACTCAGTCCTCGCCTTACGCCGTCCACAGATCAACATTGCGGGTGCGGCACTCCTGCACCAGATTTGTCTTCAACTCGTCATTACCCTTGAACGCATCCTCAAGGATCACCAGTCGCTCTGGCTCCTTAGCAACCAGCGCACGCAACTGATCCAGAGTCGGAGTCATATGCTCATCAAGGTAGGCCAATACGATCCCATCAGCCACACTGAAAGCCTCGAGACCCTCGACGTTGACCGTCTCGATCGTCTCCGACAACGAGAAGCCGAGTTTCAATAACACCTCAGTCAGCAGTGCCTCGGGGCGGGCACGATCATCAGCCGAATCAGCAAGATCTGCGAACAAACCAACCAGCTGATCCTCAGATAGGCCTGAGTTCGCCTTCCACTTCGTGAAATTCGTGTCCACGAGCTTGTAGGTACGGAAACCAATATCCAGAGTGTCTGTGCGACCGTCAAGCTTTGAACCTTCTTCCTCAAGGATCTTTTTGCCAGCACGGCGTATACGTTCCCTCGAAATCTCGGATATTGTCTCGAACCCGAGTCTTCGAGCTTCAGACTTCTCCTCAGTGAGCTCAGGAAGCTGCACCGAGATACATCGTCGCGTGCCCCCATCGTTAGCATTCAGCTGCATAACTGCGTGAGCTGTCGTTCCTGAGCCCGCGAAAAAGTCCAGGACCATCGCATCGCGATCAGAACTAAAGAAGGTTGCACCTAGAATGAATTGTTGAATCAAGGAAGTTGGCTTCGGGTAGTCAAACGCACTTGCCAAATCTGAACCAAGTGCTTTGAGATCGGAATTTCCGTTCTTATTAAGGTGCTTGATGACTGAGTAAAACTTTGAGCCGTCTTCTGAGATCTTCCGATATCTACCAACTACGTGAAACCCTCCAGTTTTCTCTAAAAGGATGTACTTTCCTTCCGCTAGGCCGTTATCGATCTCATCCTTCTTTGCCTGTCCATGGTATTGAAGGATCTCTTCGTACATGCATGTGCCATACTTGCCGAATTCTTTCCGAAGCCAGTCCTCTTCGATCCAGTATTCTTCGCCCTCAATAGATACTGTCTTTCCTCGGATATCCTTGGGGCGCAATAGCGGTTTGAATGACGAGAGCGACCTAGCGTAAATGAATAGGCTGTCATGCCCTTTGATCATTTGTTTGGCGAGGCCGCCACCTTCTGCGCGAATGATGCTAAACACTCCGACCCGATTTGACTCACCAAAAATCTCATCGAGAATTTCGCACAGGTGTGAAGCTTCCGCATCATCGATGGAAACTGCAATGCAGCCGTCGTTGCGGAGCAAGTTCCTCGCCAGTTTCAAACGTGGGTACATCATGTTGAGCCAGTTGGAGTGGAAGCGCCCGGATGATTCCGAGTTCGTTGACAGTTTCCCGCCATCATCGGTCTGGCCGGTGAGCTTGAGGTAGTTGCCTATAGAATCCGCAAAATCATCCGCGTAGACGAAGTCGTTACCCGTGTTGTATGGCGGGTCGATATAGATCATCTTGATCTGCCCGTAGTAGTGCTTCTGGAGGATCTTCAGCACTTCGAGGTTGTCTCCCTCGATGAAGACGTTCTGGGTGGTGTCCCAGTTGACCGAGTTCTCCTTGTCCGGCATCAAAGTTGCGGTGGTCGGGGTTTGGGCGGCGCGAATTGCTTCGCGCTTGCCTGGCCACGTCAGACCGAATCGCTCGCGGCCGTCCTCGACGTCAATGTCGAGGATGGTCTTGAGGGTGTCGAGGTTGATTTTGCCGTCGGCGACGATCTCGGGGAAGAGTTCTGCGAGCTTGGTAGCTGCTTCGGTGGCAAAGTCGGGGGTGGTGCGTGGTACTTCGTTGAGTTCTTCAGTCATTACTTCCTCCAGGTGTAATTTGAATGCCTTAGCTAGTGTGACGCATCGACTAGTTCAGTTGCGGCGGGATAGCCGAGTGTTGGTAGGGGGATCGATTGGGACCCCGCGGCAATATGTTCTTCGCGGAGAGTCGGCACGCACGCTGCGGTGCGAGACCTTCACGAAGCCGTTGTCCTGCGGCGTGCCCGACGTGTCCACGACAATGAGGCAACCGAACAAAGTGCCCTTCGTGTGCTCGCTCTTCGCGCGCGCACGATACTCATCCAGCAGGGTATCCAGCGCGGACTTCGAGGAGGCCGGGGCTGTCTCATCTGAGCGGTGTCGAGCCGTATTGTGGGTGTTGGAATCCGCTTCCATGCCGGGCAGAGCCATGAAATCGTCGTCGCGCGCAGCAGTCATGCGACCAAGAATAGCGGGTAATCTATGACACACAAGCTAGGTGGGTGCTGTGGTGTGACTACAAGGGGATTGCTGCAGGAATGCAGGGGTGCGGACTACCCGCGTTGCACGAGTGCGACGTGGGGCCTTACCCCTGCGCGACCTCGGCCCGGATGAGGGGGATCGGGTATGCCGCCGCCGAGATGGGGGAGAGGAACGAGTCCGTAATACCGGCCGTGAACGCGTCGATGCCGAGGACCTTGTACAGGGCGTTGCGGCCAAACTTCGTTGAATCCGCGACGAAGTAGGCGGTCGACGCGATCGAGCGGACCTTCTGCTGCAGCTCGATCGAGTAGCCGGTTGACGCGTAAATACCGTCCTCCATCACCGAATTCGCCCCGAAAACGGCCGTGTTCACGCGGATGTGCTCCAGCTGATCGATGGCGGTCGGCCCCCACATGTGGGTCCGGTTCGGCAGCAGCTCGCCGCCCACGAACACCAGGTTCAGCGACGGCTTCTTCAAAATCTCGAGGCCCACCAGCAGGTCGTGCGTCACCACGGTCACGCGGCGCGCGTCGAGGGCCCGAGCCACCTCGAGGCACGTCGACCCCGAATCGATGAACACGGACTGGCCGTCGAGGATGCGCTCCGCCATGGCAGGGCCGATCGCCCGCTTCTCCGCGCGGTTCGGGGAATCCTGCAGGAACTCCTCGGTGTCCTCGTCCTGGGGGATCGGGATCGCGCCACCGTGGGTGCGGCGCACGAGGCCGGCTTCAGCCAGGTGCTCCAGGTCCCTGCGGATGGTTGACACATTGACGTCGAGAGCCTCTGCCAGGGAGGACACGGTCTCGAAGCCTGTTGCCTCAATCATGGAGACAATGGTGTCTTGCCGGGTCACGATGGTTCCTTCTGCTGGCTATGGTCTACGCGGGGTGCGACGTGGGGTACAGATGATGCCTGCAATAGTGCATCGTGATCGCCGCCCGCTTGACACTGTACCGAACTTTCGGCGCGAATGTGCGCGATACCGCGCAACGAGGGCATTTGCCTAAATCACCAGTCCATAGGGGCGTTTTTCGCTCAGGATTTGCGTATAACCGTGCGTTGAGCTGCGCGTCAGGGAGCAGTTAGCGGCGAATCAAGCCGTCATAAATGCGCGAAAACGAGTTGCAACTGCGCGATATCGCGTGTAATGTAAGTGATTGCGACGCGGGTCACGCCATGATGCGTGCGTCATCGCAGGAGATGGCGAACCCGGAACGTCCGACAACTAGATCACGAGGAAGTGACGACATGAAGATCGGAAGACTGGCGGCGGCATCGGTGTCCATTGCATCGATGCTTGCTCTGACTGCCTGCTCGACCGTCGGAGGGACGACAGGCGACAACTCCTCATCAAACACCGGCTCGGCCGCAGGCGATTCCGGCAAGACGATGGTCACCGTCGTCAAGGTCAAGGGCATCGCATGGTTTGATCGCATGGACGTGGGCGTCAAGGAATGGGGCGCCGAGAACGGATACGACACGCGAACGGAGGGTGGAACCGACGTTGCGCCGGAAAAGCAGATCCAGATCATCCAGGATCTGATCGCGCAGAAGCCGGTCGCCATCACCGTCGTCCCCAACTCTCCCGAGGCCCTCTCCGCCGTCCTCGAACAGGCGCGCGCACAGGGCATCAAGGTGGTCTCTCACGAGGCGACCGGCATCAAGAACGTTGACGTGGACATCGAGGCATTCGACAACGCCTCCTACGGCGTCGACATCATGAAGAACATCGGGGAGTGCACGGGCGGCACCGGCAAGTACGTGCAGTTCGTCGGTGGTCTGACCGCTAAGACCCACATGGAATGGGTCGAGGCCGCCTACGACTACCAGATGAAGAACTTCCCGGGCATGGAGCGCGTCGAGACGCCCATCGAGTCGACCGACAACGAGACGGCAGCCTACGAAAAGGCCAAGGAAGTCCTCGGCAAGTACCCGGACATCAAGGCCTTCCAGGGCTCCGCCGGTAACGACGTGCCCGGCATCGCCCGCGCGATCGAAGAGGCCGGCCTGTCCGATCAGGTCTGCGTCATGGGCACCTCCATCCCCTCGGCCTCCGCGAAGTACCTGGCCACCGGATCGATCGACAAGATCTTCTTCTGGGATCCCGCCCTCGCCGGCAAGGCCCAGCTACAGATCGCGAAGATCCTCGCTGACGGCGGCACCATCACCGAAGGCATGGACCTTGGTATCGAGGGTTACAACAACCTCCACAAGCTCGACGGCTACGACAACGTCTGGGTCGGCAACGCCCAGATCGCCGCGGACGCTGAGCAAGCGAAGAACTACGACTTCTGATCACGCAGCCCCGGCCTCGTGACACATCGGCACGAGGCCGGGGCGGGCGTCCCACGACAGCGCAGTCGACAAGACACTCGAAGGAGAGCACATGCGCAGCAATGTGGATGAAGCACCGCGCCCCCACGGAGAAGGCGTCAGCGTGCAGGAGAACCCCTTTCTAGAGGTTCGGGATATCGTCAAGAACTTCGGCGGTGTTCGCGCCCTCGATGGCGTCAACATGGCCGTCTGGCCGGGTGAAGTGCTGTGCCTGGCCGGCGAGAATGGCTGCGGAAAGTCCACTCTCATCAAAGTCATCTCCGGAGTGCACGCGCCCGATGCGGGACGCATCCTCATCGACGGCCACACCGTTGCCTCGCTGACACCGCTCAGCGCCATGGATGCCGGCATCCAGGTCATCTACCAGGACTTCAGCCTGTTCTCGAACCTGACGGTCGCCGAGAACATCATGATGACCTCGTCGGTCACAGAGAAGAAGAAGTTCTTCAGCTCCACGAGCGCGAAAAAGCAGGCCGCGCAGATCGTCGAGCGTCTCGGCGTCCCGCTCCCGCTCGACGCTGACGTCGAACAGCTCTCCGTCGCAGACAAGCAGCTCACCGCCATCTGCCGCGCCCTGGCCGGCAACGCGAAGCTCCTCATCATGGACGAGCCGACGACCGCTCTCACCCAGCGTGAGGTCGCGCGTCTGTTCATCGTCGTCGAAAAGCTGAGCGCGCAGGGCGTCGCCCTCATCTTCGTGTCGCACAAACTCGACGAGGTCATGGCAATCTCGCAGCGCGTCACCATCATGCGCTCGGGACGCAACGTCATCGATTCGCCGGTCGAAGACCTCGACCGCGAGAAGATCACCCACTACATGACCGGCAAGGAACTCGACCAGAGCCGACGCGTCCCACCCCTCGCGGAGGACGCGCAGGAGCGCCTGCGCGTCGAATCCCTCACCTCACAGGGAGGCTTCGAAGATGTCAGCTTCTCCGTGAAGAAGGGCGAAATCCTCGGCATCACCGGGCTCCTCGGATCCGGCCGTACCGAAATCGCCCAGGCCCTCTTCGGCCTCCTGCCCATCGACTCCGGACGCGTCTACATCGACGGCGAACACGTCGAGGTGGGCTCCATCGGACAGGCCATCAAGGCCCATATCGGATACGTCCCCGAAGACCGACTCACCGAGGGTCTCTTCCTCGACAAGTCGATCGCCGACAACGTCATTGCCGCGTCCATCGACCACCACACCTCGAAACTCAACACGCTGCGCAAAGACAAGATCCGCCAAACCATCGCCCACTACTTCGAGTCGCTGCGCATCAAAGCCCCCGACGTCCTCGCCCCCGTGCGATCCCTCTCGGGCGGCAACGCCCAGCGCGTCGTCCTTGCGAAGTGGCTCGCGCGCAACCCCAAGGTCCTGATCCTCAACGGCCCCACGGTCGGCGTGGACGTCGGCTCCAAGGCCGAGATCCTCGACATCCTGCGCGAACAAGCGGAAGCCGGCATGGCCATCGTCATCATCTCCGACGATGCGCCGGAACTCGTCTCCTGCTGCCATCGAGTGCTCATCACCAAGGGCGGCCACATCGCCGCCGAACTGGCCGGCGATGACGTCGATGCTCGAACGATTAGAAAGATGGTCGTGTCATGAACATGAATACCGTCGCACGGCGCGTCCTGCGCTGGATCTGGGGACCCAACCGTGAAGGAATTGTCCTGTCCGTCCTGGTCCTCCTGACCATCATCATGTCCGCGATCAGCCCCGCGTTCTTCACGGTCTCGACGCTCTTCTCCCTCCTGCGTTCCTCCATCGTCCCGATGATCTACGCCCTCGGCGTCCTCCTCGTCATCATCTCCGGCGGTATCGACGTCTCCTTCGCGGCCATCGCCTCGTTCGCCTCCTACGCCACGATCGTGTTCCAGCTGAGCCGAGGAATCAACATCGGCCTCGTCGGATCCTTCGCGATGGCGCTGGCCATCGGAGCGCTCCTCGGCCTGCTCAACGGCTACCTGATCTCCAGGTTCAAGCTCCCGACCCTCATCGTCACGCTCGGCACACAGGGAATCTTCCAAGGCTTCCTCCTGGCGTACATCGGCTCGAAGTACATCGCCCAGCTGCCCGAGGGCATGGCGTCCGCCTCGACCGCGAACCTCGTCTCCGTCGAAACATCGACGGGCGTCGCGCTGCTGCACTCCATGATCATCCCGGCCATCATCCTCGCGATCGTCATCGCGCTGGTACTCAGCCGGACCATGTTCGGGCGCGCCATCTACGCGATCGGCGGCGACACCGAATCCGCCCACCGAGCCGGCATTAACGTCAAACGCACCCAAATCTGGGTGTACGTCATCGCCGGAACCCTCGCCGCAACCGCCGGCATGGTCTACATGATCCTCGGCAGGTCCGCCAACCCCCAGGAACTCGTCGGCCACGAACTCGACATCATCGCCGCCGTCGTCCTCGGAGGCGCGTCGATCTTCGGAGGACGCGGGTCGGTGCGCGGAACGATCCTCGGTGTGCTGCTCGTCCAGCTCATTAACAACTCGCTGATCCTCATCGGCGTCCCCAGCGCCTGGCAGCGCGCCGCAGTCGGCCTGCTCCTCGTCGCCGGTGTCGGCATCCAAGCGCTCGCCGCAAAGCGCAGCACGCGAACGCTGCGCGCCAAGAGCGCCCAGGCCGACCACAGCAACGCCGTCCCCCAAGCCGTCGAAGGATGAGTCCTATGAACAACACACTCCGCGACACAAACTCCCGGATTGATGGCTTCAGCGCCTCGCTCCTCTCCCGGCTGCGCCGCGACCGGTCGATCGCCCGCATGGTCCTCATCCTCCTCGTGGCCATCGGAATCTTCTCGATCCTCTCCCCGAGCGTGTTCCTCACGGGCCTCAACCTGCAGAACATGCTGCTCGCCGTCGCAGAAATCGGCATCCTCTCCATCGCCATGATGATCTCGATGGTCACCGGCGGCATCGACCTGTCGCTCGTCGCCATCGCGAACCTCTGCGCGATCACCGTGTCGACCCTGTACACCTCGAGCGCGCTGGGCGGAACCGAACAATGGGGCCCCGTAATCATCCTCATCGGGCTGGGCGTCGGACTCCTGTGCGGCCTCGTCAACGGCGTCCTCATCGCCTACGTCGGCGTCACCCCGATCCTCGCCACGCTCGGCACCATGCAGATCTTCAACGGCCTCGCAGTCGTGTGGACGGGCGGCAAAACTCTCTACGGATCCCCCGAGGCGCTGACGGCGTTCGGCAAGACCGCAGTCGCAGGAGTTCCCCTCCTCTTCATCGTCTTCGGACTCGTCGCCCTCCTCGTCGGATTCATCCTCAACCGCTCCCCGCTGGGACTGTCCCTCTCCCTCGAAGGATCCAACGGGACGGCCGCCCGATTCTCCGGAATTCGTTCCTCCCGAATCCTGCTGAGCTCCTACCTGCTCACCGGATTCCTCGGCTCCCTCACGGGCATCGTGTTCATCGCACGAAACCCCACGGCCTCGGCGGACTACGGCGCCTCCTACGTGCTGCTCGTCATCGTTATCGCCGTCCTCGGCGGGACCAACCCGAACGGCGGTTTCGCCACCGTCGGCGGCGTATTCCTGGCGGCCCTCACCCTCCAGGTCGTCCAAAGCGGCTTCACCTCCATGCGCCTGTCCGCCTTCCAGTACGCGATCGCCCAGGGCGTCATCCTCATCGGCGTCCTCGTTCTCGACTGCGTCGACTGGAAAGACGTTCGAACACGCCTGACATCGACGTTCAGGCGCCCACAACCAGCAGCCGCCCTCAATAGCGGCGCAACAGAAAGGAAATGATCATGAAGAAGATCATTAACAACCCCGACCAGTTCGTCGATGAGATGGTTGAGGGCATTCTCCTGGCACACGCCGATCAGGTCCGTACCCCCGGAGACGACAGGCGCGTCCTCGTCCGCGCTGACAGCCCCGCACCCGGCCGGGTCGGCATCGTCACCGGCGGCGGCTCCGGTCACCTCCCCCTCTTCAAGGGCTACGTCGGCAAGGGGCTGTGCTCCGGCGTCGCCATCGGTAACGTGTTCTCCTCCCCGTCGGTCCAGCAGTGCGCCGACGCCGCCAAGGCCGTCGACGGCGGAGCGGGCGTGCTCTTCCTCTACGGCAACTACGGCGGCGACGTCTTCAACTTCGACCTGGCCGTCGACCTCCTCGAACTCGACGGCATTGAGACGCGCACCGTCCTCGGCTGCGACGATGTGGCTTCGCAGCCCAAGGAACGCGCGAAGGACCGCCGCGGCGTCGCCGGCATCTTCTTCGCCTACAAGGCTGCGGGCGCTGCCGCCGAGCGCGGAGACAGCCTCGACGAGGTAGCCGCCGTCGCGCAGAAGGTCATCGACAACACGGCCACCATGGGCGTCGGCCTGTCCCCGACGATCCTCCCGACCACGGGTGCCGCATCCTTCGACCTGCCCGAAGGGGAAATGGAAATCGGCATCGGCATCCACGGTGAACCCGGCATCCACCGCGGCCCCCTTGGAACCGCCGACGAGATCGCGGACCAGATCCTCGACTCCGTCATCCCCGACCTGGGCCTGGCTGAAGGTGACCGTGTCGCCGTCCTCGTCAACGGCCTCGGCGCCACGCCCCTCGAAGAGCTCTACCTGCTCTACCGTCGCACCCACCAGAGGCTCGCGGACCTCGGAGTCGTCATCGAACGCCGCTACATCGGCGAATACGCGACGTCCCTCGAAATGGCCGGTGCCTCGATCTCGCTGCTCAAGGTCGATGACGAACTCCTCGAGCTCCTCGACGCCCCCGCCCAGTCCCCGTTCTTCAGGGAGGCATGACAATGCGTTCGCCCGAACTCATCCAGCGCATTCAGGATTCGATGACGCTGCTCATCGAATCATCGGACGAACTGCGTGACCTCGACCAGGTCCTCGGCGACGGCGACCTCGGCATCACGATCTCCGCGGGAGCCCGCGCGGTCATCGAGGCGCTCAAGGAAATGCCGACCGAGCCCGAACCCGCCCCTTCGGACGTCGCGCGCGCTTGCGCGAAGGCGTTCGCCAACGCCAACCCGTCAACGATGGCGGCGCTGGTCGCCGGCGGCCTCCTCGCTGGATCGAAGGTGTGGGTCGGCTGCGAGGATGTCACGGCCGTCGAGGCCGAGGCCTTCATCCGCGCTGCGGCAAGCTCCATCTCGCACCGAGGCAAGAGCCAGGTGGGCGACAAGACCATCCTCGACGCGATGGTCCCCGCCGTCGATTCGCTGGCCCGGAGCATCGAGGCCAACCCCGCGGTCGCTCAGGACAGTGCGCTCGCGGCCGCGGCCCTCGATAGCGCCATCGCCGACGCCGCCGAGGCCGTCGTCGCCACCCGCGACCTCCAGTCGCAGCGCGGACGCGCCTCCTGGCTGCAGGACCGCTCGATCGGCCTCCAGGACCCCGGCGCCACCGCTTTCCTGCGGGCCCTCGAGGCCTGGCGCGACGCATCCACGGGCGAGCGCGGCCCCCGCGCGGCGGTCGTCGACAATCTCTGAGGCTGCTGCTTAGTTGGTGGGGGGTGGGGTTCCCGGTTGGGAGCCCCACCCCCTTCCTGTGTTGTGTGTTCGTTGGTTGCCTGAGTGTCGTGCGAATCCGCCAGCGAAGTGCGCGTCACGGCGACGCTTCATGTTTGCCAATGGGCGGCGTAAATTCTATTCTGCTGTCGATTCTGAGTCTTGAGAATCGGCCGAATCGGCTTCGGTGTTACCGGCTTCCTCGGAGGAGTCAGGCGTTAGGCCCCACAGCTTGACGAGGTTGATCGTCTCGTTGTCAGGGCGGCGAGGCACGGGCAGTTCATCAATTTTGACGACGGTGGGAATCTGAACACTCGTGCCCGCAACGACGCACGTACCACAAGGAAGTGAAGGGACTGCCTCGAATGAATTAGTGTTGAGAAAGACAACGCTATTCTTTACGCATTCAAGATCTGCTGGATTAACAAGGCGATGTAGAAAGTAATGATCAAGCTGAGAAGTGATATTGGAAGAAATGTCACTTGGTCGTTGTGAGACGATAGTAAGAAATGTATCGAACTTCCGTCCCTCACGAATGACTTCATCGAAAATGTCAGAACGTCGATTTCGCGTGGAAAAAGACCTTACACTTTTCTTCAAAGAAAGAATGTTATGAGCTTCATCAATAATAATATTTAAATAGCCTTCTTTGGATACAAGACCTTTCTTGCGTCGATTGTATGCCTCATATGTTACGATCAAAGGAATTAATTGACGTTCATTGAAAGTCGCATTTTCGAGATTGATGATATGAAGTGTTCGGCGTTCATGAAGGTCGTTAGAACTGAAATCGAACCATTTGTAGTATATGTAAATACAGTCGTCGAGTCTTGTTAAAAGGGATTCGATGTCTGATGTTCTGATTGTTCTGGCAAAAGTGCTGCCGATGCTTGTGAGTCTGAATTTTAAGCTAATTTCATCGAGTGGTGATAATGTTCGGTTGATTACCTTCGGTGAGATCTGGTCGAAAAAGTCATCGACGTGCTGTTTGAACTCGGGGGTTGACGCGTAGATGGTACCGCGTGGGGACTGGATATAGTGCGCCTTTGTCGTTGTATTAAATTTCAGAGAGGTCTTAAAGTTGTAGAACTCTTGATAAAATCTGTCGCTTTGTGGATTGGTGACTTCGTTGATTTCTTTTAGAAGTCGGAATAGTGAGTCGATGCTGATATCTTTATAGTGATCTCCTTTGAAATAGAGGTGAAAGAAATTGCGAATGAGTGGAAAGATGTCGTAATCTTCAAGGTTTAGAGATAGGGCCTTGCGAATAAAGAAATGTAGATCGCTACTGTCTGCCTCAAGTATTCTGGCCCATAAGTCTGAATCTTGTAGAACATTCCTATCTAGAGGTATTCGTAAATCGGTTCTCTTTTCTAGAGAATTGGCGTGTTCTGAAGCGCCAAAAATTGATTGCAGATTACGGTTGCAAAAAGTACTTTTGGTCATATCTTTGCAGTATTCACCTGTAAAGTCGAAAATAATGAACCGCGTGGAGCTTAGTCGCTCCATATGGTCGGAAACTTGGTGTAGTAGTTCGAATAGCTGTGTGTATATCTTAGTGAGGGTATAGGACTTTCCGGATCCGGTGTTTCCAAAGATTCCAATGTGACCTGTGAATAAAGTTGCTATATTGAGAGAAATTGGGATTAAGGTGTTGGTTGCTAAGTGGCCAATTGTGATTTGTGTTCCCGGTGCTGAGCTTGATGTGTAGATCTTTGAAGCTTGCTCGGCAGAGGCTACGTATGCAATATTTCCGATGAGTGGACTTGTTTGCGAGCCCGAGAAAAAGCGTGTTTGGAATGGTGATACCGAAGTGTCCGTTTGGAATTCGCCGAGCAGGGTGGTCTTGAGAATACGCGTGTTGCGGTCGACATCCCGCTGGTAGGTGCTGTTCTCCCATGCATTGTTCTCGATAAGCTCCTCCTCCTCGACTTGCACGGCCAGGTGTGCATAGCCCCGTCGCACGATGAGGAATGAGCCGATCGAAACGTTGCTGATGATCTCGCCCCGGAAGATCAAGCTGGAGTCGTTCTTATCGACGTCCACAGTGATCTCGATCCGCCGTCCACGCACCGCCGTCACCGTGCCGATTCGCAGTGATGAGATCTCGGTTCCTGTATGAGCGGTCATGCGCTTGCCTTTCGCAGAATATCTGCGATTGCGCGGATATCAAGACGTTGGTGGTCTTTCGCTTTGGTTCCGAGCGCTTGCCCAAAACGGGGGCCGACCACTAGCTCGATGTTCGGGTAGTCCTTGGGGGAGTAGCCCAGGTAGT
>ERZ773180.439-NODE-439-length-25140-cov-38.234921_pt1 | contig 25140 bp, 19 predicted proteins | sample MGYA00511080_ERZ773180 | MGnify/ENA primary metagenome ERZ773180 (study PRJEB29015, sample SAMEA2738175) | human oral metagenome | biome: human oral; feature: human-associated habitat; material: saliva | place: China | collected 2178 ... | reverse complement strand
GCGGCGAAGCGCCCCCTCGCGCACGCTGCGTTGCCGCAGCAATACGCGCAAGGGGGCTCGAAGCGACCGGGCGAACACCCTGCTTCACAGAAACCTCCCCGGAACCGCGACCCTTCGCGCCACGGCTCTCAGACTCTGCCGGAAGGGGCACTACGCGTCCCAACCAGCCACGTTAGACTCCCACGCCAGAGACGCCGGGATAGCGTCCAGGTAGGAATCCATGTTGCGGCGAGTCTCACCAATGGAGTCACCGCCAAACTTCTCCAGTGCCGCATCAGCGAGCACCAGGGCGACCATCGCCTCCGCCACCACGCCGGCGGCGGGAACAGCACACACGTCCGAACGCTGGTGGTGGGCGCGAGCCTCTTCACCGGTGGAAGTGTCAATGGTCTTCAGAGCCTTCGGCACGGTCGCAATGGGCTTCATTGCCGCGCGCACACGCAGCAGGTCGCCAATGCTCATACCGCCCTCAATACCACCTGCACGGTTGGTATCGCGGGTAACACCGTTTTCGCCAATGGAAATCTCGTCGTGAGCGGCAGTGCCCGGGCGGTCAGCGGTCGCGAAACCGTCACCAACCTCAACGCCCTTAATCGCCTGAATACCCATCAGCGCTGCGGCAAGGCGCGCGTCCAGGCGGCGGTCCCAGTGCACGTACGAACCCAGTCCGGGAGGCATACCGTACGCGAGCACCTCAACCACGCCGCCGAGAGTCTCGCCGTCCTTGTGCGCCTCGTCCACGCGCTGAACCATCGCGTCGGAGGTTGCCTTATCGAAGCAGCGCAGCGGGTCAGCGTCCAGCTGGTCAACGTTGCGGGGCGAAGGCACCGGGACACCCTCGGGCGCGTGCACGCCACCCACAGCCACGGTGTGAGAAACCAGCTCAACACCCAAAGCCTTCAAAATCTGGGCGGCAACCACGCCAAGAGCCACGCGGGTCGCAGTCTCACGAGCGGAGGCGCGCTCCAGCACCGGGCGAGCCTCAGAGAAGTTGTACTTCTGCATACCCGCAAAATCGGCGTGGCCGGGGCGCGGACGAGTCAGCGCAGCATTACGCGCACGACCCTCAATCAGCTTCGGATCCACCGGATCGGAGCTCATCACGTCAGTCCACTTGGGCCACTCGGTGTTCGCAATCTCAATCGCGACCGGGCCGCCCTGAGTCAGGCCGTGACGCACACCGCCCAGGATGCGCACGCGGTCCTCCTCGAACTTCATGCGGGCACCGCGGCCGTAGCCGAGGCGGCGACGAGCCAGGGCGTCACGCACCATGTCGCTGGTGAGTTCCACACCGGCGGGTACGCCCTCAATAATGCCGACGAGCGCCTCGCCGTGGGATTCTCCGGCAGTGAGCCAACGCAGAGCCATAGGTTAACCTCTTTTCATCGCACCCGCACCGCAGCGCAGGAGGAAGGAATAATAATTCTTCACGTGTATAAATAGTGTATAAAATGCCTGTTTACTGAGCGAGTGAAAGCACGCTTTTTTCACGAAACGGAAGCACGAAGCGGAAGACCAACCGCCGCGCACATCGCATTCACCAGGCCCAGCAGTTCACCCTCCGACAGGGTGCGGTCGGTAAACAGCAGCACCTGCTCCACCGCCTGATAGAGCAGCATCTCCAAACCAGAAACCACCGTGCCGCCGTTCGCCTCCCAAGCGCTCGCCAGCACCGAAGGCCACGGGTTATACGCAACATCGAGCAGTACCGGCCGGTGCGTTGCGGAGGCGCCCTTCAGCCCGCTCAGCTGGCTCGCCCATTCATCCGCCGCACGAGCAGGAAGAGTAGACACCACCGGGTAATGGCCGCGCTCCGCAAGATTCTGCGGCAGCTCAGCTAGGGAAATCTGCTCCAGCTGAACGCCCAGACGATCCGCCGCCTCCTGCACGCTACCGAGCTTATGCAGGGAACGGGCGTACACGCTCACACGGGAATACCCCAGCTGATGCAGAGCGGTCAGGGCGGAAATAGCGGTCGCTCCCCCGCCCACAATCGCGGCAGAATCCTTGAATGGCTGCGGCTCCAAACCGGCGTGGCGCAGCGCGTTCACAATGCCGATCACGTCCGTGTTATCGCCCAGAACCTTCTCACCGCGCGGATACACCGTGTTCACCGCACCGGTCACTCGGGCAGTCTCACTCAGCTCATCGCAATACTGGATAACTGCGGTCTTCAACGGCATCGTCACCGACAGGCCCGCAATATACGGGGCGTCCTCCGTACCGTCCGGGTGGCGCACACCGTGCATAATCGCCGGCAAATCATCGGGCAGAGTATCGCGGCGCTCATACCCCAAATTCTGCTCACCCAAAAAGTCGTACGCCGCACGATGCAGTGCAGGTGACAGGGAATGCTCAATCGGGTGCCCCAGCACGTAGGCGCGGCGAAGATACGGGGCCTCACGGTACGGTTCAGTCTTCATCGATACTCTCTCGCTCTCAACGCCGGGGACTTGCGCACACGCACGCCACGAACCCGCGTTCATAGGCGCACTCTACCCATTTTAAGGGACAAACCACTATTCGGGTATAGCCAAATAACCGACCGCAACCGAGTACAACCGAGCACCCCCGGCATTCGGGTACAGCAAAGGCGGGCACCTCCCCCACTCTCGTGGAGGCGGTACCCGCCTCAGCAAGAAACCTTCAGTCCAAAGCTACCGGCTAAACCGATTAGCTACAACGGTTCGGGTGCTTAGAACACCACTGGTTGTACTCTTCAACATAACGCTGGTGTTCAGCGTACGTGCGGGAGTACTTGGTCTCACCAGAGTCCAGGTCCACAGTCACCCAGTAGTAGTACGGGTTCTTCTCAGGAGCCGCAGCAGCCTTAATCGAAGCCAGCTGCGGGGAACCAATCGGACCCTTAGGAAGACCCTTATTCGCATAAGTGTTGTACTTATTGCTCTTATCGGCCTTCTGCTCTTCCGTCAGGTGGTACGAGCGGATACCCAGACCGTAAGTCACGGTCGCATCCGACTGAATCAGACCCGAGGTCTCACCATCGGGGTTGTTCAGACGATTCTCAATGATGCCTGCAACCGCCACGTAGTCCTTCGGCTGAGCCTCAAGCTCCACGATGGAGGCAATCGTCAGCACCTCAAAGATCTTCTGATCGCCGCTCACGCCGGCTTCCTTCAGGTCAGCCTTGGTCTTATCGACCATGGTCTGAATGACCTTCTTGATGTCGGTGCCCTTCGGGAAACGGTACTCACCCGGGTGCAGCCAACCCTCAATCGAGGGGAAGTTGCTCGGCACGCCGTACTGGGTGTAGTTGCTGACTGCGTCCTCAACCTGCTTGCGGGTGAACGCGCCATCGGAGCCGGAAACAATCAGATCGATGGTCTCAGTCATGCGCTTACCCTGCGGAATCGCCAGGTACAGTACGTTACTGTTCGCCTCAATAATGGTCGTAATCGCGCTCGAGCTGCTCATGTGCTGCTGCAGTTCATAGGTGCCAGGCTGCAGGTACTTGCCCTTGCTCTCCTTGGTGTACACCTCAACGAACTTATCAGCATCAGCAATGATGCCCGCCGCCTCCAGCTCCTCAGCCACCTGCGCGGTGGACTGGCCAGAACGAATCGTGAACGTCACGGTCGTACCATTACCGCCACCCGAGTAGTCACGAGTCTTGAACGGGTCGTAGCGAGTAATCAGGGCACCAGAAATGATGACCAGAGCCACGACAAACAAGGAAATTGCGCTCAGCATGACGGCGCGGCGGCGGCGCTTACGCGCACGCAACGTAGCCACCGACACGATTTCCTGTTCCATCGTGATGCCGGTAATGCCCTTACGTTCGTCCTCAGCCGTCGGCCTAAAGAGGTCGAGCCCGCTCTCTTCGGGCTGTTTATTCTGTTCGGTCACTGAAGGTTCTCCGTTTCGTTGACGGCACCAACCGCGGTCCCTTCTGACTCGGACGGTCGGTTTTCTTCGTGGGCCGGATCGCTCACCTTGTACCCGGCTACGGACTGCCCCGCCTTGAGGGCATCCAGGCTGTACTGCAGAATGTTCACAGCCGCCACCTGGTCAACCATAGTCTTGAAATCTCGGCTGGAAACCCCAGCCTCGTGCAGTGCACGGTGAGCGCTCACGGTGGTGAGTCGCTCATCCACCAGCCAAATGTTAATGTGTGTTTTCTCTTCGGCATCCAGCTCGGAGCGCAGAGCCTGCGCGTACTCCCGAGCCATTTCCGTGGAGGGAGAATCCCCACCACGCATGGTCTTCGGAAGCCCGACGAAAACCTCCACCACCTCGTTCACCTCAATCAGCTTGCGCAAAACACGGCGGTCAGAGTTCTTCTTCGCGTCGCGGCGCAGCGTCTTGAGCGGGGTGGCGAGGATACCGTCGGGGTCGCTGAGGGCGGTGCCGACGCGGGCGTTACCCACATCGACACCCATCCGCACTCCGCGCTGGAATTCTGCCATATTTAGGCCTGAGCCTGTGCGATAGCGTCGCGGACAGCGTCCAGAGCAGCACCAATCTTGGATGCATCCTGGCCACCACCCTGAGCGACGTCGTCCTTACCGCCGCCACCGCCGCCGAGAACACCGGCAGCGACGCGGACCAGTGCACCAGCCTTCACGCCAGCCTCACGAGCGCCCTCGTTGGTTGCCACCAGGATGACGGGGCGACCATTAGCCACACCCACCACAGCAACAACCGCAGCCTCGGAGCCGAAGCGCGAACGCAGATCCAGAGCCAGCTCACGAACGCCGTTAGCGTCCAGTTCGCCAGCGTCATGCGCCAGAACGCGAACAGAACCGATGGTCTGTGCGTTCTCCAGCAGCTTGCCAGCCTCAGCCTGCAGCTTCTCGCGGCGCAGCTGAGCCAGTTCCTTCTCAGCAGCCTTCAGCTTAGCCAGAGTCTGGTTAATCTTCTCCGGCAGATCAGCGGAAGACTGAACCTTCATCAGGCCGGTCAGCTGGTTCACCAGGGTACGCTCAGCAGCCAGGTGGTTGAAGGAATCCAGACCCACCAGAGCCTCAACACGGCGGTTACCGGAGCCAACAGAGCCCTCGGTCAGCAGGGTCAGCGAACCAATCTCAGCGGACGAACCAACGTGGGTACCACCGCACAGCTCGCGGGAGAACTCGCCACCGATTTCAACAACACGCACCACGTCGCCGTACTTCTCACCGAAGAGGCTCATAGCGCCCAGAGCCTTAGCCTCAGCCAGCGGCATCTCACGGGTAATCACCTCGTGGTTATCGCGGATCGCGAGGTTAGCAACCTCTTCAACCTCACGCTTAGCGGACTCGGACAGGCCCTCGTTCCACGCGAAGTCGAAACGCAGGTAGCCTTCCTTGTTGAAGGAGCCACGCTGAGTAGCCTCGTTGCCGAGCACCTGGTGCAGGGCAGCGTGAATGATGTGGGTACCGGAGTGTGCCTTCTCACCGTCGCGGCGGCGCTGAACATCAACCTGTGCCACAACATCGGCGCCGACGTGAACCTCGCCCTCACGCACAACGGCGCGGTGAACGCTCAGACCCTTCACGGGCTGCTGAACGTCCTGAACGTCAATGATGAAGCCGTTGCCGGTAATAACACCGGTGTCAGCTGCCTGGCCACCAGCCTCCGCGTAGAACGGAGTCTCATCCAGGACAACCTCAATCTTGTCGCCAGCCTTAGCGGCGGGAACAGACACGCCGTCCACCAGGATTGCGCGCAGCTTAGTCTCAGTACGCAGCTCGGTGTAACCGGTGAAGATGGAGCCGCGCTCGTCCACGAGCTTACGCAGCTCGGACAGGTCAGCGAACGCACCCTTCTTAGCCTTAGCGTCAGCCTGCGCACGGTGACGCTGCTCAGCCATCAGCTCACGGAAAGCCTTCTCGTCAACCTTCACGCCAGCCTCAGCAGCCATCTCCAGGGTCAGGTCAATCGGGAAGCCGTAGGTGTCATGCAGAGCAAACGCCTCAGCGCCGGAGACAGCGTTGGAGCCGTCCTTCTTAGCGGCAGCAACAGCCTCTTCCAGACGCTCAGTACCGGTCTCAATGGTGTGCAGGAACGCCTTCTCCTCAGCGTACGCAATGCGGGAAATACGCTCGAAGTCGTCACCCACGTACGGGAAAGCACCCTTCATAGCCTCGCAAGAAGCCGGGAACAGCACGGGCAGGCAGGGCTCAGTAACGCCCAGCAGACGCATCGCACGGATAGCGCGGCGCATCAGACGGCGCAGAATGTAGCCGCGGCCCTCGTTGGAGGGGGTCACGCCATCAGCAATCAGCATCAGCGAGGAGCGGATGTGGTCAGCCACCACGCGCATACGCACGTCGTCCTCGTAGCCCTCATCCTCGGGGGACTCGGAGCCGTGGTACTTCTTACCGGACAGCTTAGACGCAGCATCCAGAACAGGGCGGACCTGGTCGGTCTCGTAGAAGTTCTCAACACCCTGCAGCAGCATTGCCAGGCGCTCAACGCCCAGACCGGTATCGATGTTCTTCTTCGGCAGCTCGCCCAGAATCTCGAAGTCGTCCTTGCCGATGCCCTCGCCACGCTGGTACTGCATGAACACGAGGTTCCAAATCTCAATGTAACGGTCGTCGTCAACCGCCGGGCCGCCGTCCTTACCGTAGGCGGGGCCACGGTCGTAGAAAATCTCCGAGTCGGGGCCTGCAGGACCGGGCTGACCGGTAGACCAGTAGTTTTCCTTCATGCCCATACGCTGAATACGCTCAGCGGGGAAACCAACGGTCTTAGTCCAAATCTCGAACGCCTCATCGTCACCCTCGTAAATGGTGACCCACAGACGCTCGGGATCCAGGCCAAAACCACCCTGATCCTGAGGGGTAGTCAGCAGCTCGTAAGCGAAAGGAATCGCCTTCTCCTTGAAGTAATCACCGAAGGAGAAGTTACCAGCCATCTGGAAGAAGGTACCGTGACGCGCAGTCTTACCGACCTCTTCAATGTCCAGGGTGCGGATGCACTTCTGCACGCTGGTCGCGCGGGAGAACGGAGGGGTCTCACGGCCCAGGAAGTAGGGAATGAACGGCACCATACCGGCAATGGTGAACATAGCGCCGGGCTCGTTCGAAATCAGCGATGCCGAAGGCACCACAGTATGGCCGCGGGAAGCGAAGAAATCGATCCAGCGCTTGGAAATCTCCTGTGAGAGCATCTCGTTCCTTAGAGTAATCTGTGCGAAATTCTAAATTAGTCTACTGACCTATGGTGCCTGCCCGAGAGCAAAATGGCTAATCGAGCCAGTCTCGTACCGTGGTTTACGGGCGAAGACACCACCCTTTAAAACCTAGTTGAAGAAGCCGTCACCGAGCTGACGGTCACGCGCAATACGCTGCTCACGCGCTCGCTTCTGAGCCTCTTCCAAGGAGGCAATCTCAGCCTCCACCTCAATGAGTTCACGCTCAGCCAGGCGACGGTTCGTGGACTCAATCTCAGCCGAACTCATCTGGCGGTCCCACGTATCCAGGGAGCCAGGACGCAGATCCTGCTTCTGGCGCTCCACCTTAGCGTTGAGCTCCATCTCCTTCTCCTGCATGCCCTCACGCACGCGGGCGGCGAACTCAACAGCACGCAACGCATACGGCTGCAGGGGCTTGCCAATCGGCGAATCGAAGAACTTTCCCATCTGAGACTCCGGGTTGAGGGCAAGCTCACCGTGCTCACGCATGAGCAGGGCGCTGCCGGGGGTACGCTGAGCAGGTTCGGAGGCGGCACGCCTAGAAGCGAAGTAACCAACCGCCGCGCCGGCGCCAAGCAGAAGAGCTGAACGAAGCAGACCCATTAGTTCTCACCACCTGCAGAGTAAGAGGACTGTGCCGAACCATACTGACCGCCAGCGTGGTTGTTGCCGGTGCCGTGTGCGTCGCCGGACTTGCCGCCGCGGAACGCCTGACGCACACCGTACGAGAAGGACGCAACCTTAATCAGCGGCTGACCCACAGTCGAGGTCACCAGCGAGGACAGCGCAGAAACGTTCGCGGACGCATCCGAAACGTTCGAGGTGATGTCGTCAACCTTCTCCAGCTGCTCATTGGTGGTCACCACAGTGCGGGTCACCTCTTCAATGAGGGGGCCGGTGCTCTGGTTCAGCGAACGAATCGTCACGATAAGCTCATCAAATACCTTGGTCAGGCGAATAATGGGTAGCGCAAGAAGGGCCACCAGAATCGCAAAAACTCCTGCTGAAATCAGGCCCGCAATATCTCCGCCGGTCATCTATATCCCCATTCCGCTCAATGCATGATGCTTATCAATAGTCGTACAGGACCGCATGCCACCGTGGCACGCAGCCGGATTGTGCGTACAGTTCAGGACCGTATACACAGTTCAATCCCCTATTTTAGTCGAAAAATCCTTCAAGCGCCCCCTAAACTCTCATGAAACTCCCAGCGACGGAAGATTCACAGGTTCAGCGGCACTACTGCCCTCTGGTGTATATACCCCAAAAACCCGCGCGTTAAACGGGAACAACCCGCCCCCACCGAACGGTGCAGGACGGGTTGCTTCTCGAAAAATCGAGATTATGCCAGACGCGAGTAGTACTCAACGACCAGCTGCTCGTCGCAGATCACGGGGATCTCTTCGCGCTTGGGCTTGCGCTCAAGCTTTGCGTGCAGCTTCTCGATCTCAACGTTCAGGTATGCGGGAACCTCGGGCAGAACTGCCTGGTGCTCGCCTGCAGCCGCAGCCTGGAAGGGGGTGGTCTTCTCAGCCTTGGGGTGAACGTGGATCAGCTGGCCGGGCTTGACGTGGAACGAGGGGCGGTCCACGCGAACGCCGTCAACCATGATGTGACGGTGAACAACCATCTGACGTGCCTGTGCAATGGTGCGGGCGAAGCCTGCACGCAGAACCAGAGCGTCGAGGCGGGTCTCGAGCAGCTCGACCATGTTCTTACCGGTCTGGCCCTCGGTACGCTTTGCCTCGAGGTATGCGCGGCGCATCTGTGCCTCGCGGATGTTGTACTGAGCGCGCAGACGCTGCTTTTCCTTCAGCTGGGTAGCGTAGTTGGAGTCAGCCTTCTTGCGGGCACGGCCGTGCTGGCCGGGGCCGTAAGGACGACGCTCGAGGTACTTTTCTGCCTTCGGGGTCAGTGCAATGCCCAGGGCACGGGACTGACGCACGGTACGGCGGGTGCGGTTGTGCTTAGCCACAATCTACCTTTCATATGTGAGGCTCCTGCACCCTCACGGGTGGGGCCTCGGTCTGTTGAATACTGGCCTCCTCGGTTGACCCCGCCGGGATCCGTACGCGACCGATTCGGTCGTTGCTGTACGGCGGTGGGGCGGAGAGCTCGGGGCAGAGTACCCCGCAGCTACATTACTGACACCCGCACGGATGCGGGCATAGTAATTGCCAGACCCGTCAAGCTTACCGGATGCACCCGGGCTTTACCAGCCTTTTGGGAAATCTTTGGTTCAAATCACTGTGCATGTGGGTTTTTGATGCATACCCACACGACCCCCACAGGAATTATTTATGCCCGTCAGGACTCTTTAGGCGCGACTTTCCCGGAAAATTGCGGCGCTAAGATGTTGGATTGTAATCATTTCGTTATTTTTAACCTGTGTCTTTATGGGAAATAGCTTGAACCACGCCCCCATATCGCCTAGACTAGAGACCATAACAAGCTTGGCGTCCGCCCTTCCGGGAAGGCCGACAGCCAAGACGTCTATCACAACTCAAAACTCTGACGCGGTGCGCAGTACTACCGAGGTACTACGCACCGCTTTCTGTTTGCCTACTGTTTGGTGCGGGTGGCTTGCGTAATGAATCCGCGCGGCTGGTTTGCCCTGGTGGTTTGCGCGAATAACCGACCGGCGCGGGGGTTTCGTGTGATTGATGCGCGCGGCTAATTAGTTGGCGCGGGTGAACCGGGGCAACTAGTTGCCGCCGTCAAGAATCTTGCGGATACGCTCACGACGCTCCGTCAACGTACGCTCAAAACCGTGCTGAGTCGGCTCGTAATAGACCGTGCCACGCAGAGTATCCGGCAGGTACTGTTGCGCCGCCACATGACCCGGCGCATCATGGGCATAAATGTACCCCTCACCGTGACCAAGCTGCTTAGCCCCCGCATAATGGCCATCACGCAAATGCACCGGAACCTGACCGGCAGCCCCCGCACGCACATCCGCAATCGCACGGTTAATCGCGTTATACGCGGCGTTCGACTTCGGCGCGAGCGCACAATAAATCACCGCCTGCGAGAGGATAATACGCGCCTCCGGCATGCCCACCAGCGCCACCGACTGCGCCGCAGCCGTCGCCACCTGCAACGCCTGCGGATCAGCCAAACCAATATCCTCACTCGCCAAAATCATGATGCGACGAGCCACAAAACGAGGATCCTCGCCACCCTCCAACATGCGCGCCAAGTAGTGCACCGCGGCGTCCGCGTCAGAGCCGCGCATGGACTTAATGAACGCGCTCACCACGTCATAATGCTGATCGCCCGACCGGTCGTAGCGGATCGCGGCGCGGTCCACCGCCTCCGTAGCGTGCGCCAGGGTGATGCGCACCGGCGCGGCAGGTTCGGGGTCCTTCTCCCCTGCCTCCCCCGCAGGGTCTGTCGAAGTTGCTGAGTCTGTCGAAGCCTGTTCAGCCTCGCTAAAGGCAATCGCAGCCGCCGCCTCTAGGGACGTCAGGGAGCGGCGAGCGTCGCCTCCAGAAACCGCCGCGAGGTGGGCGCGCGCATCCTCATCAATGACCGCGGCACCACCAAAACCGCGCGGATCAGCCAGCGCACGGTCAATCAGATGCTCAATATCGGACTGCTCCAGCGAATGAACCCGCAACAGGAGCGAGCGCGAGAGCAACGGCGAAATAATGCTGAACGACGGGTTCTCCGTCGTAGCCGCCACCAGAATCACCCAGCGGTTCTCCACGCCGGGCAGAAGCGCATCCTGCTGAGCCTTCGTAAAACGGTGAATCTCATCGAGGAACAGCACGGTGGTCGTGCCGTACATGTCGCGGTCGAGCAGCGCCTGATCCATGACCGCGCGAACATCCTTCACGCCCGCGGTAATCGCCGAAAGCTCTACGAACTTACGGCCCGGCGCGCGCGCAATCACATGCGCCAGAGTGGTCTTACCCGTACCCGGCGGGCCGTACAAAATCACCGAGGACGGGCCAGCCGGGCCGGCATTCTCCCCCGCCAACACACGCAAAGGCGCACCCGGAGTCAGCAGATGATCCTGGCCGAGAACCTCATCAATCGTGCGCGGACGCATACGCACCGCCAACGGTGCACGAGACGCCGAACGGGAAGAGTGCGCACGCGACGCAGAGGCACGTGAGGAGGGCTCCTCAGTGGACGCGCCAATCAAACTCACGCGGTCCCCATCATCGGGCAACTCAAGATCAAAGAGGGAATCAGCCATAGTCTTACTCTATCGTTTCACAGGAAATTTCGGTCATGACTTCGTGACTCTGGTACGGGTTAAAGACCCCCACCAAAGTCACTAACTCATGACCAGAATTTAGGACCTATCGTCTAAATTGTGAGCCGCTCTTAGAGGGTCTCACTATCGAGAATCAGGGTCACCGGGCCGTCATTGACGAGCTCCACCTGCATGTCCGCACCGAACACGCCGGTCTCCACGTGCAGGCCACGCTCACGCAGCGCCTGAACATAGTCGTTGAACAGCGGCTCACTCACCGCACCGGGCGCAGCGGCAGACCAGGAGGGGCGGCGGCCCTTCTTCGCATCCCCATACAGGGTGAACTGGCTGACCGCCAGCACGGGTGCGCCCTCATCAAGGAGGGACTTCTCCCCCTCCAGCAGGCGCAGGTTCGCGGTCTTATCGGCAAGCTTCGCAATCTGCGCCGCACCATCACCGTGCGTGATACCAACCAGCACCAGGTAGCCGGGCTGCTCAATCGCGCCGACCGTCTCACCGTCCACGCGCACCGCCGCGCGGGTCACGCGCTGAATAACTACTCGCATCGTTCACCTTTCAACTGGGTTCATCTTTCAACTTGGAGCCGGCCTTCACCGGGCTCACACATCTCTTTCAACACCACACTCGGCAGCTGTTTTAGAGGCAGCCGCCATCAGAGCACACCGCGCGACTGCACGGCACGCAAAAACTGGTTCGCCGCCCGCGGGGTACGAAACTCAATAAAACGCTTCTGCAGATGCTGCCCACGAGCCTCCGCCAGCAACTCCCCAACATGCGGGTAGCTCCTCCACGTGTACCGAATCATGTTGTCCGGGTCGCGCAGAATATTCTTCAGCGGCGGCTCCACATTATCCGCCCACAGCCTCTGACCCGTCACCGCACGACGCACCGTCCGGCGAACCACACGCCACATGACCACCGCACGGCTATAGCGCAGATAAATCACCACATCCGCACGCTCCAGCAGGAGGCCACGCACCTGCGGATACTGCCACTCCGTAATCCACGCAGGCTGCTCAATGAGCCTCTGAACATCCGCCTCAAAACTAGGGCGCGGAGTCCAGTTCGGACCCCAATGCAACGAGTCCATCTCCGTATGCGGAATGTCCAGGAGGCGCCCCAACCGCGCCGCGAACGTCGTCTTACCGCTACCGCTCGGACCGGCAACCAGAATACGCATGCTCCCCTCCCCCTTTGATGAGTACACAAATCAGCACACACGCCAGTTGATACAAAAGGTGGGCTGCGACCCTGCACCAGCAGAATACACAGCCCACCCTCAACGACGACCCCGGCAGAACTCAACGCCCGCCAGGTTCACGCCGCACATGCCCACACCCCTCTACAGGGCGCACGACCAAAGACTAGAGAAGATTACTCCTCGTCCTTCTTCTTCGGCTTGAAATCAACGCCAGCTTCCTTACGCTGCTCCGGAGTAATCGGTGCAGGAGCCGCAGTCAGCGGATCGTAACCATTACCGGTCTTCGGGAACGCAATAACCTCGCGGATCGAATCAACGCCAGCCAGCAGAGACACAATACGGTCCCAACCGAACGCAATACCACCCATGGGCGGTGCGCCGTACTTGAACGCATCCAGCAGGAAGCCGAACTTCTCCTGAGCCTCTTCCTCACCAATGCCCATCACAGCGAACACGCGTTCCTGCACGTCACGGCGGTGAATACGGATCGAACCGCCACCAATCTCGTTACCGTTGCAGACAATGTCGTAAGCGTACGCCAGAGCCGAACCCGGGTCAGTGTCGAAAGTATCCATGAACTCGGGCTTCGGGGAGGTGAAGGCGTGGTGCACAGCAGTCCAAGCAGAGTGACCCAGAGCCACGTCACCGGACTCAGTAGCCTCAGCAGAAGACTCAAACATGGGAGCGTCAACAACCCACACGAACGACCACTCGCCGTCCTTAATCAGGCCGGTACGGTGACCAATCTCAACACGAGCAGCACCCAGCAGCGCACGGGAAGCCTTAGCCTCACCAGCAGCGAAGAAGATGCAGTCGCCGGGCTTCGCGCCGGTAGCCTCAGCCAGGCCAGCACGCTCAGCGTCAGTAATGTTCTTAGCCACCGGACCGGTCAGCTCGCCATCCTCCTGAATGAGGACATAAGCCAGGCCCTTAGCGCCACGCTGCTTAGCCCACTCCTGCCAAGCATCCAGGGTACGGCGAGGCTGAGAAGCACCACCGGGCATGACCACAGCACCCACGTAAGGAGCCTTGAACACGCGGAAAGTGGTGTCCTTGAAGTACTCGGTCAGCTCAGTCAGCTCCAGACCAAAACGCAGGTCAGGCTTGTCCGTACCGTACTTCTCCATCGCATCCTTGTAGGTCATGCGCTGAATCGGGCGGGGAACCTTCACATCAATCAGGTTCCACACAGCCTCAACGATGCGCTCGCCCAGCTCAATGATGTCTTCCTGATCAACGAACGAAGCCTCAATGTCCAGCTGAGTGAACTCAGGCTGACGGTCCGCACGGAAATCCTCGTCACGGTAGCAGCGAGCAATCTGGTAGTACTTCTCAATACCGCCCACCTGCAGCAGCTGCTTGAACAGCTGCGGGGACTGCGGCAGAGCGTACCACGAACCCGGAGCCAGACGAGCCGGCACCAGGAAGTCACGCGCGCCCTCAGGGGTGGAACGGGTCAGGGTCGGGGTCTCAACCTCAATGTAGCCGTCCTCAGCCAGCAGGTTGCGTGCCGCACGGTTCGCGTCCGAACGCAGGCGCATGATGCGAGCCGGCTCCGGGCGGCGAAGATCCAGGTAGCGGTAGCGCAGGCGCGCCTCCTCACCCACCTCAACGTGCTCGTCAATCTGGAAAGGCAGCGGAGCGGCAGTGTTCAGCACCTCAACGGCGGACACCTCAACCTCAATCTCGCCGGTCGCCAGGTTCGGGTTCTCATTACCCTCCGGGCGCTTAGTCACCAGACCGGTCACGCGCAGCACGTACTCGTTGCGCAGGTGCTCAAAATCAGCCTCATTGTGGAAAACACACTGAGTGACACCCTCACGGTCACGCAGGTCAACGAAGGCGACACCACCGTGGTCGCGGCGGCGAGCCACCCAACCGGTCAGGGTAACAGTCTCTCCAATATTTGCGGCGGTCAGCTCGCCGTTGGTGTGAGTGCGAAGCACAGACATTCCTTTCATAGCGGGCACCTCACGACTATAGACAGTAGCCGGGTACACGCGGTTGATGATATGCGCACACTGCGTGCGCCTCATATATTGTATCCCCTCCGGGCAGGTCGAGGGCAGAAAAAAGGGTGCGGAGGCAGGACGCGGGTAGAGCGGCAGGTTCGTGTGGGGTCTGCGGTCGATAAGTTAGTGTCTTCGCCGTGGGCCTTTAACCCGGGGTGAAGGCAATAACCTATCGAAAAGCCACTACCCTATCGAAGTATTACAGGGAATCCACTCCGCGTGCCTGTGGACAAACACTTTTTCGGTAGAATCCGCGAAGTTATCCACAGATTTCACGAACAAGCCCCACAACCTCACACAGCCTGCCAGGATAAAGCCTATGAACACTGTAACTATTCCGTGGCAACGCGTCCCAAACGTACTACCAGCTACACCAGAAATTACCCGCGCCGCAGAACTACACCCATTCGTGCTGAACTCCCAGATGCTCAACCTGCGAGGAATCGGGCCGAAACGCATTCGCAAGCTAGTGGCGGAAGGGTCTCTGCAACGTATCCAGCGAGGAGCCTATATTTACACCCGCGATGCCCAAGCGCTCACCCCCGAAGAGCGGCTCACGGTACGGTGCATCGCTGCTCAGATGATGGGTCTTCAAGGGATCTTCTCCCACACATCAGCCGCGGCGCTATGGGGACTTGATGTACTCTCTGTTCCCCAAATGATAAGCGTGTATAGCTGTAGTCATAGCACCTCTGACAAGGGAAGAATCACCCGGCATTACAGCGCCACCGGCCCCGAGGAAGTCACCAGGTTACCCGGCACATCCATCATGGTGACGACGGTAGCTCGCACGCTACAAGATTGTGCACGCACCAGGCCCTTTCGGGAGGCGGTGGTTCTCGCCGACTCCATCATGCGGCGGGGACTCTTGGAACCCCGCGAGGTAACCGAGATTCTCCTGAACCTCACGGGGTACGGCAGCTCCGCAGGGCCCCTCCTGGCGCAGGCGGTGGATGCATTCAGCGAGTCGGCGGGCGAGAGCCTCACCCGGTGCCTACTCATGGAACACATGCTGCCCCTGCCCGTAACGCAGTACCCGATTTCATGCGAGGGACACAACTATCGGGTGGACTTCGCCTGGCCCAAGGCGCGGGTCATTCTCGAGTTCGACGGCGAACAGAAATACGTGGACCACCCCGGCAGGGACCGCTACGAAGCCGCCCGCGACCGTGCCCTAACCCGTGCCGGCTGGACGGTCGTGCACCTCACGTGGGCTGACATCTTTCAAAAAGAACGGGAAGTCATCACCCACTTGCGGAAACTACTCTTGAGATAAAGCGAGGAAACGCCTCAGTCGATAGGTTAGCGCCTTCACCCCGGGTTAAAGACCCACGGCGAAGACACTAACCTATCGAGAATCTGGGCTCACACAAAAAACCCGCCCGGCAGGGAGGTCAACATCCTCCCCACCAGGCGGGTACACATCCATATACGGGCCCATATACAGGCTCAGAGTAGCCAGATACTACAGCGGCCAAACACCGCAGGTATTCAGGCCTCTACTATTTACCGATCTACTTACAGACCCTCAGCACGCACAATCTGAACGTGCAGGTCCTCAGCCGGCGGCATCCACGAAGCCGGATCAGCAGCAACCTGCTCACCCGAACGGATATCCTTCACCTCGTGAACCGGGGCACCCGACTCATCCGAAGAAATGAACCACACGAACGGAATGCCGCGCTTCTCAGCGTACTTAATCTGCTTACCGAACTTCGCCGCATTCGCAGACACCTCACACGCGATACCGCGGGCACGCAGCGCATCCGCAACATCATTCGCAGCAGACCAGCCCTCATCATTCGTCAGGGCAACAAACACAGCCGAAGGCACCTTACGGCTCGCCTGCGCAAAACCCTGCGACAGAATACGAGCCACCACACGGGTCACACCAATCGACAGGCCAACACCCGGGTACGTCTTCTTACCATTCGACGCCAGCGACTCATAACGGCCACCCGAACAAATCGAACCCAGCGACTCGTGACCAACCAGAACAGTCTCATACACGGTGCCGGTGTAGTAGTCCAGGCCGCGAGCAATCGACAGGTCAGCCAGCACCTTACCCGGCGCACGGCGAGCCGCCTCCTCAATAACCTCAGCCAGCTCAGCAAGACCCTGATCCAGCAGCTCATGCTCCACCGAATACTTAGCGGCAAGCGCACGCACCTGCTCCACAAAAGAAGCATCCTCAGTGCGGATCTGCGCCAACTCCAAAGCGGCAGCGGCAGCATCCGCGCTCGCACCAGCCTCAGCCTGCAGCTCCTCAGCCACACGCTCAGCGCCAATCTTCTCCAGCTTGTCAATAGAACGCAGAACAGCCGCAGTATCAGTCAAACCCAGGCCCAGGTAGAAACCCTCAGCCAGCTTGCGGTTATTCACACGCAGCTTGAACTCAGGAATCGGCAGCTTCGACAGCGCATCAACAACAACCAGCGCCAGGGTCACGTCGTAACGGAACGGCAGCTCGCCGTCGCCAACCACGTCAATATCAGCCTGAGTGAACTCGCGGGCACGACCCTCCTGCGGACGCTCACCACGCCACACCTTCTGAATCTGGTAACGCGAGAACGGGAAATTCAGGTAACCGGCGTTCTCCACCACGTAACGGGCAAACGGCACGGTCAGGTCAAAGTGCAGAGCCAGCTTTTCCTTAGCCTTAGCAGCCTCGTCCTCCTGCAGGCGAGAAATTGCGTAAACTTCCTTGTCAATCTCACCCTTGCGCAGCAGCTGCTCAATAGTCTCTACCGAACGAGTCTCAATCGGGGAGAAACCGTGCAACTCAAAAGTCTCACGCAAAGTGTCCAGAACATGATTCTCAACCAACCGCTCAGCCGGAAGATACTCGGGAAAACCAGACAGCGAAGCCTTGCGAGCCATACGCGATACTCCTTGACAAAGAACTCGACAACAAAACCCCGGAACACCACCGGGCATATCTACCCATCATACCAACACCCACCCCAGCACAGCACCCACTCCCCCACCTCACCCGGCACAAACCCCCACAAACCCGCAGCCGGCAGGTTCGCCCACAACACAACACGACCAGACACTACTCACACACACCCCGCAGAGGCTATGCTTAGGAGGTGCACACGCACACCCAAACGGGTGCCCACCACGGGGAACAGCGCAAAGGCGCCCCACCCCCAGCACCCCCGAGTGAAAGAGTTATAGCGGTGACTACCAAACCCGACGACACTGTAAACCTCGAAAAGGCACGCCAGTACGGCCGCGTCTCCGAGGACGGCCACGTCTTCGTCATTGTCGACGGCGAAGAATACGCCGTAGGCCAGCTGCCCGGCGCCTCCGAAGAAGAAGCGCTCAGCTACTTCGCCCGCAAGTTTGAAAACGTCGAGGCGCAGGTTGCCCTGCTCGAATCCCGCCTCGCCAACAACGCCCCCGCCGCAGACCTGCAGAAGGGCATCACCTCCATCGGTGCACAGATCGGTGTACGCAACATGGTCGGCGACTACTCCGGCCTGCAGAAGCGCCTCATCACCCTCGCAGAGCAGATCGCTGAACTCGGCGAAAAGCAGCAGCAGGCACGCACCGAAAACCGTGAACGCGCCCTCGCCGTCCGCGAAGAAATCGTCGCGGAAGCCGAGCAGATTGCCGGCCAGGACCCCGACCAGATTCACTGGAAGAACTCCCACTCCCGCATGAACGAACTGTTCGAAGCGTGGAAGAAGGCACAGCGCGAAATTCACCTGGCGAAGAGCGTAGAGGACGAGCTGTGGAAGCGTTTCCGTGCAGCCCGCACCACCTTCGACCGCAACCGCCGCGCACACTTCTCGCAGCTGGACGACCGCAACGCACGCATCAAGCGCGCCAAGGAAGAGCTGATTGCACGTGCGGAAGAGCTGTCCACCTCCACTGACTGGTCTGAAACTTCCCGCGCATACAGCGACCTGATGCGCGCCTGGAAACAGGTACCCCGCGGCCACCGCCGTGAAGATGACAAGCTGTGGGCACGCTTCCGCGCGGCACAGGACGTGTTCTTCAACGCCCGCAACGAAGCCGAAGCAGCGCAGGACGCAGTCTACGCCGAAAACCTCAAGGTCAAGGAAGCACTGCTCGAAGAAGCACGCGCACTCCTGCCCGTCGAGGACATTGAGGCAGCAAAGGCAGCCTTCGAGAAGATCCTGGACCGCTGGGATGCGGCAGGCCGCGTGCCCCGCAACGACCTGCGCCGTATCGACGGCGAACTGCGCCGCATTCAGGACGAAATCAACGGCGCCGAAGAGGCAAAGTGGAAGCGCAACGACCCCGCCAAGGCAGCCCGCGCGAACTCCCTGCTCGCACAGATTGAGGACTCCCTCGCCGAACTGGAAGCAGAGCTCGCCGCAGCTGAGAAGGGCGGCGACTCCAAGAAGATCGCCAAGGCTAAGGAAGCCCTGGAGGCGCGCCGCGCCTGGGCCGCAACCCTGCAGGGCTTCGGCAACTAAGGTCTAGCCGGAGTTCTAGCCGGAGTTTTAGCCGGACGGGTAGTGCCCGGGGTGCTGGCTGATAGAGGCTGGCGCCCCGGGTTACTTGTCTAGATTAACGCCGAGAAGCCACATGTGTTTCGAAAAGCCACCATTATCGTGGCTTCTCGAAACACATGTGGCTTCTGCGTGTCTGCAGCCTGCGGATTGTCTGTGGGATGCGGGATGTCTGAGGGGTGCGGAATTTTAGGCTCGGCTGGAGGGGCTAGTCATCGACAGGTTCATAATTCATGATTTCCCATTTCTGCCCGTTGTGCTTCAGCTCAAATCTAAAGGTGTCATCGGTCTTATCGTCATTACTCCATTTACGCCAGCTACCGTCGGATTCGACATAGATTTCGTAATCCCACTCGCGATAAGCCTTCCAAAAATAGGTTTCACCATCTTCGGACCAGGGGTTACCGTCAGCAAGATAATGGTTTATGCCACCAATAACCCATCCGCCGCTTTTGTAAAGGTCCTCGACGCCTGTATAGGCCTTACGTTCGTCTTCAAAAGTAGGGGACATGAACTTGAAAGCCATCGAGTAATCGCCAGTTTGAGTACCGTAATTACCCCACAAGATCCAGGCATCCATCGTCTTGCGCATGCCTTCCAACGACTTTTCGTTGTAGCCGTCCTCCGGAACGTTAGGCTTCGGTACATTCTGTGCCGGACCGTACTTATCCGCAGGGCGGTACTCGCCGTCAGGTGCCTTGGAGCCGCCCGAGTAGCCTCGGACGGTAGACGGGGTCGCACTCGCCGAAGGCGAGTTAGAAGTCGCCGCAGAAGCCGAAGCGGTCTCACTCGGCGCTGCGGAGGCGGTGACTGCCGCCTCGTTATTAGCCTGCTGACTGCAGGCCGCAAGCAGAGCACTCATGCCCGCAAGTGCGCCGCCGCTCAGCATTGCGCGGCGGGTAAGAAAAACGGAAGTCATAGAAATACATTCCTCGTATCGGTGTGATGTGTGAATAGAGAACGCTGGCTAGAAACCAGAAAGATAATTATCGAAGCAAGAATAAGAATTCTTGCGATACTAATAAATACTTTAAATTTCCTATCTAGTCATCTACTTGTTCAAAGTCGACAATCTTCCAGCCCTCAGAGGTGTACTTGAACGAGAACTTCCACGTATCGTCATCTTTTCTGTCATTCTCGTAAGACTTCCAATCACCGTTGGGTTCAACGTACATAACGTAACTCCACTCCCGGTACGCCTTCCAGAAGTAAGCCTCCCCCTCACTCCAAGGGTTCCCGTCAGCAATGTACTGATCAAGCCCCGCGATAACCCAGCCGCCTCGCTTGTAGAGGGCTTCAAGACCTTCGTAGGAATCTAGTAGTGCAGTGAAGCTACTGTCAACGAATTTGCGCGCTTGACTGTAGTCTCCGGTCTGGGTGCCGTAGTTGTTCCATTCAATCCACGCATTGAGTGTTTTGCGTAGACCTTCATTGGACTTTTCTCGGTATCCGTCCTCAGGTGATGCAGGTTTCGGAACGTTTTGCGCCGGACCGTTAGGGTCAGCTCCGCGGTATTCCCCATCCGGCGCCTTCGAACCGCCCGAATAGCCGCGGACAGTAGACGGAGTAGCACTCGCCGAAGGCGATTCAGAAGCCGCCGCAGAAGCCGAGGCCGTTTCGCTCGGCGCGGCGGAGGCGGTGGCTGCCGCCTCGCTGTTTGCCTGCTGGCCGCACGCCGCAAGCAGAGCACTCAAGCCCAGCATCGCGCCGCCGCTCAGCATCGTGCGGCGGGTCAAAAGAGTAGAAGTCATGGAAACGTATTCCTTATGTCAGTGGTGGTGTGTGAATTACAAAGGACTACTGGATAATTCCCTGTTTGCGGAGCTCTTCATTAGAGCGGTACTCAGACAAATACCAGTAACCATCCTTGTAACGGTAACGGAACATGAAAGTTTCGTTTTCATTGCCAGTGTTGGCTCGTTTACGCATTTTTCCATTCGGATGAATGTATAGTCCGTAAGTCCACAAACGTCGGATGAGAACCCAATATTCTTTGGCTTCTTCGTCATACATCAGGTCACTTTCGGCCTGGTATTCCGAGGTTCCTTCAATAACCCAGCCGCCCTCTTTGTAAAGTTTTTCGATGGAGTTGAGGAATTCGATATCGCTTTTGAAGGTATTCAGCATGTAGGGTCTTACGTACTGCATATCACCAGTCTGGATACCGTAGTTGCGGGCCTTAATCCAGTCCCGCATCATTTCCCGCAGACCGGCGAAGGTTTCAGGGTACTGTTGTGGCTTAGCTTTGGGGAGAGGAACGTTCTGAGCCGGACCGTATTCGTCTGCCTTACGGTATTCGCCATCCGGTGCCTTCGAGCCGCCGGAGTAGCCTCGGGTAATGACCGGGCTCGGAGTAGCAGAAGCAGTCGCTGATTCAGATGCCGCAGTAGAAGCTGAAGCAGTCTCGCTCGACGCTACTGTGGTTGAGGACGCCGAGGTACCTGCTTCGTTAGTAGCCTGCTGGCCACACGCCGCAAGCAGGGTGCTCATGCCCAGGAGTGCACCGCCGTTCAACAACGCTCGACGAGTAAGAAAAAAGGAAGTCATGGAAGTAGATTCCTTCTACCAGTGTGGTGTGTGAATAGGTGGCTGGTGAGAAACCGGAAGACTAACCAACCACAGGGAAGAACCCGATAGCTGAGAAGCCACATGTGTTTCGAAAAGCCACCAACAAAGTGGCTTCTCGGCGAACATGTGGCTTCTCAGCGTAAGACCCACAGGAGGGGGCTTACATGTCGGGCCAGTCGCGATGCAACGAATACTCCGTATCCCCGTCACCGTTATCGTTCAGGTGCCAGCGCTGACCGGTGCGAATATCGGCCTTGCGCAACCTGGGGTTCGGATTATCCTTCTTACCCATCGTCGGATCGTTCTTACAGCCCCAACGAGTGTCGTCGTAGCTACAGTCACCTGCCACGCGTCCCACATCAACCCACCACACACGCACCAGCAGCGGGTCACTGGTTGCCTGCGGAGTCACCTCCATCATTTGCCAGGGGCCGCCGTCCACACGGAAACGAGCCGTGTAGTGCACGGTCGCGTACGCGTGGAAGTTACCGGAACGCTGGTAGGCGTAGCTGGTATCCGTTTGGCGTGGACGTTCGCGAGGGTAGGTGGTAACCGGTTTGCCCGCGGTGTAGTTGGTGGCAGTATCACCATTGCCGTACTCGATGACATAGGAGGAAGGCATGAGCTCAATTTCGACGTGTCCGGCGAGCATGTCTGCTTCGAGGCGGTAGGGGCCTCCGTCATCGACGTAGAAGTTGATCTGGTCGCCCTTGTAGACGTTGGGGTCGCCTTCTGCTCGGCCAGTGCCTGCGGGGTTGTTGTAGGACTGGTGCAGGGTCGGCTTGCCGGGTTCTAGTGATTCTGCGGCATGGCGGATTTCCTCCATGACTTCTTCGTAGGTCGGGCCAGTGGGGCCGGGGCTGTCGGCACTGGTGAGGGTGCGGGTATCGTCGGGAATGCAACCAGCAGAGGAAGGGCTTCGGGAACTTCCGTGGTCTATAGGAATTCCGTTTTCGTCTACGGTCATGTTTGTGAATTTAAATGTTCCTGTTCTTCCACCTTTGGATGTGCATGACATAATATTGTGATCTTCGTTGGCGTATGTAACTTTTACTCCGTTTCCGTGGCTCACAGTCGAGTAAGTGTATTGAAAATCATTATATGAGGAATTTGAAGTACTTTTATTTCCTTCATTTGTTTTTTGTTTGGTTTTTGATTTACTGACAGTTACCTGACATACTTTAGCGGTGTTGGAGCCTTTTGTGGAACAATCATTTGTAATAGATGTTGCAGGAGGGGTAATAATGGATATTGCAAGGAGTGATAATAATGCAATACTGGTATTTGATTTAAATTTCATTTCTAATCATCTACCTGTTCAAAATCGATAATCTTCCAGCCCTCAGAGGTGTACTTAAACGAGAACTTCCACGTATCGTCATCCTTTGTGTCATTCTCGTAAGACTTCCAATCGCCGTTAGGTTCAACGTACATAACGTAGCCCCACTCCCGGTACGCCTTCCAGAAGTAAGCCTCCCCCTCACTCCAAGGGTTCCCGTCAGCAATGTACTGATCAAGCCCCGCGATAACCCAGCCGCCTCGCTTGTAGAGGGCTTCAAGACCTTCGTAGGAATCTAGTAGTGCAGTGAAGCTACTGTCAACGAATTTGCGCGCTTGACTGTAGTCTCCGGTCTGGGTGCCGTAGTTGTTCCATTCAATCCACGCATTGAGTGTTTTGCGTAGACCTTCATTGGACTTTTCTCGGTATCCGTCCTCAGGTGATGCAGGTTTCGGAACGTTTTGCGCCGGACCGTTAGGGTCAGCTCCGCGGTATTCCCCATCCGGCGCCTTCGAACCGCCCGAATAGCCGCGGACAGTAGACGGAGTAGCACTCGCCGAAGGCGATTCAGAAGCCGCCGCAGAAGCCGAGGCCGTTTCGCTCGGCGCGGCGGAGGCGGTGGCTGCCGCCTCGCTGTTTGCCTGCTGGCCGCACGCCGCAAGCAGAGCACTCAAGCCCAGCATCGCGCCGCCGCTCAGCATCGTGCGGCGGGTCAAAAGAGTAGAAGTCATGGAAACGTATTCCTTATGTCAGTGGTGGTGTGTGAATTACAAAGGACTACTGGATAATTCCCTGTTTGCGGAGCTCTTCATTAGAGCGGTACTCAGACAAATACCAGTAACCATCCTTGTAACGGTAACGGAACATGAAAGTTTCGTTTTCATTGCCAGTGTTGGCTCGTTTACGCATTTTTCCATTCGGATGAATGTATAGTCCGTAAGTCCACAAACGTCGGATGAGAACCCAATATTCTTTGGCTTCTTCGTCATACATCAGGTCACTTTCGGCCTGGTATTCCGAGGTTCCTTCAATAACCCAGCCGCCCTCTTTGTAAAGTTTTTCGATGGAGTTGAGGAATTCGATATCGCTTTTGAAGGTATTCAGCATGTAGGGTCTTACGTACTGCATATCACCAGTCTGGATACCGTAGTTGCGGGCCTTAATCCAGTCCCGCATCATTTCCCGCAGACCGGCGAAGGTTTCAGGGTACTGTTGTGGCTTAGCTTTGGGGAGAGGAACGTTCTGAGCCGGACCGTATTCGTCTGCCTTACGGTATTCGCCATCCGGTGCCTTCGAGCCGCCGGAGTAGCCTCGGGTAATGACCGGGCTCGGAGTAGCAGAAGCAGTCGCTGATTCAGATGCCGCAGTAGAAGCTGAAGCAGTCTCGCTCGACGCTACTGTGGTTGAGGACGCCGAGGTACCTGCTTCGTTAGTAGCCTGCTGGCCACACGCCGCAAGCAGGGTGCTCATGCCCAGGAGTGCACCGCCGTTCAACAACGCTCGACGAGTAAGAAAAAAGGAAGTCATGGAAGTAGATTCCTTCTACCAGTGTGGTGTGTGAATAGGTGGCTGGTGAGAAACCGGAAGACTAACCAACCACAGGGAAGAACCCGATAGCTGAGAAGCCACATGTGTTTCGAAAAGCCACCAACAAAGTGGCTTCTCGGCGAACATGTGGCTTCTCAGCGTAAGACCCACAGGAGGGGGCTTACATGTCGGGCCAGTCGCGATGCAACGAATACTCCGTATCCCCGTCACCGTTATCGTTCAGGTGCCAGCGCTGACCGGTGCGAATATCGGCCTTGCGCAACCTGGGGTTCGGATTATCCTTCTTACCCATCGTCGGATCGTTCTTACAGCCCCAACGAGTGTCGTCGTAGCTACAGTCACCTGCCACGCGTCCCACATCAACCCACCACACACGCACCAGCAGCGGGTCACTGGTTGCCTGCGGAGTCACCTCCATCATTTGCCAGGGGCCGCCGTCCACACGGAAACGAGCCGTGTAGTGCACGGTCGCGTACGCGTGGAAGTTACCGGAACGCTGGTAGGCGTAGCTGGTATCCGTTTGGCGTGGACGTTCGCGAGGGTAGGTGGTAACCGGTTTGCCCGCGGTGTAGTTGGTGGCAGTATCACCATTGCCGTACTCGATGACATAGGAGGAAGGCATGAGCTCAATTTCGACGTGTCCGGCGAGCATGTCTGCTTCGAGGCGGTAGGGGCCGCC
>ERZ773180.438-NODE-438-length-25159-cov-3.054175_pt1 | contig 25159 bp, 29 predicted proteins | sample MGYA00511080_ERZ773180 | MGnify/ENA primary metagenome ERZ773180 (study PRJEB29015, sample SAMEA2738175) | human oral metagenome | biome: human oral; feature: human-associated habitat; material: saliva | place: China | collected 2178 ... | reverse complement strand
ATCATAGAGAAGAATATCCATATAAGCAAGATACAAGAAAAATGGTATTAGTATCACTGCTAACATAAAATCATAGGATATATAGTTTTCATCCGAAACTACTTGTAATAAATGATATACTGTCAAATACAAACAAGCTGAATTTATTAACATACTAAACAGGAATAACATCCTAACCCCTAACATAAGAACACCATCCTTTGTAAACTTAATGAAACACCTAAAATATCTTATGCAAAAATTTTATAAATATATACAAAAAATTGAGGTATTCGCCTGAGCAAAATACCTCAATTTATGCATAATCATGCAGATAATTGTCAACCTACAACATAAATTCGGTATTATAACTATCTACCTATTACCATTCAAATATTCTTTAGCTACAGCCTCTACAACAGATAAGATTTCATACTCTGCATGTGCAACAATAGAATCCTCACCATTAGCACTCTCTTTATTTTCCTGTGCTTTATTGAAATCAACCCTAGCTCTCTCTTTCATACTAGCTAACACATTTAAGAACTCAATCTCACTACCAACATGTTTTTCTAACATAGAATTAACTACATAACTGCTAATATATTTAGAATCTAACACCTCAATATCCATATATTATACCCCTATAACCTATCAATCACTTCGTCAATAGAATATGCTATTGTATCAGCAATACATGCACTATATAACTGTAACGCTATATAATCATCGACATATACTTCATCACAATACCCTAAATCTTGCGAAATTGCCACCTGTAACGAATTTCTACCATCATCATGATATAAAAGACGAATATATCTGTAACCTTTATTATACAACGAAATAAGCAATATTTTAGTTGCACTGTCACCAATATGTATATCCTTTATATCACTCTTAAAAGAATTAACCAACTCATACAACATGATATATGCTTCTTTCACAACCTCAATTACTACATACATGATAAATGTACCTAGTACAATAAAGCCGATGAATTGACTAATAAGTACCAACATGTCCATTATAACACTATACCCCTCTTAATACATCCGTATAGATTACAATTTTATTTATAACTTATTAGTCTTGTGAAATAACATCAGTCACAAAGCTATTAATGATGTCTTTAACACAGTAATAAGAGATATCTTTATAAACCTTAGCAATATCTCTAACAAATCCCCACATATCATCTACATGCAGTTTTTCACTGTAATTAGTTGAATCAATGTCACCACGAATAATAGCATATACTACAGAATGAACCATAGAGCTATCATATGCAACTGCTACATCTGAATTCTTAAAGTCAAATGCAACACTCTTAGTATTATGTTCTTCATTGAACTTAGTATGTGATAATGTCCCATCAGATTTTACACACACACCAAGCTTTTCAGTACCTCCTACATCATCAGTATCTTCAATATCGTCATCCCAATCAGTCTCTTCGTCAACCTCTTCAGCAGATGCATAATCACCATAAGATGAAGTACAGATATAATCCTCATAATCATCAGGTAACTCCATAGCTACCCAAATCAAGTCATTATTGATAACATCTACCAATGTATCAACATTGTTAATACCATATTTATGAAGTCTAAACTCTTTATCTAACATATTGAAATCAGCACCATCAAAAATATATTCTGCGAACTCTTTGTATCTAGATACTAATCCCATGTAGTCAAACATTGTTTCTAAGAAGTGTTTAATTGTACTATTTGTAGACAAACATTTAGCACCATTAACAGATGTATACTCTTTAATATAAGAATATAAATCCCTAGTGTTATCTTCTCTAGTCATAGTAAATGCATTTTTCTTAGCACGTTCTAAAATATCATAATAGAACTTCATACAATCCTCAACTAATACACCTTTAGACTCATATTTATTACTCCACAATGTACGTAAATTAGTTGTTAGATACAACTTTTTATCATACACACATGCACGTTCAAATGTCTCATCAGAAAATACTTCAGAAACACGTTTAGAAAATGTATACAATAAGCTATGTGTAGTAGACATGAAATCATCAACATATGATTGACAATCCTCATATGCTTCTCCACTAAATGTACGGATATATAATGCCACAAATCGCTTAGTATACTCAGAAAAACCAATACTAGCACCATCACACAAATAATACAAGTTATTCAACATTTTAATGTTAAAATGTCGAATCATTATGTTATTAACAAAAGAGTCTAGTTTAATCCTACGACTACCATGACTCAATACATACAACAAGTCAAACACATCCATCTTTACGATATCTTGACCACTTACACTATGAATATAATTTGTAATACCCTTAAAGTACCGATAATGTGAAGAAATCTTATCACTACTACCTCCATTTAAGAATGTAGACTCGAAGATAGCCTGTGAACCACAACTATTAATTGCACTAGTATATGCACCACATGTTTCCATCAAATATAAATAATCCGTAACTACTTTTTCAGTAAATACATCAGAATATTGTTTTAATTGATATTTGCTTTGTTCACTCATGATTAAATCTCCTTTACTGTAATAATGAAATGAACTTTTATACACACTAATTATAACCAACTTTACAAAATATTACAAGTAGTAAATAAAAAAGAGTGTAGAAATTAATCTACACTCTTTTAGTATAATATACTTATTTAGATACTTTATATGTAACTTTAAATTTAAGAATATCAGATTCTTTTGTTTTAATCCTATCAACTTCAGGACCACTATAGTCATTAAGAGTATCACCACAGAATTTCTTAGTAACACGTTTAACAACCTTAGTAACATCGCTCACACCTTGTGATTCATCACCAATACCATCGTTAGTCAATGCATACACAAAGAATGAATATTCTTCAAAATTATCATTCGCAGTATCAGGTACAAAGAAGTATTTACTACCAACTAATTTTTGATAATTAGCATTGATAATAAGATTTACAGGAGATACTTTATCATCACCACCCTCTGTAATCTCTTCTTCGCCCTCAGAATCTTCAGAACCCTCAATAACCTCTTGATTATCTAAATCTTCCTCAAATTCCTCTTTAGCCTCTTTTTCAAACTCAGTCTCTTTAACATCTTCATTGACTAAAGACCTACGTTTCTCTAATAAAGCCTCTGTAATGCTAACACTAGCACTATTTAAAATTCCCATTAAACCACCTATATATTATTGGTTAACAGACTCTTTAAGTACTTTAGATGCTGTAAACTTAGGGGCTTTTTTCTCTGGAACAGTAATCTCTTCACCAGTTTTAGGGTTATGACCTTTACGTGCAGAACGTACTACCTGCTCAAAACTACCGAAACCATGAATAGATACTTTTTCACCTTTTTTAACTTCCTCAGCGATTGCATCAAACAAAGTCTCTACAACCTCTACAGCTACCTTTTTAGTACCCACCAACTCTTTATTAACCAATACCTCAGCTAACTCAACTTTATTCATACTATGAACCTCTTTCTTACGTAAATTAAAATATCTAGTGTATGTTCTGAAATATCTTACGTGGACTAACATATCACTATATAATCTAAAATCATTATACTTAATAATAGTATAAAATCAATAATATTATTACATTACACCAGGAATCTCTTTAACGATATCACCTTTATCATTGATATAGGCACGTCCAACTACTTCAAATTCTTCTACACCTACAAGGTAACGAATTAATAACTCTACTTTATCAATGGTATTGCACTTTTTAAGCATGTCATACGCTTTATCAGATGTACCATCAATCTTATATGCAAGTAATACACCAACATTACCATTCATGATAGTAAAGCATTGCTCTTCCTCTGTTTCAAAGAAGTTAACAACAAAACCATCTACTTCTTTACTCAATCTAGGTTTTTTGATATCTGTTTTCTTTTTAAAGGAACTATTGTTAGTTAGTTTTTGTCCCATTTTAAAATCTAACTGTTTAGCAATTCCATTAAAAAGCTTTTTTATATCATCTGTACCCTCGTTTACGTCAAAAGACTCTACTACTTTACGTTTCTCAACTGTGCTATCAGTAGCAGTAATATTAATAGTAGATTGGATGAATTGCTCACCAGCTACACGAACGCTACTTGTATTAAACTCACACTCATAATCAAAACTAGCTTTATCTTCTAAATAAGACAATACAGCATCAGATACTTCCTCACCCATCTCTGTATCAGACAATACCTTAACTGTCAACGCATTATCTACTAATGTTACATCAAGTGCATTGATTGTACCATCATATGTATCACGCACAATGTTCTCAATCTCTACTGTATCATGAATATACTCATCCAAATGTACTACTGTACTTTCATTATCTAAAGCTTCCAAAACTTTTTTCATTAACTATACCTCTTTTAAAAAAGTAAACACATTACTATATAACAAATAAACCAATAAAAATCTATGATTTTAACAATAAACTAATGATAAGTGAATCGTTATTGATATGTGCGAACATATTCATAGGTGTATTTAATGTATCTACTAAATCACGTACCTTACTATCACCACCACTATTAATAGAACACCATACATCTATCTGTAAATCTGATGTATTACCAAAACACAAGTTTTTAAAAATAATCCCTGTGATATTTACATACTTATATAACTCACTATCAATACAACAACACTTAACACCTTTATCAGACTCACTCTTATAATACCAATATAAAAATGACTTTATAAACTCTGATGCTTCAACACAGAATGTACCACTACCTTTAGGTGTATTATATGTGGTACCAATTACATGATAAGACGTTAAATTAGAAATTACATCCCTTGCCTTATCCACAGGAGAGTCAAATGCTTTCTCTAACTTATCACAAGCAACATCAAAAGAATCACCATTATTAAAAGTAACAAGTAGACATACGGGTAACTTCATATACTTAAACTCTATTAACAATAAGTCATCAGCAATGCTATATACATTTGATAATATTGTTTTCTTATCTGGCTTACGTTTTGACTTTAAAAATGTTTTATGATTATTATTTACATCAAAGTCAGTACCTGCAACAAATAAAGAGGTACTATCAGGGATATCACCATTAAGTAAATCTTTAAATGCTCTAAGAGATGTGCCATTTGACTTGATACTATTAGCAAGCATACCCTCTAATAATGATTCTAATATATTGTTTCGTATACTCAATCTTAATATACCTCAATAATTAAAGATTTACCCTTAACTGTAACAGTATTTACCCAATCTTCAAGACCACTAACAGATGACAAGAAATCTTTAGCATCCTTAGAAGAAGTGAATGTAACTGTCAACCGACAACCAATCGTAGGTAATTTTAACTTAGAGTATGTATTAGCTAAATATACCTCAGCTTTAGCATCTAATACACTATCTAATACTTCATCTGTAAATGCATCAAAGAACTCATCACCTACACATACACTTAAAGTATCATAAGCACCAGACAATACTTCTTTTTCCTTACCAATCGTTACTAACTCAAAACCATGTGTATCAAAGACATAGTCATAACCCTCTTCTTTTAGATAGTCATGAATCCAATCAACGTATTTATCAATCTTACTAAATCTACCATCAACAACGTCAACTAACTCTCTAACAGATATAGCAGGATTTAAATAAACCAAAGAAGTCCTAAAAATAAGAACATTATCATCCCTAAGCTGAGTTTCTGTATGCTCATTAGAGTATGGATTTTCTACAAATACATAAATCTCATCTTTACCATTCGTTTTAAAGTAAATAGAACAATCACCACATTTAATGCTAGGAAACTCATTAAGATTGCAATGCATATTACCATATGTACTTTTAACATCTGTATACTTAGAAGCTGTGTTAACTAAACACTTCTCAAAGAATCGAGAGAATGATTCAAGATAATAACCACCCCTTATCTTTAACACACTCTCTACAAATAACTCACCATTTTTAGTACGTTTTACATTAGCTGTCTGTAACATACCCTCAGACAAAGATTCTAATATACTACTTCTCTTATTCACTATTTAACCCCATTAGGTAATGTAATCACTACACTATCTTTATCTACTTTATAATAACCATTTAATCTTGAACCAAATATGTGAATAAACCCATCAACTGTAGTTTTATCTTCCATATAATAGGTTACATATACATCTAGTAATGGAATTTTATGTTTAGAGATATACTCTACATTACCCTCAATATAGCAATCATGTAACACTGGTAAATTTTCTACTGATTTACCATATTCTGTATTAACCCACTCACTGAACACACGCTGTAATGCAGAAACCACTCTAGCACCAGCACTAGCACTTGCCTTACCACTTTCAGTACCTGTATGACGTTCTACATCTTTACCATTATATGTCATGATAATATCGTATGTAGTATCTAATGCATCATCTACAGATGAATACTTACCATTTTCTATCTCTTTAAAACACTCTAATGCTGTCTCTTTACTATCAAATTCATATCGAATGAAAGAGTTACTCATGTAATGTGAAATCGGTGAGATATCAACCAAATGACTTAGCAACAACATAACAGACTTATCACTTGTATATGCTTTTACATATGTGCCATTAGAGAAATGTAACTCACTAAATCCACCTTTATGAACACCACGCATGACATTTAAATAATACTTACTATGTTTACCAAAGTTAGTATCACCTTTAATACTGCATTTAGACAAAGTTTTTACATCTTTATCTACAACACTTTTAATTAATGAAACAGACTCATTAACACGTACTTTTGAATCACTACGTAACCCCTCTAAAATCGTACCAATACTTTTACTATACATACTATATAAAACCCCCACTTAATTTAATTTTACTCTTACCATCTTTAAAAAAGCGAAGAGAATGACCACCTTTTCTATTATTTAGAATCATTTCTATCCTGTTGCGTTCCTTAGCCACACCAAAATCAAGTGTAACTACAAAACCAACTTCTGTGAATGAAATCTCATAATTAACGCATGCTTTAGCTATTTCTCCAACAACAAAGTCATAGTTATCATTTTTATAGTTAAACTTAAAAACCTTTGCAAAGTCCTCAAACAAAGTCTCCATAACAACAACAGTATCACTTAGCAAACGTGTATCAACTCCAATAATTTTACCTCTATCAAATTCTGTAAACACATCATGAATACAATATGTATCAGCTATCAACTTACACCCATCTAACTTAGGATTATCTATATCAAAAGTCATTTTTCCATCATTCGCAAGTTCAAAAATAGATTCCATAGTAGCTTCATCTGGTACCTTAAATACAAAACACCTTGCCAATCTTGAAAAACTACGTGCCTCAAAAACCATAATGAAACGTCCACCATCACCAAGACAAAGCATATAAAGTTTTGCACCATTACTACTTTTATTCTTTAACATGCCTGTCCATTTAATAACATTATCTACAAATTTCTTACTAAAACTTGACCTATTATAAAAAGACTTATTAGACTTAATATATTTATCAGGTATATAGTCTATATCAAAACTTAACAAAGCCTTAACTAACTTATCACTATCTTTATTCTTATTCTTAGTTATAGACTCTGTCATACCCTCATTAACTTTAGCATCATTCAATGAATCTATAATATTAAAATAACCCACTTAAACCACCTCTAGAAGAAAAACTCAATACCAATCTCAGTGTTACTTCTCTTAAATATATTATAAAAAACAGTACTATTACTACCTAATCCCTTTTTTAACTCTCCATGTAGAGTAGAACATATATCTTCATCATCAAACTCAAAGTACATTGACAAAGTAGTGCCTTCTAATCGAACAAGATACATACTACAATTATCAACCAACCTACTGATAAAATTCTCATACTCAGAACCAAATAATGACCTCATACAATTAACTGCATCATTAAACATGGCTATAATAACATCATTTGTACTACGAATAATAGAGCTGCTTACATATGCACCCCTTATAGCATTACCAACTGCCCAATATGTATCAGCTACTATCTTACACCCTTTAAACTCTACATCGACTGAAACTAAATGCATCGAAACCCTAGCATCCCATATAGCTTCTGCAATCTCATCATTATTACATCTCTGAATAATGCATCTCTTCATCCTCGTGTAGGTTCTATCAATGGCTGTAATAGTAATCATAAAGTAATGAACTTTATGCTTAACTAAATGGTATAATGTATAATCCTTACCACCCTGACTACTAATCTTTTCTTTGCCAACTATATAAAACAATATCTTATTACTAAAAGGAGAATTATTAAAGTAGGAAGTATGAATATCAAGATATTTAGAGGTAATATAGTGCAACCCACCATTCATTAGTGCTTTACGTAGTGAATCTATATCAACATCTTTATTCTTAGCTTTATTTTTACCAATAGATGACACCATGCCTTCATCCACTCTCTTACCACTCAATGAATCTATAATGTTAAAATATCCCATTTAAGCCACCCTTAGAAATAGAACTTAATGCTAATACCTTTATTATCCTTGTGTAAAGAATAAAAATCAGTATTTGTATTTCCTAACCCTCGTTTAAAATCATCATACATCGTTCCTACGTTATCAAAATTCATATACAATGTTAAGACATCGCCAATTAATCTTACCGAATAGCCAGTACAATTTACAAATAACTTATCAATAAAAGACTCATATCCAGCCTTAAACAAAGACTTCATACAATTAACTGCATCAGAAAACATAGCCTCCATAACACTTTCTGTATCATTAAGAATACCTTTGTTTTTAAATGAACCTACTATAGCATTCCCATCAAATGCTCGATATATATTAGCTACTATATCACAGCATCTAAGAGAACTATTAACTGACATCAATCGTAATGACTTCCTATTAACAGAATTCCAAGTTATATTGGCTACTTCTTCATTATCACACTTATGTATGACACATCGTTTCATTCTTGTATAGGTTCTATCAACAGATGAACGGGTAATCATAAAATAATATTCATCACCCTTAATCATACGATAAATCCTATAGTCTCTACCCATCTTATTATCAAGGGACTCAGTGCTGATTGTATACCTTAACAAGTCACTATCAAAAGGTGATTTATTATAATAATGTGTTTCACGAATGTCAATATACTTAGTTGGAATTTGATACAATAAACCATTAAGTAATGCACTACACAAAGAATCTATATCTTCACTTTTCTCTTTATTCTTACCTATGCTAGATATCATACCCTCATTGATACGTGTATCTAATAACTTATCAATTAAATCACTATAACCCATACAAACCTCTATAAATTAAACAAAATTATGGCTTGTCCATCTTTTGAGTATGTAACAACTCTATAAAAACTACCCTTCTTATTCACTTCAGTGCCAATCGTATCATAAAATGAATCCACAATATCGGACTCACCATACAGATACACAACAACACTTGTAGACATTCCATCTTTATTAGGTGATGCTATATCCAACCTACATGTATCAAATTGACCTAAAGCGTTTGTAATATCAGACCTAGATAAGCTAGAACAGAATGAATCTGCACAATAAGAGAAAATCATATCCAATGCTTCTTTAGTATTTTTACAATATATGTCTCTATTACTGTCATAATATGTAACACCACTCCGATACATATTAGTATTTAAATCATAAATAGAGTCAAATCCACCTTGATTTTCCATCTTCTCTTTAAATTTTTTAAATACATCCTCATCAGAACACTTACATATCCTCGCCTTACCAACTGTAGTACCCTTATGTAAATTATACCCAATAATAGCTACAAAGTACTCACCATTAATCTCATAACCACGTACCTCAGTGAGCAAAACACCACCCTTAGTCCCTGTAATGCAATACTGTTCATACTTTTTATTATTACTAGAAAGTTTTGTATCGTTCCGTACCTCAATGTTGATATCTATATCTTTAGACGATAATTTAGAAATCTGACCACTGACAAGTGCATCAACCATACGCTTAATGACTTTATTCTGTTTCTTAGTATTCTTTGAAATAGATGATACCATACCCTCATCTACCCTACTATTCTGTAAAGAATCTATAATATTAAAATAACCCATATCAACACCTAGAACCCAATATTAAAACTAATGTTCAATGCAGAACCTTTGACAGAATACTTACCAATAGAATCATTCTTACTTAACAACTTAAATGCATCATCAAGACTTTTCTTATCTTCAATCTCAACACTAACAGTAAACGTATATTTATCAGGGTCTAAAGACAAATGTAAACCACTAGAACTACCCAAAACTAACCTAAAGTCTTTATCAAAATCACCTTTATAAGACTTAGCAACACTCTCGAAACTTTTACGTGAAAAAAGTTCAAACAAAGGTAAACTCCTAGTATATACAAATTCCTTAGATACATTGTAATATGTATTAGCTACTAACTTAAAACCATCTATCTTATCTGTAGCACTATTTAATTTTAAATTAACTCTCTTATTGAAAATTTCCTGCAATAAGTTATCATCCAAACAAGCGTAAATGCCACACCTAACTATAGGTGTAGAATTACCCTTCTTATTAAATGTAACCATCATATAAAAATCTTGACTTCTAAGTAATGCCCTAACACCAAAAATGCCTTTGCCATTAGAAATAGATAAAGAACCCATATTATATGGTGAAATTTTAGAATCAAAAGGAGAATCATTAAAAATACCAACCACTGAATTAAAATCAACATAACTAGATAAAGAGTTGAAATCACCATTTATCAAAGAATACATTATGCTATTTACATCTGACTCACCCATTCTATGAGTACCACCACCCATAGACTATAACATTCCCTCATCTACTCTTTTATCACTCAATGAATCTATAATATTAAAATATCCCATCTATAACTCCCAACGTAAACCTATATAATGTGAACTCTTAACTAAATACTTCTCACTACAAATAGATGATAATAAATCATACACTTTAGACAATACTGTTTTATCTGTAGATGTAAAATTTAACTCCATAGCGTAATCCATATCATCTAAGTAGATAAATGGCTCACTAAGAGTAATTACCTTTTTAAGTACCTCTAAATCCAATGAATCAAAAGCAATAAAAACAACACCAACAAACACATCAAACAACTCAGATATAAATGTATCTACATTATCAAAGAACTCAAATGTAATAGAGTTATAGTATGTATTAGCTACACAATTACATCCCCTAATGCTATCAACATTGATAACTTTATTCGGTATATTCTTGCCTGATTTAAACTCATCTAATAACTTAGCTATTGTATCCTCATCAGATTCATGAACAACGGCACGTAAATACCCTGTATCACCTTTAGAAGAAAATAGATACGCTATATAATGTGTATTACCCACATCATATGTCTTACAATATACTGTATCAACAACACTAGAACTAACTTTCTGAACCACTGTCTCTTTTGTAGATTTACGAACTACACTACCATTAGTTAATTTAGACTTATTGAACATCCTAAATGTATCTATACTATCTTTAGGAACTTTACTAATATCACGTTTAATAATAGCGTTAAACCAAGTCTCACCTTTACCACTAAGTGATTTATTATTACTAATAGAAGATAACATACCCTCGTCTACTCTTTTATCACTCAATGAATCTATAATATTAAAATATCCCACTGTTTACACCTACTACAACCTAATTATAAAATATTAAATAAGATAAAAATCTATAGTCCCAATATCACCTGACTCATAATAATAAGACATATTATCAACCTTACCATTAAGATAAGATTTAACCTCATTAAACTTATCTTTATCTACTATATCAAACACAATAGCCAATACCCAATTTAACCCCTTAAAATGACCTATCTGAACACTATCAACATTAATACAACTTATTAGCCTAGTATCACTTACTAAGTACTTTCTAAAATCAGATGTAGTATTTTCCTTAAACCATACAGAAAAGAATGTAGTTATACAATGCCCAATATTAAGACATGCCCTGTGATGATATGTATCATACATCACATCAGCAAAAACTCTAAACGCTCTAAACACTTTACTCATGAAACCACTATAATCTTTAGGTAATAATGATACTTTAGATATCGTGTTTTCCAAATGCATTGAGTTAAAATCTGTCTTTAACAATACTCCCCTAGCAATAGTTAGCTCATGAAATACAACTAGGATATAACCATCACCATAATCACAGAATGTTTTATTATCAACTTTCTTAGATGCTATCTCTCTACGTCTTAATACTATTTCAGCAAGAGTATCATATATCATATTCCCATTATCATATTTATTAAAGCTAGTATCAATCTTTCCCTTACTAATCTCAGTAAATATACCACCTTTATTTGTTTTAATAGTAGTTAACATTCCCTCTGATAATGTTTCTATTATATTATTTCTTATACTCATATATCATTACCTAATTACACAAATAACTATGCATAGAGATATAATCTCTATACTCGTTGCCATTGTCTAATCCTGTAATCGCACCCATATTAATATATCTATCTACAGAATTAGACAATACCTTAAATGTATCTTTATCAGGATATTTACCATCTTTAAGTTTAATCTTAACATTTAGACTACAATTATAACCACGTTCATACAATTTAAGTTTATTAGCACTCATAACACTATACTCATAGGTAACATCATCAACATCAAACGGAATTGCATTTGTTGATATGTATTTATCTAATGAAGATAATGCATCTCGTACATACCCATTCGCTAAATCCTCAACCGCATCACGAATAGACATGAACTTCTTATCTTTCAATGAATATAAACAAGGTGCAACTACAGTAGTACCTTTAATAATTTTCATACTACCCCTATCGATACCACCATCATAGAAAGCTTTTGCATCTTCTTCAGTCTTGAATTTATACACATAACCCTCTTGATACATTAAATTATGACTATCTTTATATGCAAAAACAACATATTTATCAAAGATACCATAATATGTACCATAACTAGCAAAACCCTCTTGAATGTTTTTATTAACACCATCCAACACTTTAGCTGGTGCCTTATCTGTTTTCTTCTCACTACCATCAGCCATAACAAACTTAGGTTTAAAATCTAAAACACTCTTCTGTACCTTAGCAGTTTGAATCATACCCTCTCTAATATGTAATGATTCAATAATACTTTCCACACGCTCTTGAATCGTAGCCACTATACTCTACCCCTCTAATTATAACAAAATAGCACACTCTACCTATTTAGAATGTGCTACTAACAATAACATTATATTATTATATATTATACCATACAGTACAACAATACTACTTACAACTTACTTACCAATGATGAGTGTAAACTGCTCATAATTAAGCTCATCTTTAGATATCTTAACACTATCAAACATCTTCTCAGTTACAATAGCACTGTATAAATCTTTAATTTCAATATCTGAAATAGTCTTGTCAATAATATAACCACTAGAACTATAAAATTTAACTTTACCACTCTTAGAGAAATCAAATGACACAATCGGTATGAAATCTGTAAAATTAGCTTTCTTATTAAAACCATTATTATCTTTAAAAGAGATTAAATTATCAAAGAAAAAGTCCTCTAATCTCTCTACAAGATACTCAGTAGTGGCAGATAAGTCATAACAATACCTACTACTCTTAATAGTATCTACTATCTTCCCTACATCTACAAGACTTATTCTTCGACTATGAGAAACCTTTTTCCATAAAGAAGTGTCGATTGACTTACCTATATAATCCTGTAACTCACTAACAGATGTAATCCCCTTATCAACATTAAAAGAATAATCAGATGTAAACTTATAAGTAAACTCTTTATACAGTTGTTGATTAGATGCTACATCAACTGTAAATAACCGATTAAACATAAAATTTATAAGAGTATACCCATATCCATGCAAGTCTAAATAACACGCATCCCTATCTTGACTATCAATACCTATTGATACGATATCCCCACTCTCTTTAATAACACAATGACTAAGATTTAATGCAACCGCTAATCCTCGCACATCAAATATCGTACCAGTACGATTGTGCTTAGAACGTATAACCATAGGTACTGTATTAGATTTACCACCTATTTTAATATAAGCCATACCCCTATTCCTGATGTACTTATATACATTGTGTATTAATATCTTATTATCTCGTAATGCACTCATCAATCAACACCTAACTTAATCATACCATCCTCAGACATGAATTTAGAATTACTATTAATCCTCATATTTAATTTAAGAAACTCAACATCAATTTTGTTTTTATTAGACAATATGCTTGAAATATTTAGTAATTTAATACTAGATAAATTTGTTGATGTAGTGAATACCTGTAAATCAGACATTGAAATCTTACTATAATAAGGAAATGTAACTATATTATCCTTAAAATTAAAACAACACACACCAACTAACCCATCTTGAACATACATTGTCTTAGATACTCTACCTATATAGTTATCAATACTAAGTGTACTAATATAATCCTGTAGTATATATACCATGTTAGGATGATTATATTTAATGAATAACTTCAAAAACGAATCTAAATCATTACATGAACTACCACACGCTTCAGATAGTTTACCACAATACTCTTTAAATAAATCTGTATGTGTCTTATACATAGCATCCCATACAATCTTACCAATATTCTTTAGTACACTCTGTATGGACATAAAGTCAGATATTCCATTATAATACAAACCATCTTCTTTAAGCCTACTATAATTGAATATGTTATTTGTATCAATACATATAACTCCCTTATCTCTATAGTTTATTAACTTTACATCTTCAGGATTAATTTTAAGTCTTACACCCTGTAATCTAAAACTATAGTTAAACTGTTTATATATGAACGTAATCGTACCATTAAATGAAACATCAATGCATGACATACGATGCATCATAGCACTACTAAATATATTAACAGTTTTATTTAATATGGTTTTATTATCTCTCAAAATATTACCCATACTAACACACCAACTCAATTAGAGAACTCTTATCATATGAGTATGTCTTTCCATTTCCCCTATATGACAAAACAAAACCAATACATTGATTTAAAACTTTACGATTAGTAACACAATCCCCAATACTCCTAAACAATATCTTATTATTAGTAATTGACTTTGTGAGTATATCTAAATCCTCTATATTATTTCTGAAATCAACAGCATGCGTGAGTGTACCAGTCTCAAAATCCATACAACACAAACCTAATAACCCATTCTCAGCATACACAGTCCTAGCCAACCTATAATAGTTCTTATCAATAGATAGGTCTGAACATAAATCACCCAACATAGATGTAAAAGCTTCTTTGTTATGTTTAACAAACAACTTACTAAATGTCTCTAAGCTATCACAAAATACACCAAACTTAGATGTATAAAATGACATTAAATCTTCAAGTAACTCAATAGATTTTCTAGACAAATCTTTGTACACAAGATTAGCCACATTATGCAATACACCACTTATAGAGATATCATCAGGGTAAATAAGAATCCCATCATCTCTTAACCTACTAAACTTAAATATATTATTTGTATCTAGACAAATAATTCCTTTTCCCTTATGCTCTACTACTTTAATATCTTCTGAATCTGTATCAAGAGAAAGACCAAAAATAACATAAGTATATGCGTATTCCTTATACCTAAATTTAAGTACACAACTATTATCCAAGAAACTTACAAATACATAAGAATCTAGGTTGTCAGCAGAATCTCTATAACCCTTAACTACACGTTTTACTATTGCTTTATTATCTCGTAATACATTATTAGCCAATTAATCACCACCCTTCAATAGTTACCCTCAATATCTATATTACAAACACACTTAGTACTTAAAATTAATCTCATATCTTTATTAAACCAATGCTTAATATTAGTTGGGATTGTATTATTTACTATATCTGATACCGATACAATATTTCTATAATCCTTACCACTACCTTTATATGACATAAGTCGTACAATATATATGTATGAATAATAAGGAATATACACATACTGTGACATAGCATCATATCGCAATAATGGTAACTTACATGTATCTATCAACATTTCATCAATAGACGATATGAACTCAACATGTTGTAATGTACGTAAAATAGAAGATACAATATCTCCCCTAATTTTACTTCTCATAAAAAGTTTAAGTGCATGACACATAGCATTATCATTGATGAAATCATGTACAGAACTATATCTATTATTGATACTATAACTTTCTAATAATCTATGTAATATATCTAAGCTAGTCCCAACATTAATATGTTTTCTATTAAGTGATTTTAATATCCCATTATAAACATCATCAAATAAATCGTCACTAAATACATCGGAATTATATCCTTCTGTATGTGATAAACCATAAAATTGTACACTAGAATAATCTAACTTACTTGTATCTAAACAATATAATAAGTTCTTGTCACTCTCTACCCATGAGTACATATCTTCAGTAGCACTAATACCAATATGATAGTCACTAGTATAAATAATCGTATCACCTAGGCAGTACTTAACCCTAACAGAAACAATGACATCTCTCTGATAAGGATATACTTTGTTTATTAGATAATTTAGTATGCTTTTATTATCCCTCAGTAAACTCTTCATATACTAAAAAGCACCACCTAATGGTATATCATAATCATTAATAGTTACTATATGTAACAAGTCATTATCTTTTAAATTGATTCTACCACTTAAAAAGTCATCTACAGAAAAGATATCCCTACCATCTTTTCCATCACCTGTCCTAGACATAAAGTCAACAAACACAATATCTCCACGATTAGGTACGTATACCTTCTGTGATTTAGTATCATATCGCAATAATGGTAACTTAGTATTATTAAGTAACCTACTCTTAACGGTATTATGCAGTATAACCCCACCAAAGAAATTTTGAACTACTTGCTCAGTTCTAAGAGCAACCTCTTCCTCTAATTTAGTCATAAAAGCTTCATATACATGTGTATCATTACAAAAATCAATAAACGAAACATACTCTGTATCAGTAATGCCATAGAAATGTAACATCCGATTGATAGCCTCTAAGTTAGTGTTATTAAATGAGCTTGTAATACTATTCATAGTATTTCTAAGTAACTCACCACTAATCCCAACGGAATCAAACCTAGTAGTACCCATAAGACCAATCCAACGTAAATTGTTATACCGCATCAACTTATTAATATCGACACAATAAAATAAGTTATGCTTATCTTCTACCCATGTATACATGTCCTTAGTAGTATTTAAATGTAATAGGTATACTTCCCTATAACAAGCCAACCCATTCGTAATATAATAATGAGTACCAACCCTAGTTGTTACTACATCTCTATATGGATATGCCTTCTTAACTATCAGATTTAATATATTCTTATTATCACGTATTAATCTACCCATACCATCACCAATTATTCATAGTGATAAAGTAACCACTACGTTCACGGAATTTAAACTGTTTATCGATATCAATCGTCTTAGGAAGTTTCCATCCCCTTTTAATATAGTTACTAATAGTATCACTATGACAATTTCTACCCTTAAAGATATCACATTTCTCTAATCGACAACTATTAGGTAATACTACCTCATTAACCATTTTATTTAAGTATACAGCTACTACACCCAAATATCTTTTATTAATATAAAATACACCTTTTGTATCTTCACCAGTAGATTTATACAAGTTATCTGTATTTAAATTCTCATAAATAACATCAGTTAAAAATGTACGTATCTCATCCAATACAACTTCCAATACAAGATTATAGGTATTTGTATCATTAATATAATCATATAGATTAGAGATATTGACACCACTAATGCCACAATGTTGTAAAAATTTAACCATATAGGAGTCATCAACGATACCACCCATATAAAATATCTCAGTTACAAAGTCATCAACTACCTTACTAGTATACTGAATGAAATCCTTATATTGTACATTACAGTCATCTCTAATCCATGAAATATTATTAAATGTAAACAACTTAGATGTATCTATACACAAGAAAGCACTATCTTTATATTCTACCCATGTATATGCATCTTTAGGTATATGGAAGTATAATGTCATACGATTTGTTGTTACTACATAATCATCTACTTTAAATGAAAACGCAAAACCAACACTTGACGACATCATTGCACATCTATCAGATAATAAAGTATTCTTCTTTATCTTCTGTAATAATACTTTATTATCACGTAATAATTTACTCATAAATAACCTCAATCACTCTTATCTAGGATATCTAGTCTCTACCCATGACTTCTTATCATCAGATAAATTTATTCTAAACCTATCTTTAGACAGTATAGGTAACACTAAATCAGAACCACTATTGCTAGTATACCCTTTATTAACTACATCACTAATTGTATGATAAACAACACGCTCTTTCTTAGAATTACCATGTATTGAACATATCTCTAAGTTACCATAATGAGGGAATACAACCCTATCTTCTTTAATATCTACTCTAGCGACAGCAACATGCCCATTCTTATAAAATAAGTTATCTTTGCTACCATTAAATAATTTAACATATGCATTATCTACACTAAGACAAGCATTAATATACTCTGGTAACTGAGTATTAACCATCCGTGTGAGTACACCAATTAACTTATTCTTAGTCATTATATCATTCCGTGCGGCCTTCCAATTATTATATGTACAAGGAATACCAACACCATTAATAAACGATACTAACTCTTCTAACGATAAACCACTGCCATTATCAAATAATATATCACAGAAAGACTCAATGTCATCTTCTAATGCAGTATATAAAGAATCCTCTAACTTACCACCTAAAATAAAGTACTTAATGTTATTATACGATAGTAATGCATTTAAATCTATACAATAATATAGATTATCACCATCTTCTAACCACTTATACATACTATCTTCTATACGTAATCGTAATCCAAAATAACCACTGTACATTCTGCGATTATTAATAAACCAATCTATAAAGAATAAATTATTACTTACACCACCAACAAGAAATGCCTCTTTAAAGAAATGTAATTGTTTTTCTATCTTACGTAATATCTGTTTATTATCCCTTAGTAAACCACTCTCACTAATAACTGAACGATTATCCACTAGGGAGTCTATAATGTTTGAGTATCCCATGATTAACCACCATAAATAATATAGGATAATACTTCACGACCACTATCATTATCTTTAATCTTACTATCCTTACGAGATTTTGGGATAATATCAACAGCTGTAAAACATTCTAAGGATTTAAACTTAGTCACAGCATCCTGTACTTTATCTAACTCAAATGTAAATGTATACCCATTCCAATCTTTCTTCTTAGGATTTATAATAAATCTATCGTTGCCAGGGAACCTACTCATATAAATCATACTCTTTTTAGTATCTACACAACAAATACTAATTGTATCATTTGTCATATCTACTGATTTATTACTGTTAGGTACTAACCCTTTTATATTAGATACATACTCTTTTAATGCAATATCTAACCCTTTAATGATTAAATCAGATAACTTCTTATACGCAGAACCACTCTTAATTACCTTAATAGCATCATCGATTGTTTCTACCTCAACCCCTAATATATCTCTAAAGTCATTTTTAAACTTTTCAATATATCTCTCATCATCCATGATAAATAGTTCCTCACGTTTCAACGTATCAGCCAAACCATTAATCATAAAATCAGCTACATCTTTAGCAGAATATTTATTACTTGTATCTTCAATATAATAATATACTACATTATCTGCTTTAAATACATCATTAATATCTAAATAAATAAATCCTCTTCCTTTTTTAGTGTCCTCCCTTTGATGTAATTTAGATACATCAAATACAGGTAGAACCCTCACATGTGTCATACTACCAACACTCAGATACAATAGAAAAGTCCAATCACCATGTAATGTAGTATCTTTACAAGATAATAACGCTTTCTCTAACTGTGATAATACAACCTTATAATCACGTAATACATTAGTAGCCTCATTAACTACCCCTTTATTGTTCCTTGTATCTGATAAGGATTCAATAATATTAAAATATCCCATATCTTATCACCTAATTATAATCAGATATAGCACCACCTATATCTATTTTATACACTTCTAATATCTTATTCCTTAATGTCTTAAACTCTTTACCATGACCTTTAAAATGACACTCTACAGTTGCATGTGCTAACTCATGATAAATTGTACTAATTGATAACTGAATATCTTTAATAACATGAGTCCCATAATCATATACATGAACATTATGATTATTCACAGAAAACTCTATCAAGCAAGTATCGTCATGATACCAATACGTAATACCTAATATCTTTTTGCTACGTCCCATATAAGCATGTATTAATAATATTGGTTTAAATCTATACCCTAAGTCTTCTATATCTTGAATAGCCTGTAGGAATATATCTTTATAACCCATCATCTCATCATCAAGATATAAAGTACTCATAAACTATTACCACTCTAACAAATATAATATCATCAATTATAATGCATTAAACCTAAATAGTCTTCTCCCATTATGAATAACATCTGTCTCAACATGACCAGAGAAATCAAATGAAAAACCACCTATGCAATCTAATGTTTTGTATTTTGCAATAGCATTATTAACATCATCAAGTGCAAAATCAAATGTATAACCATTTGCGTCTTTCTTCTTAGGATTGACAATATAACGCTCATTATCAGAAGATGCACGACTCATATAAATCATATTCTTCTTAGTATCAATACAACATATACTAATTGTATCTTTTGTCATGTCTACTGACTTATTGCTATTAATTTTTAACCCTTTTAAACATTTGGTATACTTATTAATCATAACAGGTAGGTACTTTTCCAACACAGATTTATAAGTCTTATACAACACACTACTGCTATCTAACAAGTCTTTCTTTAAATCAGCCATAGTAGTAAATGTATATCCAAATGTATTTGATAAGAAACTTTTTAATTCATTTAAATTATAATCATCATCATACCATGTCGCTTTATCATCTAATGCCTTAACTGTTAGCTTTAACAAATAAACAAGAATCTCATCAACAGTAGAAACCTTTTTACCATTAACTAAGTAATGTGAAATAGTATCTGTTTTGATAACATCTTTCATATCAGCATAAATAAAAATGTGACCTTTATTATCTTCTCTTTCATGTAATGTATCAATACTATACACAGGTAATAACTCAACAGTCCCATACCAACCACAATCTAGTGAAAGATATAACCTATTAGCATCATAAGGTACAACATCTGTGCTCTTAGATAATAAAGCTTTCTTTAACTGACTAATGATACCTTTATAATCACGTAACAATGTTCCCTCATTAACCCTTGTACTCACTAATGATTCTATAATTGTACTATAATTTGACATATCTATTTAACCCTTACCTTACTTAACAATACACTCTCCTGTATTGTATACCTATCTGTACTATCGATATCCAATACCTCAAAAGAACTACCTTCATTAGAAATCACATATACACTACTACCATCCTGTAATGTATAAGTATTGCCGATTAATTGATATGATTCATCTAACTCTTCTACCATTGAATCAATGTAATCATCAGCATCATCATCAATACCATCATCATCAGCATCACGCACATCCCATGAATACTCACAGTCAGTACAGAAATAAGACTCACCATTATCATGAATGTTAATATTAGTACTACCACACTCAGGACATTTAATAGCCTTACCATCTCGTAATGCATCTAATTCCTCTTGACTTAATTTATTTGTATTAGTATCTTCTGTACCCATATCCTCTTCCTCTTGATTAAAAGTATCGTCTACAACCTCTTCTGTTTCAGCTGTATCCTCTTCTTTACTTTCAGAAATATTATATGTATTAGTATCATCAATAGCCATACCGCTATTGGTAAATACAATCTTCATGAACTACCCCATATGAATTAAAAACACCTATATATTAAAAATACTGTACTGTACAATTATACAACTATACAGTACAGTATGATATCAACTATCTAAATAATTATTACCTAGTAATACTCTTAGGTCTACCCTCTCTCTTTTTCCTTAAATCATTAAGTTTGCTATGCATTTCTCTATATTTTGACTCCCTCTTCTCTCTCATGCTCTTTAAACTATTCTTACGGTCTATAGCCTTTGACCTCTTAGCTAATGTCCTCTTGGCTTTAGCGGCAGCTTTATCTTCGGCTTTCTTGGCAAGGTCATGACCTAACTTTTTATTTTGTTTAGCCACCTTACTAGAACGTACCTTATCACCAGCCTCTTTAGCTTTTTTATCATAGTAAGCCTGACGTTTCTCTTTAGCCTCTTTCTCTTCCTGAGGTGTCATCCTAACTTTAACCCTTTTGCCATTCTTAGTAGTCCATTTAAACGCTACTTCAGAAATAACATCTTCAACTACCACGTCATCAAAACTAATTGCATCAATTTTCTTATTTGTTTCCAAAGAACCTACTCCTCTACCATCTGTACTATGAAGTGTACCTGTTGGTGTAGAAACACCACCCACATCTGTACCCTCCTCAGCATCATTATCTTCATCTTCTAACTCAGCATGTGTTTTACTATTATCTGTAGCTTCATTAATAGGAATTGCTTTACCCTCACCTATAAGAGTATAACCACAACCCTCATTAATTTCTGTAGAATGTAACCTAAATAAACCCTCTAATACAGATACCTCAATATCACTAGCGAACTTATCAATATCGTCATCATCTTTAACAATATACTGTACATAATATGAACCACTATTATCATTAGATTCAGACATATGATAATAATCTGGTAACTTTAATGACAAGTCTTTCTTCATTGTATCTAAATCTTGATATACACCTTCATTATCTACAATAGAGAAAACACACTCAATGATATTACCACTCTTAGTTACTACTAATCTCTCTACAGTAATATCCAATCGTTCGTCTAACTTATCATATGTATCTTTAAAGTTATTTTCAATTTGACGATATAAAATTTTTAGCCTTGTATCACTAGCCTCACGATACTTATGCCAACTAGTAATGACTGCATTATTACTCTTTTGTACATACCCATCTCGATATAATACATCATCAGTATATCGCTCTAAATCTTTTTGTAATGTCTTACAACTAGATACTACAAAAGCTGTTACACTGTTAGAGTCAAAACTACCTTGTAATGTTAACTCACCACTTGTAATAAATGACTGCACAGAATCATTATCTAATAACCACTCTACTGTAATATTATGATTTGCCTTAGATGTCACTTTAATACTCTTCATAGAAGATAATGAGTTATTACCAAATAATGTATCAAACACATCTTGATTACGAATTAATAACCCTCGTAAACATAAATCTACAATGCCTACATTATCTGTATTCTTAGTTACTTCTACTGTAGTACTTCGACTACCATATACTAACTCGACAAGAATACCCTTATCAGTGATATCAAATAGATACCACTCTACTTTACCTAATGATGTATAGATTGTATTAGATTTAACATTTACAAATGCATTGAAATCTTTCCCAATACTCATAAGAATATACTTAGAAATATATACATTGAACTTACTATATGATGTGATAACAGTTGGGTCAATAATCTTTACAGTATCTTTATCAAAAGACTTAGTATGATTTAGGATTTTAAATACAAACCCATTCTTTTGAATGTTATCTACATCCAACTCCAAATGAGTAATGATACCATCTGTATCAATATCTACAATATAATCACCATCATCACTCATAAATGGTAACAGCTTATATAACTTAGTACATTTAAATGCATTTTTAGTAATTTCATCAAAATCATCAATAGATACGATATCTACATCCATTTGACTAATTGTTTTACTCTTATAGTTAAATGTACAATGATACTCTACTACACCTTTTTGTAATTTAGATTGTGTATCATTCCTAGTATATCGTAATGCAAAACCATCCCTACCTAATGCAATCTCGAAGTCACTAGCATTACCACTAGCCTTAGAAGTCTTTACATTCTTAGCAGATGATGTATTAGTGCCACTACCAATCGTACTCCCACTCTTAGGTGCTTGTGTTACACTATTCTTAGCTACTGTACTAGTATTATTGTTGCCTAACAGACTAGCTACGTTATTATATGCTACCTTATCATCATTATTCCTCATATAAGGTTTTTTAATCTGATTAATAATATCAGGATTAGCTTGTATATAGCTTTGATTATCTTTACTAAATTGACTATTTGAACGTGTTACATCTATAGTGGCTTTATAACCATCAGCATCTGCTACTAGTTGTTTAGCACTATCTGCCCTCATAAACTTAATTTCAAAATCATCAATAAAACGATTTAATTTACCAGAAGTACTCAACACTGTATTAGGTATGCATATCTCACCTTTATATATCCTATCCAATAAATGTGAATCTGTCTTAATCCCATAAGACTTAACTAGTTTAGTAATATCACCACCAAATGATTTTTTAGCTGTATCATATAACTTCTCTACATTAGGTACTACATACCCCTCTGTTAATGCATCATACCTATCTACTATATTAGACCATACCTCTTGCTTACTATTAAGCAATACCTCAAAATCATCTCGTAAAAACTTAATGAAATTAACACACCTATCACATACAATATGACCATCTATCTCATATGTATTCTTAGCTTGTGTATGACATACCTCACACTCTTTAATCTGTACGTCATCATACACAGCATTAGCTAAAGATTCATTAATATACTTACGAATCTCCCTATCCTTAAATAACTCTTCCATATTACCTCGTATACCTTTATTAAATATATGTATCAAATAATTATAAAACCCTTATAAATAGTGTATTTACACATTACATAACATTACTAAACATTACAATAAGATAAAGACTGTAAATTACAGAATATTACAACGTATTACAATATCTTACGGAATATTACACTGACAACAAACCATAAAAATTACTATACTATTATATATTATGTATTGCTATATAGTACTAGTAAATATACTCATGCTCTAAAA
>ERZ773180.437-NODE-437-length-25178-cov-6.276997_pt1 | contig 25178 bp, 23 predicted proteins | sample MGYA00511080_ERZ773180 | MGnify/ENA primary metagenome ERZ773180 (study PRJEB29015, sample SAMEA2738175) | human oral metagenome | biome: human oral; feature: human-associated habitat; material: saliva | place: China | collected 2178 ... | reverse complement strand
CGACACTGCCCCAAAACCGACCTGGTCGCTCTTGAACGCGAGCATGAGTTTGATTACCAGTCAAAACGACACTGCCCCAAAACCCTGGGTGACCAGCGACAGGTCCTCTGAGAGTTTGATTACCAGTCAAAACGACACTGCCCCAAAACGCGCCAGATCCTCGGCGTGACGTCACCGGTGATGGAGATCTGCCCCATCTGGTCGACTATGGTGTTGCCGGTGCCGTAGGTCACGGCGCTCATCTTGGACCTCCCAAGATGCTGGAGAGATCCACGCTGTAGTGGCTTTGCAGCTCCTCGTAGCGCCTCCGCTCCGCCCTTGTCGGGCGGGCCTGCTGCATCTCGGCCGCAAGCGGCGAGAGGTGCGCCCATTCGAGGAAGTCGATGAGCGGCACGCGCCAACGGCGGCCCATCTTGACGGCGGGAAAGGCACCGTCGCGCATGAGGTCCCTTATGTGCCCCTCGCTCATGCGTACGATGCCTGCGGCCTCGCTGGGCGTGATGAGCGGAGGCATGCCGAGCACGTCGTTTGATTACCAGTCAAAACGACACTGCCCCAAAACCGTACTCCCCGAAGGTGCAGCGCCCCGAGCGTTTGATTACCAGTCAAAACGACACTGCCCCAAAACTGGCCGTGAGCTTCTTCAGGCTGCTGAGCGGTTTGATTACCAGTCAAAACGACACTGCCCCAAAACCTGTGGACGAGCTGGTCGAGCTTGCCGAGGGTTTGATTACCAGTCAAAACGACACTGCCCCAAAACTGCCGCCGTGAGCGCGCCGGTCGCGACCGTGTTTGATTACCAGTCAAAACGACACTGCCCCAAAACGCTGGTCGGCGTAGAACGTCCCCAGCGGCAGTTTGATTACCAGTCAAAACGACACTGCCCCAAAACGACCATCGCCTCCAGGACGTCGCCGAAGACGTTTGATTACCAGTCAAAACGACACTGCCCCAAAACCGACTGGTGGGACTATGACCCCACGAAGTGTGCGGCGATCATCGAGAGTCCCGAGCGCTCGCGTGCCGTGCGTGGCAAGCGCGACCAGAACCCGCAGAAGTTCGCCGTGGAGTTCGGCGCCGAGTTCGCGGAGACTGAGGGGGCGTTCTTGTCCCCCAAGACCATAGCGGCGGCGTTCAGGCCGCACCCCGCCATAGGCGATGACAGGAACCACCTGCGGGAGACGGGTGCCGTGGGCGTCTCCTACCGCGCCCACGCGGACGCCGGTAGGACACACGACAACTTCTGCCTTGCCATGGCACATGCCGAGAGCATCGATGGGGTCTTGCATGCGTACGTCGACGTCATGGACACCTGGCAGGCGCACGACTACCCTTCCGCAGACGGGTTTGATTACCAGTCAAAACGACACTGCCCCAAAACAATCCTCGGCTTGTCAGTGAGCTTGTAAAGGTTTGATTACCAGTCAAAACGACACTGCCCCAAAACGTGGGTGGCCCTGAGCTGATTGATCGTGATGTTTGATTACCAGTCAAAACGACACTGCCCCAAAACAGGGCGTCCGACGTGTACCGCTTCGACGTGGTTTGATTACCAGTCAAAACGACACTGCCCCAAAACATATGCAACGCACTAGGCCATGGGTTGATAGTTTGATTACCAGTCAAAACGACACTGCCCCAAAACTATTGGAGCAAAATCCCCTCTGCAAGAGACGGCCCTTTCGACTAGCACCTGTTACTCAGTGTTCGATAAAGTCCAGGTCAATAACCCTTTTACTCTCGTAATCATAGACTACATCATCCATCCATTTCTCAAGAAGAAGAAGTACTGGGACGTTCGTGAAAAAGACGTGCTCGAAGAACATTCCCAATCCCCTTTCCGTCAGAAATGTCTTGAGATTTACAAACACGATGCACTGAGTAACGCCTGCGTCAAGAGATAACGAAAGAAAATCCATGCAGCTATCAAGGATCGACTGCTGTGAAGTACGATTAACACCAAAACCAAACGCTTTAACAAACCTCTGTATGTCCCATTCTATTTCAAAATCATACTCAGCATGCATTGTCATACCCAAAGACATGTACTTAGAGACAATATCAGCCGCCGACCGATCTATGGAGGTTCGCAGCTCCTCATCCTCTAACAGCGCAGTCTGGAATCTCTTTATCACAGCCCCAAGCAAAGGCTTACTATTCCACGGTAGCTCTAAGGGACTCTCAATGAAGATAAGCGCATCCTTTGGTGAGAGCTCCTCTTCATCATTCCAAAGTGTATAGGGCTCAGGCGCTTGTCTTCCCTGGCCTTCCCTCAAGGAGAGACATATGCGTGAGAATAGCTCGGCGTTTGTAACCTCCAATGTCGTGACCCTACCAGGTTGAATGTCTAGGGGGTCATCAAGACCAGAGAACGACAGCCTCATATGATCAGAAGCTCTTCCATGGTATCCACCTCGTCATATACGCTCCGGTTGCCCGTTATGTACTCCATGGTGGCAAATTGGCTCTCGGTCACTTTGAGTATCTGGACCAAACCACTGGATGGACGGTTCTTCCTCAGCCGCATCACTGCGGCGCCGGCAGTTCCATCGTTTGTAACGAGTTTCGCATAAACAGACTCCTGAAGCATCAGGTATCCATCGTGAAGAAGATACTTGCGAAAGAGACGATACTCCCTACGTTGTGCAGCAGTATCGATCGGCAAATCAAAAAAGACGATCAGCCTCATGTAACGTATCCTCGCCTCCATGGTCATACGATATCGAAGGGCTCTATCTCACCCACCGCCAAACGCCTGCAAAGTGCGTTGAGACAATCCTGGACATAGAGCGAAATGACCGAACTGACCTTATACTTTCCATCGCGATAGCAAATGCTCACATTGAGCACATCAGCAAGGAGGCGTCTTGTTTCCTTCGTAAAGTCGACCTCAACGTTATCGAAGACAAGCCGATCAACGATAGGTCGAAAGGGTTCCATAAAATCACAGGCAAGATTGAATTGGTTATATTCGCTCCTATGGCAGATGCCAAGCGGTGTAAGGTAGCCGCGGGACACGATTTCACGGCTCACAGCAGAAAGAATGACTGCATACCCATAGTTCAAAGCGGCGTTTATGGGGCAGTCAATGTCGCGCGAAAAACCATTACCGAAAAGTACGGGGAAGTAGAGCCGTGCGGCAGCAGCTTCGCGATTGGTGGTATCCCCCGACCTAACCTCACCCACCATCCCTTGGAGCTGGTCTGAAAACCCCTCTCGTCCCCGCAGTTCAAGCAGCCTTGCCTGGTGAGAGATCTTATCTTTCACCACATGCTGCCATACGCGCTTCTTGGACGGTTCGCTCCATTCAAGTTGCTCCGCAATACGCTTGCTCGTGTTGTGAGCACCATAGAGTGGCAGATACTGCCCTATTGGGTTGCACTTCTCATCTGACACGACAAACGAAATCTTTGCCTTGGCCAGTTCGGAGAGCAGATAGGCACTAATAAATGCCCGCGTTGACTGAAGAGTAATGGAAGAGATCTCTGAAAGATGCACCTTCACTATCTCGTCCTCCTTGCGGACAACGAGATAACCTCCCTTATAGGTGCACTTGCAGGGACTTTCTATAAGAATGTTCCTAAAGCCCAATGCGAGTCTGCCTCTCAAACATGCCTGTCACGGACTGGTCGATGAGGACGTAATCGGTAGCGACATCATTGATAAGCTTATTGTGAGTAACTCGAATTTTGCCTATATTTTTTGCTCCATCAAGACTTGACAGATTGAGTGAATTCGTTGATCCATTTGTAATGGCAACCAGCCCAACAATTATCTTGGCCTTCTCTAACAACTCCAGCCCATTGAATTGCAGTACGCATCTGTCCAGTTTCAGTTGGGCGTAAAGTCGCTTTCCAAGTCGTGGGCCCCGCTCCACAAGATTACAAAAGAGCCCGTTCATCTTCACAGATAGTTGCTCTTCATCATCCACGACCCCGAAGGATGATCCTTCCTTCGCAACTTGAGCGCACCGTTCAATAAGAGCCGCTTCGTCCAGAGAAAATGCAAGCTCTGTCGCGTTGCGGACCTCTCTGGCTCCAGTAATAATCAACCTATCGCCATCGAGCTCAAGCAGCTGCTTCTTTAGGATTCTCCGGCGCACGATGCGTACAAATTCGAGATTGGCTTGTTCGGCAAGCTTAATGGCATGGCTCTCAAGCTGAGAGGGATCCTTTGCGATGTGCGCCGCAACCCTTACGGGTACCTGAGCAAACTGAAGAGCGTGTCGACCTCGCCTCGAATCACACACTTCATAGATGAAGAAGTACGCAAACTGCTCACGCGAGTAACTTCCATATTTATCAGGATCAAGCCCACTCTTGAGCGGAAGCATCAATTTCTTTCCGCACCTTGGTGAATAGATTGTCTGATCCCAGAAAGTTCCAGTATCCTCCACGGGCATGCGACTTATGAAGCACTGACGACAGTTAAGCGCGTGACGAATCCCCTCGACCTCAACTTCGGCATCCCAGTCGTCCTTGAATATCTCACCTGTCTCCTTATCAAAACCCGAGCTAAGGAAGCTGTTGACGATAAAGCCCTGCGTATGTGCAAGGCAGTGAGACTTCCTATACTCCCGCGCCTGCACACGAGCATAGTCGCGCATGATGCGAGCAAGCCCAATGGGATTGTCATAGACGATGGGATGACGCTTCTGGATGAAGAGACCAATGCGACAGGCGAGAAAGGCATCGTGCGCATGGTGGAAATCATTGGCCTCACGGCATTTGACTAGACCAGCTGCTTCACGCAAATCATGCGAGATGCCAGCCTTCACCGGCACGATCCGCGTGTTTGGATACCTCGCCTCAAGCAGTGTCTGAACAAGCTTGACCATCTGGCTGGTCTCGACGATCTGCCGCGCGACAAACCCCTTCATGGCCTTATCATCAATATGGTTGCGGAAGAGATTCCTGAACTTCTTGTCGCCCATCAACTTTGCGTCATGCAGCATGCGCCAGTATCCGCCCATCTTCCGTCTGGTAGAGGAGTCGATAAGCAGCGCGTCCGTCTTGTGCTGGTTCTCCTCACGGTACACGAGCGCTTTGTTCTCGAGGCTATCATCCTTTATATACGAGCGTGGAATGATGTGATCAACCTCGTATTCGCCAGTATGCAACTCCTCAATCTTGATTGGGCGCCCTGAGTACATGCACTTTCCCCGCTGCATGAAGTACAGCGAGAGCCGTTCGTCCATGTCGCTTGGCACCTTGGTGCACAGCTCCTTCCAGAGCTGCGGGTCATCTTTCTTAAACGCTTCGAGTGCGCTCTTAATTGCGTCGTAGCGTCTCTTGGTGCGCCTGCCCTTCTTCCGTGGATCATCCTCATCGCGTGTCACCTCAACGAAGATATTGGCCGGAGACTTCTTTGCGATGGAGACGATCTCATCCACAATGCGTACGGCTTGGTTGATGCTCCTTCGAATCGCAGGCGAGCCGGGCAGGTCATTGACATCCATCAGGCCCTCGTTATACTTGCTGAAGTAATTCCTGTTGAAGTCATCAATAGCCTTCTGGAATCCAAGGTCCTCGTCACGGAGCACCTCCATAAAGACCATCGTACGAGAACGCTGGCCATCGTTCGGATTCCCCTCACGTAACACATCCATAATCGACTTGCGACCGGTATCCGTATCGACCTTAATGCCTGTAAGAAGTCTCTTCGATAGCCGACCCCAGCCCGTAAAGCGTTTCTTGCAGATGGCTTTTATTTGCTCGGAGGTCAACCTATCACCACCGTATGCTTCCTCGATCTTCCGCTTGAGAATGTCCCTATCCTCAAATAGCGTGCTCCAAAGGATGATCTGCTCGATCATCGGATAGTCGGCCTCGTCCAGCCTGTCAGTTTTGAATACGTCCTTACAGAAGAAGATATACGAGCCGAGCTTTGACTCAAACCCATGCTCTCCCTGTCCTCCGCGCACACAAGCACCTGTAAAATTGTATTTGCGCTCCAACCAATCGGAGACCTTCTTGTATGTGACGGAACGAGTTCTCCTGAACAAGTCGCACATGATGCGCTCGCGTTGGGCGGCGTCAAAACGACGCTCATCGTCCCCATCAACCGTCCAATGCGCACCGTTAAATTCGTTGAGAGCACAGAATTCCTCATAGAGCAGAGAGCACTTGGGGAGGACGGGCTCCCCCTGGAGGTAGGTGCAGTCACCCGTCATGCGCATTATGAAGTCTTTGGCACTCTTATCGCGATCGATGATCTCTTCCCAGTTCCATGGAGTGATGACAGCATGCTCCATACCATCCTTGCGTGATGACCATGCAAAGCGCTCTTTACCGTCATGGCCAATCGCGGCATTTTTCCTGGTAAGCGGCCCCACATAATAGGGAATCCTGAAGGACACGAGCGACTCAATCTTGTCTTCTTCAGACAGGAGGAAGGGATAGTGTTTCCCCTGGTTTTCGAGGATGGTATGCAACTCCTCTAGATGAAGCTGGTAGTAGATGCTCCCGTTATCGCTCGTCTTGAGCCTGCGAAGAAACTTCTGTTCGCCAAAGGCTACCATCATCTCTTGGTAACGCTCATCCTGCAGCGCATCCGTTCCCTTGAAGAGTTCCTTGACTGACTTCTGGAAGTCATCATAGTTCGCCTTTGTGGTACCAAGGTTATATCGGGTATACCCCTGCGCCTCGTCTACGACGTAGTCACTTGACCCCGCATATGTCTCACCACGGAAAAATAAGTCGTATTTCTGTGGCGCATATGTACGTGTAAGCTCCTTGAGCAGTCTCAAGTCTCTTCCGTACTTCTCGTACTTGGCAACCATGTTGACCGAAATGGTCTGACCAGGCGCGTAGGAAAGGAGCCCTTGCAAGATGTAGGCCGAATACAACTCATAAAGTGCCTGGAACAATTCTCCGCTATCATCCGGGCAGGCCTCACGAATGGCTTCGACATCTTCGTCAGACGACAAATAAATGTATGATGTCTTCTCAGCAGGAAACTCACCGAAGATGTTCTTCATCTCCACCTTGAGCCCGACGATTGCCTTAGCGATTGCCTCGTTACACTGCTTGCTCTGCTTTGCGTCCCCACAATCGACACCAGTCAGCTTGGCAATCTCCTTCGCCTGGTCGCTGCGCCCTTTCTCGCCATCAGCCAGCACATTGAGAATGGCCCCGTCGATAGCACCATCATCTTCCCCGCCTTTCCAAGCGCACTCATAGTCACGCTCCGAACACCAATCGTTCAAAGCCAGTCGCAGACTCTTCACCGCCTGAGCAGGATTTGCATCACGAGAACTCAGACTCTTGTTGTTCTCACGCAGGAAGTTGCCCCTATGCTTAACGATGTTATGAGTAGCAAGATAGATGAGACGAATGTCGGCTTTCTCGTCCGTTTCCATCAGCCATTTGCGTAGGTGGTAAATGGTAGGAAAGCGCTTGTAATAATCCACTTCGTTGAAGTCTGAGTCATTGAAGATGGGCCATGTGTAATCCGCATGTCCCTTTTCCCTATCTCCCACATACAGGCGCGATTGTCTAAGCCTGCAAAAGAACTCTGGGTCAACCTTGCTGACCTCATCTTGGAAGAGACTCTGTAGAAGGTCGAGCCGCCAACGCCTGCGAACATAACGACGCCGTTGGCTGCGGTGCATACGCGCCCCTGCAGCAGTTTGCGCTGCGTCGAAAAGCCTGCTACCCAGAGTGGGCTTGCCCTTGAAGTGCGCGATGGCCCCAGCTTTATCTGCAACTGCCCATCCAACGGAGTTGGTGCCCATGTCCAGACCGATGTTGTACTCGTCTGTAGTATTGCGAAGATTCATGCGCTTCCCTTTCTCCGTGTGGTGCTACACTGTCCTCGTTCTGAATTACCAGTCAGAACGATACTGCGAGTCAAAATACGGCTTAGCCATACCTGCCCTTTTTGGGCACCGCGTAGGCGGTTTTTGACTGGCACGGCCCTTCCTGAAAAAAGCTTCAGGAAGGGCTCTTGTTTAATCTAGCACTAGATGCAGACGCGAATGATGAGGTATCGACCAGAATAGCAATACCCTGCTCCGTGGATTATGGCTTACCAACGCGATCAGCCTCCTCTTATGGGGACTCTCCCAAAAGGACTCCTCTTCCAGCGCTGAGGCGAGCATATCGAAGGCACCGGACATTAATTCACCCCGATCCGCCCCAATCCCCGCATGGCGGCACCGTGACAAAGGGGCCACCTTGCCCATAGAATTGGGTCTCGGCGGCGTTTGGGGCCCCACCCGGCTCCCCAGACCCGTCACCCAACCCCGACGCGCCAAGCTCGATGCACCAAAGCCCGGCACCCCGGGTCCGACACGCTTGCACGGCGACCCGCCGACCCTGATGGAGGCCCTTCTCATATGGCAAAGCTGTACTACATCCACGGAGCTATGAACTGCGGGAAGTCGACCAACCTCTTGCAGGTGGCCCATAACTACGAGGAACGCGGGATGCGCGTGCTGCTCATGAAGCCCTCGACCGACACCAAGGGGGACGCCAGCATCATGAGCCGGCTCGGTGTCACGCGCAGGGTCGACGTCCTCATACGACCGGGCGACAGGATGGGCGACCTCGTGGCTCCACATCTCGCCCACGTGGGGTGCGTCCTCATAGACGAGGCGCAGTTCCTCACCCCACGCCAGGCGGAGGAGCTGCACGAGCTGGTGCACACGCGCCACATCCCCTGCATGTGCTACGGCCTCAAGATCGACTTCCGCGCCGCAGGCTTCCCTGGTTCGTCGCGCCTGCTGGAGCTTGCCGACGAGATACGCGAACTGCGCACGATCTGCCAGTGCGGGCGCAGGGCGACCATGAACCTGCGTCTGGTGAACGGCGTCGCCACCTTTAGCGGAAGCCAGGTCGAGGTGGACGACCAGGGCGACATCAGATACGTGTCAGTCTGCGGGGACTGCTTCTACAAGATCAGAAACGGCGAGATGCGCTATGACTATGGTGAGGCGATGGGCAAGGCGAGCCCAACCGACGTGACGGATCCAGACGATCCCGCATAGGCAAGCGGCGGAGAGCATAGGCGGAGGCGGCCGGCCCGACCCGTCGATGCCGACGGCAAGCCGGCCTATCCCGCCTCGAGTGCATCTACCTCGGGTGCATCCAGGTGCCCATGAACGTCAAATTGCTTCAGCTCCCAGGAACCCCTGCCACCAAGCTGCCCCCCAAGCGGATGGGAGGGATGTCCGCCGGGCAGCCGATGCGTGCAGCGCCAATCGCTCCCGAGCGCATCACTAGGCAGTGAGCCGCCTGCTCGTCTCGATCAGCTCCCCGACCAGCTCGCTTGGCACCCGCGCCAGGCGCACCGAGACCCAGTTCCGCCTGCTCATGTGATACGCGGGAAGGATGTCCTGAGAGAGGCGCAGGACCAGGGCATCGTCTGGGTCCACCTTGACGTTGAGGATGTCCACGCGCTCGTCAGGAGCCGCGTCCTCAAGCCCGAGCCGACCGGCCGGAACGTCCATCACCACCCCGTACCACTTCTGGTTCGAGGCGTTTCTCAGCACGGCGTAGCCGGGCCATCTCTCCCAGAGGTGCTCGGGGGTCGTCTGGTACCTGTCGGCAACAAGGGCGAGGAGCTCGTCTCTCGTCATGCTTCCCCTTCGTCGCCATGTCGCATTCGTGAGCCAGTGCAATCATACGCCTGGTTGTCGCACCTGCCTCAATATGCGGCAGCGGGAGCTTGCCAGCGACGGGAGCCGGGGTGATGCGTCACGGGATCGCTGGGATGACGGGTGGGACGGCTAGGCTTGTGTCGCCAGGATGCCGTAAACGACGAGCGATATGGCGACCAATGCCACGAGTGCGATCCCGACCCCCTGACCGACCTGACGCATCTCCTCACTTTCCAGCCTCTCCCTTGGAAGGGGCCATGCCCCGGCTATGAGCCTGAGCCATCTTCCCCTCATCAGCTGAATGCCCACGACCACGGTCACCCCGGCGAGGACCACGGCAAGAGCGACTGTGACGAGTGCCGCCGACCCTGCTATCACATCCATGGCCACCTCCTGACACCCCTCTTGTCGCGAGTCTACCCACCGGCCGCAGGGTCATTCCGTCAAGCCGGGAGGGCATTCCACCAGCCGCAAGGGGCATCTCGTCGACCGACCGCCTAGCACCTCTCCTTGAACTCGCGTATCTTGTCCGCAAGAGCCAGCTTGTCGTCGTGCAGCCTGAGGATGGTGGAGCCCACGAAGATCCCATCCCCACCGGCATCCCTGACCATCTGTGCGTCCTGCGGGGAGTGGACTCCCACACCGCAGTAGATGGCATTCTCTAGCCCGCGTGACCTGAGGTAGCCGATGCAGGACTTGAGCGTGGGATGCTCCCTGGTGGCTTGTCCAGGCGCAGGGACCGCCTGCAGATAGGTGAACCCGTTGGACTCCAGCGCTCGTCTGACCTCTTCTTCCGGCAGGTTGAACTGAACGTAGCAGCTCACCTTCAGGCCGGCGGCGATGAGGCGATCCTTGACCTCGTCCGTGCTTGACCCCACAAGGATGATGTCCTCGAAGTCGTTCTCCCTACAGAAGCCCCCAAACCTGCCTATGCCAATTTCCAGGATGGTGCTCTCGTATGCCATGAGGATGAACTTGGTATCTGGCAGCAGAGCGTGTGCCTTTGCCATGCCCACCATGTACTTGTCGTAATCACATTCGGCCTCAAGGGCCTTTGCCATTCTCCTTGCGATGAAGTCGCCTTCCAAGAAGGGGTCCTTGCTTGGAAAGTCCATCTCGATCATGTCGCAGCCGGCATCGACGTAGGTCCTTGCCATCTCTATGCTGCTCTCGATGGTCGGATAGCCGTTTGAGAGGTAGAGGATGAGCTTCATGCGGTTACCCTTCCGTAGTTATTGCTTGACAGGAAATCCGATGCACCCCGCGCATGCCCATACGACGCAGGTCCATCTAAACGCCGTAGTAGGCCCTTTCGAGAATCTCGGCAAACTCGTGCACGGTCGGGATCACGGGGTTCGTCTTCGTGCATCCATCTCGGAGAGAGTCCTCCGCCATCTGCCGCAGGCTCCCCCTGTAGGTCGTCTCGTCGATTCCGGCGTCCTGCACGGTACTGGGAATGCCGAGGCTCGCGTTGAGGTCGCGCACGGCCTGCGCGAGGTCGTCCACGCCCATCTTTGCCGCAAGCCCCTCGTAGCGGCCTCTCGCCCACTTGTCCCTGCTGTTCCACTCGATGGTGTAGGGCAGCAGGATCGCGCAGATGCGGCCGTGGGCGATGGGGAAGTAGCCACCGATGGTCTGCGCCATGGAATGGTCGATGCCCAGCGACACGTTCGTGAAGGCAAGGCCTGCCGTCATGGACGCATCGCTCATCATCTCGCGGGCCCTCATGTCATCGCCATCCCGATACGCCCTCGGAAGCCACCTCACGATGTCGAGCGCCGCTGCGGTGGCAAGGATGTCCGACACGTAGTTGGCCCTGTTGGAGACGAGCGCTTCCAACGCATGGGTAAGGGCATCCATGCCCGTCTCGGCGGTGACGTGCGGCGGCATGCTCCTGGTGACGTCCGGATCGCAGATGGCGATGTCCGGCATCATCTCCATGTCTCCCAGGCCGTGCTTGCGACCTTCGTCATCGTCCGTGATGACGACGGAGCGGGAGACCTCGGATGCCGTGCCGGATGTCGTGGGCACGCACATGAAGCGTGCCTTGGAGCGCAGCTTGGGGAGCGGCTTGGTATGCAGGATCTGGTCGAGTTCCTCGAGCTCGGGGTGTTCGTACATGACCCACATGGTCTTCGCCGCATCCATGACGGAACCGCCGCCAAGGGCGCAGATGAGATCGGGCTCCTCCTCGAGCATGCTCTGGGCGCCACGGCGCACGGTCGAGAAGTGGGGGTCGGGCTCCACTCCCCTGAACACGAACGTCCGCGCACCCCCGTCATGGAAGTACTCCTCGACCCTCGCGAGCGACCCGTTGCGCTCCACGGCGCGACCACCAATCACGATGAACGCCTTCCTGCAGCGCACGGAGGTCTTGATGTACTCGAGGCAGCCCTCTCCGAACATCAGCTCGCTACCCGCGAGCTTCATGGGTCTCATCATCGCTATCAACCGCCTTTCGTCCGGCGCCAACGCCCGGAGCAATCCAGTGTCGCTTCGAATACCGGCTCACCGAGAGGTGCCGGCTACCTTCCAAGAGGTCTCATGAGGGTTCTGACCAGGTCGTAGTCGACGGGGTTAGTCGTGAGGCCACCCTTCTTGAAGGTCGAGCCGACAATCGCGCCGTCCGCGACCTTGAACTGCTCGACGACGTCGGTCGGGCTGATGCCAGAGCCCGCAAGGACGGGCAGGTCGACCACGCTCTTGACCCTCCTTATCATGTCGATCGGAGTCTCCTCGCCCGTCGTGGTTCCCGTCACGATGATGGCGTCGGCGCCAGCCGCCTCCGCGTTCGCGGCGCTCTCCTCGATGGAGACCTGGGGCAGCAGCATGCTGCTATGCTTGACCTGCACGTCGCAGAGGAGCATCACGTCGTCCGCCCCAAGGTGATGACGCAGCTCGATGACCTTGTGTGCACAGGGGTTGACGACGCCGCACCAGTTGGAGACCGTGTCCACGAACACGGGCACGCGGACGAAGTCGCATCCGTTCGCCACGGCGATCCCCAGGCTGGCCTCGCAGTCGTTGAAGGACGCGTCAGAGCCGACGGGTATGCCCACGGCCTGCCTCACAAGCGCAGTTGCAGCGGACAAGGCTGCCACCTGCGCCTTCGTGAGGAGCTCCGTGAACGGGGCGTCATTGGTGTTCTCGACGATCAGTGCGTCGACGCCGCCGCGCTCGAGGGTCCTCGCGTCCTCGACGGCCCGCTCCAGGACCTCGCCCATGTCCCCCCGGCATGCCGGAGAGCCCGGAAGCGGGAGGCAGTGCACCATCCCGATGACGAAGCCCCCGCGCACCTTGATCACGTCCTTTATGTCCTTCATCTCGACCTCATCCCCTTCGATAGGCTCTCTTCTCCAGACTCCTGGCCTTGAGCTCCCGGTGGTTTTACTGGCCTCCTAGCCGTTCGAGCCCGCGAACCGCGCAAGTCCCTCGAGGGTCACCCGGCACAGAAGGTCTTCCGCATCCGTTCTCTCGTCCCCCTTAAGGCTGTCCCTCAAGTTCTCCAGGACGGTGGCGAGGGTGACCACACACGCGCGCACCCCCATGAGTCGCGAGACCGTCAGAATGCAGCTCGACTCCATGTCGATGGCGCAGACGCTGAGCCTCCTCATCTCGTCGAAGGTGGGGGAGATGTCCCTTCCCTGCTCCCGCGAGAGGCGCGAGTCATGCATCTGGGTGTAGAAGCCGTCCATGCTGCACGTGACGCCGTTGAGGCAGCGCCTGCCATGGTCCGACACGACCTGGTTCATCGCATTCACGAGGTCGACGTCTGCCACCGCCGGATACCCGCGCTCGACGTAGGTGTCGCTCGTGCCGTCGCGCCGCATGACCGCGATGGGGACGATGAACTGGCCGAGCATGTCATCCCGAAGCGACATCGAGGTGCCCATCCTCACGGCTACGCGCATCCCCGCCTCGTACATCTCCTCCACGGCGATTGCGGCTGAGGGGGCGCCGATCCCCGTGGAGCTCACGGTCATGGGCACGCCGTGGTACGTGCCCGTGTAGGTGTTGAACTCCCTGGCAAAGGCCACATGCACGGGATCGTCCAGATAGCGCTTCAGCACCTCCACGCGCCAGGGGTCGCCCGAGAAGATCACGCTCGGGGCGACCGTGCCCTTCCTCGCCCCTAGATACAGTGTCGACATGCCTGCCCCCGCATCCTTCCGACCTCGCCCCGCCTCTCCTCGAGCCTTGCCAGGAGCTCCTCCTCGCCAGGCACGCCTGTGCAGCATCCGTACCGCTCCAGCACGAACGAGGAGAGGGTCGCCCCCAACCGACAGCACTCGCCAGGCCCCTTGCCATGCGCCCATCCGTATAGGAAGCCGCTCATGTACGCGTCGCCACAGCCCGTCGTGTCCACCACCGCGCCGCACGGCACGACGCCAACCGAACCGCGACTGACGGAGCCGTCCGACTCGCGGTGGCACCACGCCGAGCCCCTCGGCCCATACGTGGTGACGATGGTGCGCACCTCGTCGGACAGGAGGTCCTCCATCGACGGGAGTCCCAGCGCCCTCTCGATGCAGCGACGCTCGGACTCGTTGGCGAACACGATTTCCGAGCCCCCGAGCAGCTCCTCCAGAAACGGCAGCGGAAACGCACCCTCGTCGGCCTTCATGCCAAAGGCCACCGGGATGCCGTGGGTGCGGCACTTCTCGAAGAACTCCCGGTTGTCACGCTCGGAGGCGACGGTTATCACGCCCAGGGCCACGTCCGAGAAGAGCTCGTCATCCAGCGGGCGGAAGTGTTCGGGCGCCATGGGTCCGGGGTAGTAGCAGGTGATGTGTTGGCCCTCCGCGTCCTGGATGAGATAGCTCGCGGAGGTGGCCTCCCCAGGCACCACGGCGATCGCATCAAGGCCGACGCCAGCCTCCTCCAGGAAGCTGCGAAACCCGGTCCGCTCCCAGTCATCCCCCACCCTGAGGATGGGCTTGGCCGGGACACCCAGCTTGGAGAGGGCGTAGGCTATGTTGACCGAGCAGCCGCCAAAATAGGTCCTGGTGCAGCTGCTGTTGGTGATGATCGAGGTGTAGCCCACGCGCGCCGGTGTCGAGATCTCGATCATGTGGTCCATGCTCACGTACCCGGACGTGAGCACGACTTGTCCGCTCATCGCCTCTCGCCCCCCCTGAGCCTCCCCAGGAGCTCGTCCATCGAGACGACCTCCCCCAGGTACTTGCGGATGTCCTCGAGGTGGACTTGGTTCACCGCATCGGAGTCCGTGGCGACGCACTCCCTCACGACGATGGGGTCGTAGTCCAGGCAGAAGGCGTCCGTCACCGTCGCTCGGATGCAGCAGTTGGTCTTGGTGCCCACCACGATCACGTTGCGCATGCCGTTCTCGCGCAGGACGAGGTCGAGGTCCGTCCCGAAGAAGCCCGAGTAGCGACGCTTCTTGATCACGTAGTCGCACTGGGGGACGACCTCGAGCATGGGGTCGATGTCGTCGCCCCACGTCCCTTCGATGCAGTTGGGCCTCATGGATGCCGCCTTGCGGTCATACTTGCCCGCGCGGTTGCAGTGCCTGAGGAACACCACCAGCACGCCCGCCTGCCTACAGGCATCGATGACCCGCCTGATCCTCGGGAGGATCTCCCTGTTCTGCGGATAGAAGGCGAGCCCCTTGGGGTCGGTGAAGTCCCTGAGCATGTCCACCACGAGAAGGGCGCTCCTCCTTCCCTCGATGGCGTCACTAGCCATTTGCGAACCCCCTTGCCCTGACGTTGCGGCGCTTGGAGACCTGGGCGAAGAGCAGAACGACCACCATCACGATGTAGGGGATGACGTCGAAGAGCCCTGCGGCGGATCCCGCATAGATCGCGAGGTTGATGGAGAGCGAGCGAGCAAAGCCGAACAGGATCGCATAGAGCGAGGACTTGAGCGGGTCCCCCCTGCCGCAGTAGATCGCGGCGATTGCTACGAAGCCCCTGCCTGCGGTCATGTTGTTGGTGTAGAGCCCGAGCCTCTCAGTCGAGAGGTTTGTGCCCGCAAGCCCGCAGGTGAGTGCGCCGATGAGGATGGCTGCCACTTTGTAGAAGTCCACCTTGAGTCCCAACGACTTGGCCGCGTCCTCGTTCTCCCCCACGACCCTCACGTAGGTGCCGAACCTCGTTCGGTACGAGAGGACCCACGTGAGCCAGATGCCCGCGAAGGCAACGTAGGTGAGGACGGGGTGGCCCGACACGATGGGTCCCACGAGGGGGACGTCACTGACGCCGGGGATCACGATCTTCAGACCTGCGACGCTAAGGTTCGAGAGTGCGATGTTGGCGACGTTCATCCTCGCCATCACGAAGCCCGCGACAGCGGTCGCCAGGAGGTTGAGCGCGACGCCGATGATGATGACGTTACCCTTGAGCGCGACCCCCATCAGCGAGAACATCGCCCCGAACACGAATGCCGCAAACACGCCGGCGAGTAGTCCCAAGAGCAGGTCGTCGGTAAGGAGCACGACGAGCGTAGAGGCGAATGCGCCTATCCCCATCATGCCCTCGAGGGCAATGTTGAGGACGTTTGCCTGATAGGCAAACACGCCGCCTATGACGCAGAGGATGATGGGTGACGCATGGTACACCGTGTCGTAAAGAATGCTTGCGAGAAGATCCATCGCTAGGCCCCCTTCGCGCCGTCGGCACCCACGACATCGGCCGTGCCCTCGGGACCGTCATGTCTGTGCGGGAAGCGAGCCTTGAGGCGCCCCCTCAGACCGAAGCGGCTGTCCAGGAGCTTGGCTGCAAGGAAGAGGATGATGAGGCCTTGGATGACCGTCACGAGCTCCTTGGGGACGGACGAGTAGAGGTTGATGTTGTCCGCACCCGTCTTGAGCGCAGCATAGAAGGCGGCCGCGATGAGGATTCCCGTCGGGGAGTGGTTGCCCAGGAGCGCGATGAGCATGCCGTCCCAGCCGAGTCCGGGGTTGCCCGAGAAGCCCAGGGTGTAGTGGTACTGGTCAGATAGCATGTAGCCGGCGCCGGCGAGTCCCGCGAGGGCACCCGAGACCAACATGAGGACGATGATCTTGCGACGCACCCTCATGCCCATCGCGTCGGCGAACTCGACGTTCTTGCCCATGGCGGTAATCTCGAAGCCGAGCTTGGAGTGGTTCATCACCACGAACATCACGGCAAAGGCCACTAGCGAGACGAAGAAGAAGGGCGTCATCTTGGCGCTCGCCATGCGCTGGAACATGGCCCCCTCATGGATGGTGGGCGTACAGACGTAGCCCGAGCCCTGGTCACGGAACACGCCGGTGGAGAGGAACTCCAGCACCTTGGCAAGCGCGTAGTTGAGCATCAGGGTCACGACCATCTCGTCCACGTGGAAGCAGGCCTTCAGGATCGCGGGCACGACCACGTAGAGCATGCCGCATGCGATGCCGACGACAAGGCAGGTGACCTTGAGGACCGTCGGGTCGAGCGTGGCGGGAAGGTATGCCCCCGCAATGCCGGCGAAGAAGCCGCCCAGGAGGACCGACCCCTCCACACCCATGTTGTATATGCCCGCCTTGAAGTTCACCGCAATGGCAAGCCCCGTGAGCACGAGCGGGGCCGCGTAGTGCAGCGTCGTGAGGAGGCCCTTTGGGGTGAGCAGCGACTTGTCGATCAGTATCGAGTAGGTCTGCATGGGGTTCTCGCCCATGAAGGCGATCACGATCCCGCCGAGCACGAACGCCAGAAGCACGGGAACGAGCGAGTTGAGGACACCCATGCCGACCGTCTTAGCCTTCAAGTCCCTCGCCTCCCCCCTTCTTGACTCCCGCCATCAGGAGTCCCAGCTCAGTGCTGGTAGTCTCCCTCGGCAGCACCTCCCCCGTTATCTGTCCCTTGCACATGACGACGATCCGGTCGGAGAGCCCGAGGACCTCCGTGAGTTCGCTCGAGACGAGGAGCACCGAGCTGCCCGCGTTGCGGAAGCGCAGGATCTCCTCGTGGATGGACTCGGTGGCACCGATGTCCACCCCTCGGGTCGGCTGGCACGCGATGAGGAACTTGGGCGCAGACTCGAGCTCACGCGCAACGATGACCTTCTGTGCGTTGCCACCCGAGAGGGCCCCCACCTGGCCATCGATGTCTCCAACGCGAATGTCGTACTTCTCCAGAAGGGCGTCGCGCTGGGCGAGGACCGCCCGCCTGTTCAGAATCCCATGCCTGCAGACGGCGGGATCGCCATGATGGCCGGCGATGCAGTTGTCGGCCACGCTCATGGTGGCGCAGAGACCGTCCTCGAAGCGATCCTCCGGAATTATGGCCACACCATCGTCGCGGAGCTGGTCGGGCCATTGGTTGGTGATGTCGACGCCGTCGAGCGTGACCTTGCCCTCGGTGGTGGTCATGAGACCGGTCAGCACCTTCACGAGCTCCGTCTGCCCGTTGCCCTCGACTCCCGCGACGCCGAGGATCTCTCCGCGGTGGACGTCGAAGCTCAGCTTGTGGAGGACTTCCTTGCCGTACTCGTTGACGGTCGAGAGCCCCTTGGCCGAGAAGGCAACCTCCTCGGACGGGGGTGTCGTCACGTCATTATGAACAGTCAGGACGACCTCACGCCCGACCATCATCTGCGCGATCTGCTCCTGGGAGCTGTCCTTGGTCGCCATGGACCCGACGACCTTGCCATGCTTGATCACCGTGACGGAGTCCGAGATCTCCATGACCTCACGCAGCTTGTGGGTGATGACGATGATGGTCTTGCCCTGCCCCCGCAGTTCACGGAGGTTGTCGAAGAGCTTGTCCACCTCCTGCGGCGTGAGCACGGCGGTGGGCTCGTCCATGATGAGGACGTCCACGTTGCGGTAGAGCATCTTGAGGATCTCGACGCACTGGCGCGACCCGACGGATATGTCCTCGACCTTGGCGCGGGGGTCGAGGTCGAACTTGTACTTCTTGATGAGAGCGGAAACCGACCTGATCTCCTCCTGGGTGTCGATGAGGCGCGATCCCTTGTGCAGGATCTCTGTCCCCAACAGGACGTTCTCGTACACGGCCAGGCTAGGCACGAGCTTGAAGTGCTGGTGCACCATGCCCAGGCCATGCTTGATCGCATCGGTGGGCGAGCGGAGGCTCACCTCCTCGCCCCTGATGAGGATCCTCCCGCTAGTGGGTTGCAGCATGCCGTAGAGCATGTTCATGAGGGTGGACTTGCCGGCGCCATTCTCGCCGACGATGCACTTTATCTCGCTCTTCCTGACGATAAGGTCTATGTGGTCATTCGCGACAAAGTCCCCGAACGCCTTGGTCAGACCCACCGTCTCGATGACGTTTCCCATGGGCACGCACCACCGTTCCGCAAAATCGCCTGTGGGGCAGGGTCGGAGCCCCTCTCCCGCCCCACGGGCATGGCCTGGCTCACGAGCTGACCGAGGCCAACTACTTGATGTTCACGTTCGGGCAGGTGGAAGGATCGAACTCCTCGCCATTCTGGGCGTTGACGATCTTGATCTCGGATCCGACCTTGCCCTTGAGGTCCTCGATCTCGGACCAGATCTCCTTCCACTTGGCCTTGCCCTCGTCGGTCGTGATGGCCTTCTGGATCTCGCCGCAGTCGGTGATACCGGTCGCGCCGGATGACAGGGAGTAGTCCTGCAGGTTGTCCATCTTGGAGATGGAGCCGTCATCCAAGGCGTCGCAGATGGCCTGGACGGGGACGTTGGTGTTCTTCAACACGGAGGTGAGCACGTGGCCAGGCTGTTGGTCGTCCTTGTTGCCGTCGACCTGGATTGCGAGCTTACCAACCTCCTTCGCCTTGGACGTGATGCCATCTCCCACGCTGCCAGCAGCACCGAAGACGACGTTTGCGCCATTGCCGTAATAGGTGCCTGCGACGGTCGCGCCACCGGCAGAATCGGTGAAGCCGGCATCGTACTTGGAGTAGTAGTCGTACGTGACGCCCAGCTTCTGTGCCTCGTAGTTGATGCCCGTGATGTAGCCCCAGGAGAACACCGTAATCCCAGCGGAGTTCGTACCACCAATAAAACCGCAGGCACGGGCGGTGTTGGGGTCGGTGAAGCTGTAATCGCCCCCCTCGAAGAGGACCGAGGCGCTCTCGTTGACCAGGACTGAGAGCGCACCAGCAAGGAATGAGGACTCATTGAGGTCGTAGAGGACCGCAATGACGTTCTTGTGCTTGACCGAACCGTCTTCGCTCTTGTTGGGGTTGTCGTTGAAGATGACCCACTCGGTGCTGGGATACTGTGCGGCAAGCGGCTCTGCACCGCCCACGCCATTGATCAGTGCCTCGAAGTCATATGCCATGTTGAAGACGACGTCGTACCCTTCCTCGCCGAGCGACTCGAGGGCGTCAGGCACGCCGTTTGTGGGCTCGACGACCTTGAACTCCCAGCCCTTCTCGTCGCAGACCTTCCCGGCGCCCTCGACGGCAGCCTGGTTGTAGCCGTTGTCGTTCTTGCCGGCGTCGTCGCAGAGGACGGCGATGCGCCTCTTCTTGCCGTCATCATGAGAATCCGAGACGTTGGCACCTCCGCATGCAGCGAGGCCGAGCATTGCGGCAACGGCTGCCGAAGTGCCGAGGAACGTACGACGCGACATCTTTCTGTTCGTGGAATCCTGCATGGTCTTCCCCTTCTCTCCCCTCTGGCGGCCTTTCAAATCCTCTATGAGTCCTTTCGAGCTCCTTCCTCCCCGCCCATGACTTGATTGATATAGAACTTGAACTTGTCGCTTCTATAGCAGCACTTGAAGTACTCGATGGGACGCTCGCGGCCGCACATCTTGCCTTTGGTGACGCACTCAAAGTGGAGGATCGGGGTTCCGGGACTGACTTGCAGGTATCGGGCTATCTCCTCCTTGGCGAGGATCGCCTCGATGGTGCGTGTCGCAGTGGTTATCTGACATCCGTACTGCTTCTCCAGCACCCGGTACAGGGAATCTTGCGAAAAGTCGTATGCGTCGATCCCAGGGAACAGCTTGCAGGGCAGGTAGGCGATCGTGTGGTTGAGGGGATCGTCATCTGCGAGGTAAACGCGTTCGAGCGTGAAGACCCGCTCGTTGCTCCCAAGCTCCAGGAGACGCATGCGCTTCTGGTCCGCGACCCCCGTGGACGAGGAGATGACATGCCTCTTTGGGGTCATGCCCAGGTTGATGACGTCTTGCGTGCAGCTGGTGATGGAGATGAGGTTCTGCTGGATCTTGTCGGACTTGACGTAGGTGCCCTTGCCTTGGATGCGGTAGAGGTAGTTCTCCCCCACCAGCTCATCGACTGCCCTGCGGATGGTGATTCTGCTTACGCCAAAAAGCTCGGTCAGTTCGCGCTCGGACGGGATGAGCTCGTTCCCCACGTACTCCTCCGTCTCAATCTTCCTGAGGATTGCCCGTTTGACGATGTAGTACTTGGGGGCCATGGACTGATCTGCAGCCTTCAGCTTCATGCCCAACGGCAATTCAATAAGCTGGCTCATTGATGACCCCTCTTGTCATTATGTTGTCATATCCACTTATAAATGTTATTCGCCACGAAACTGAGGCCGCGAGCTGCTCTCGTGGCGAGTGCCATTTGGTCCGCGAATGGTAATACCACTTGAACTACCTGCGGAAACGCAGATTGGTTGTGACGCTATCTGAAGCTGCTCATCAAAAGTGTCCGAAGAGAGAAGCTGGCCCTTTGAAGAACCGAATATGCTCCTGCCGACATCATGACGAACTGGCTTAAAAGATACACGTTACGAGGACTGGCATTAAGCGGAATGGCCATCCATCAAGCACTGCGTTGTCGGGGTCTATGGCCTGTGGATTCGAAAGCCCATACGCTGTGCCCGAGCCTGATAGCGAACCTTGTCGATGTCCTATTGCCAAACGAAGCCAACTTCCTTGCCCGCCGCGCGACAGACTCGTTCGCTGAGCATATAGGGGTCCTCGGCTTTGCTGTCCCATTTGGTGTCCCGTTTAGTGCACTAAAACAAAGCAGGCCAGAAGCTAAGCCTCTGGCCTACGAATTTATGGTGGGCGTTAGAAGATTTGAACTTCTGACCTCTTCCGTGTCAGGGAAGCGCTCTCCCCCTGAGCTAAACGCCCGGATGCGTGCCGCCGCGCGTGGGGTCGCGCAGCGCGTTAGCTACTATACGAGAATGAGAGCGTTGGTGCAAACGAGAACTTGTCGCACGGGCAAACCGTCGAGACTTTGTGAACCGTGAGCGTATGCCCACCTCCGTCCGGCGAGCGCCTCGCCGTTTGGCCCGCCATATGACCAACATTTCCAGGCCAGTAGCGCCTCGAACGGCTTTCCGCAAGCCTGCCACCCTACTCCTCGACGATGATGCGCAGCTTCTTCTTGCCGGACTTGGGAGGTTTCTCAGCCACAGGCCGCGATGGCTGAGAGGCTTGCGATGGTTGCGACACCCGTACCGGCTGCAACATCCGCGCCGAACGAGGCGCTTGTGCTGGACGAACCCCAGTCTGCGCCGGTCGCATCCCAGCTCCACTTGCAGGACGGGCAACCTGGGGCGGAGTCCCAGCCCCACCCGCAGACGCCACGCTACCAGCAGGGACCGCGCCGCTCGCAGGTGCCACGCTACCCGAAGGCATGCCCTTGCCGGAGATCCTCACCTTGCCCGAGCGGCTCATCCTGACGCTGACCCCATCGGTACGACCTCCTGGCCGACTCCCAATGCGTCCCCCCGTGAGAGTGGCGATGCGGCCACCCACACGACCGCCCACCCGCGATGCCGCACGCCCATGGAACACGTCCCTGCGCACGCCAGCCAGGCGGGAACGCAGGCGCTTCCAGCGCACGTGGATGCTGGGGCCCCCATGCGAGCGCAGGCCCAGCAGCGGCACCGCGACCAGGACCGGCAGGAAGTACTCGACCATGCGCCAGACCACGTATCCCGCCGTGATGGACGACCCGAACATGGGCGCAAAGAGGAACGCGAATCCCCCCTCGGCACCCCCCGTACCACCCGGCAGCGGTATGGCCGAGGTCAGAAGCTCCAGCATGGAGCCACAGGCCAGGCAGGTGATGAGGTCCGCCGGTTGGCCAAACGCCCGCAGGACGAAGTATGGCAGCGCATAGAGGCACCCCAGCTGGATCAGGGTCACGACCAAGGTGGCGATCATCTCGGCAACGTTCTTCGACGCGGCGCGAAAACCCGCCGAGAAGTCGTTGACCTCGGAATTGACGACCTCGTGCCAATGGTCGTGGCTCTTCTCGGACAGCCAGCCACGCGCACGGAGGAACCTCAGCAGGGCGTTTCCCACGCGCGTGATGAAGTGCGGCCACAGGCAGACCACCAAGAGGCCTGCCACCTCGACCACCTTGAAGCCAAAGAGCAGGGCTCCCACCAGCACGACGTTGCCATAGGTATCCAGGAAGTACTGCCAGCGGAAGAGCAGCATGAGCGCGGCGAAGATTCCTTCGCCCGCCTCGTACACGATGAAGCGCGTGTACTGCAGCGCCCCCGCGCCGCCCATGGAGAGTCCCGCGCGGGTCAGGCGGAAGATCTGCGACGGAGCCCCACCGGCCCCGTTGGGCGTGAGGTTGCCAAAGAAGATGCCCGATGCCTCGACGCTCATGAGGTCGCGGATGCCCACCGGCGACGTGGGGTCGGATATGACCGCCATCACGTAGGCGCTCACGCCAAAGGCATAGTAGACGACGTAGCACAGCGCTGCCGCGACGACCCATCCACGATCGACTCCGCCCATCGCCGAGAGGAACTCGTCGAGCTGGCCCGATATGATCAGGTACGCCGCGTATGCCACGCCGACGGCAGCCAGGAAGAGCAGGCTCTTGCGGACCGTGCCCATGCTCTCGCGCTCGGCCTCGACCTGGGAGGCGGGCACCGACGCCGACGCCGACACCCTGACCGAGACCTTGGCGGTCTTGGGAGACTTCGCGGGTTTCGAGGGTTTCGCAGAATCTGTGGAACCTGCGGCCCCCGTGGGCTGGAGGACCCCCGCAGGTCCGGATGGTGGCGTAGTCCCAGAGGCCCGTACGGACCGAGAGGCATTCTCGGACCCAAGGGCACCGGTCCCGGACGAGACGGGTGCGTTCTTCCTCCCCTTGCTGTCAGCGGACTGGGACATGCGACTCCTGAGTCGGTGTACATGGCACGTGGCGGCGCGTTCGAAGCACAAGCACTCGGCATGCGACGCTCATGTAGGAACTCGTCTGCCACACTCAAGCATCATATGTCACGGTGGCTACGTTACGGGCGACACGGCATTCGAGGACTCGAACACCAGAAAGACTCCCGCCGTGGGGAAAGACTCCCGTTGTGGGGAAAGACTCCCGCCGTGAGCGGGACAAAGGACAGCAGCGCACATGTCTTCTCGACCTCGCGGGGCGGCAGAGGGCGACCTCGCCTCGCGGGGGACGGCAGAAGAACCTGACCGCAAGGGATGGCAGAGCAACTTTTGTGAGCGAGTCTGAGGAGAGATTCACAATACTTCTTCACACGTCCATTTTTCGGAGGCGAATGGATGACAGGAGAAGTTTTGTGAGTCGGATTTGCTCAGCGACTCACAATACCTCCCCTCTCGTCCATAAAACCCCTAGAGGTCGGATGGCAGGAGAGGTTTTGTGAGTTTCCATCACACAGGACTCACAATAGTTCCCCAGCCATCCACAGGTCCCGAAAAAGGGATGCGAGGGAAACTTTTGTGATTCACGCTCCTTGTGATCTGCGCTCCTCACGATCCGTGCGCTCCCTGTAATCTGCACTCCTCGCGATCCGCGCGCTCCGAAAGGCTCACGGAACTTCGCCAGTCTCCACTGCTGACGCCCACAGACAAATGGCCCAGGCGGGCAGCGTCGGCATGGGCCTACGAGGGCAGCGGACCCTTCTGGATGATGCCACCACCAAGGCAGACGAGCCCATCATAGATGACGGCCGACTGGCCTGGAGCGACGGCGCGCATGGGCTTTGCCAGGTCGACCGAGACCGTGCCATCCGCGTGGGGCATGATATGCGCCGGACGCAGCTCGCCGGTATGGCGCGTGCGGACCACGTAGTCGCCCTCCGCAGGTGGGACCCCCGCGATCCAGAGGACGTCGGAAAGCTCGAGACGTCGGCACCACAACGCGGGGCAGGACCGGTCCGCAGTCACGTAGACCACGTTGCTCTCGATGTCCGTGGTGACGACGTAGCGTGCGGGGCCACCACCGAGGTCGAGCCCCTTGCGCTGGCCCACCGTGAAGAGGAAGGCCCCGTCGTGGCGGCCCAGGACGGTGCCGGTCTCCCACTCCACGATGTCCCCCGGACGACGGTCCAGGACGTCCAGCAGGAAGCTGCGGATGCCGACCTCGCCGATGAAGCAGATGCCGTCGGAGTCCGGCTTGCGCTCGACGCCCAGGCCGCGTGCGGCGCACATGCGGCGGACCTCGCCCTTGGAGGGAATGTCGCCCACGGGAAAGATCGTGCGGGCGAGGGTCCCGGTCGGCACGCGCCAGAGGAAGTAGGTCTGGTCCTTGTGCTCGTCGGCGGCACGAAGGAGAGTCGCCCTCCGCGATGGTGCCGGGGCCGACGCTGACGGTGCCGGGACCGACGCCGATGGCGCCGATACCATCGGTGGCACGACGCCCACGCGGGCATAGTGACCCGTGGCGACGAAGTCGGCACCCT
>ERZ773180.433-NODE-433-length-25307-cov-57.494099_pt1 | contig 25307 bp, 19 predicted proteins | sample MGYA00511080_ERZ773180 | MGnify/ENA primary metagenome ERZ773180 (study PRJEB29015, sample SAMEA2738175) | human oral metagenome | biome: human oral; feature: human-associated habitat; material: saliva | place: China | collected 2178 ... | reverse complement strand
CCCCGGTGAGCATGTCATCATTGCGACCCGACAGCACTACGGTGCCCTGCTGCCCACGCTTGCCTATCTGCTGGTTGCTATCGCCGCCTCAACCTTTGCCTCCACGGCGCGGTCCTCACCGATTCTGTGGACTCTCGGCATGATCTGTGCGGTAGGTACCCTGATTGGTGCCGTGCGCACCGGCTGGCGTTGGGCAACCACCTCCTACCTGCTCACCACGCACCGGCTCGTGGTTCGCCGCGGCATGATGACCCGCAGCGGAGATGAATCCCTCTACCTGGATTCCATGGGGGAACGCTGGGCAAAACAGCGTGGCCCGGGGGCGTGGCTGGGCTACGGTTCGGTGTACGTGGTCTGCCGAGGGGTGCACCACCGCCTGACCTACGTGCCTGAACCCAAGCGCTTTGAAAAAGAAATTAAGGCCGCCCGACGCGACTACTACACCCTGCGTTCCCGCTACATCTAGCCCTCTTCGGGGTGCGGCCGCCCGCTACAGGAGGGCGGACCGGTTGGCTCAGAGCCTAACCCGGCACCTAAATCAGCCGAAAAAATGCGGATTAGAGTATTCTTAAATGTGAATTACTCCACTAAAATATCTTTGGATGTGGGCGCTTTGACGCCCACAACATCGCAGTGGGGGTATAGTAACAAGGCGCTATACAGTGAAGCAGTGCACAATCGACGCACGGCACACGCTAGCGCACTCGCACGATAGAACAGATGATTCGGCAGATTTGAAAGGAGCGGCAGCGGCAATGAGCACGGCAGACCCCCAGAAACCTGCACACTCTCCGCAGGGCACCGGCGCCACCATGGGCCCCGAAACCCAAATGCTGAACCTCAAAATTCTGCAGAACCTCGCCCAGAACAATATTTACCGAGACGAGGAATCCAAGGCAGGAATCCGAGCCCTCGAAAAGTCGCTCCTGGGACAGGGCCGCCGCTACACCCCCATAGAAGCCGCAGAATGCGCCGGACTTCCCCTCGAAACTGCCCAGCGCATCTGGCACAACATGGGCTTCCCGACCATCGCCGACCACGCGCCCTACTTCACCGAAACAGATGTGCAGATGCTCGCCGACCTGCAGAAGCTGGACGCAGAAGGCGATATCCGCATGGAATATGTGGCATCCCTCGTGCGCGCCGAAGGTCAACTGACCGACCGCACGGTCGCCTGGCAGATTGAGGCGCTGGTGCACAACATCATGGTCACCGAAAACCTCAGCGATAATGATGCCCGCCGCAAGCTCCTCAAAGACTTCCCGCGCTACCTCGAGGTTCTCGAGCGCCTGGCGCTGTACGCATACCGTCGCCAGATGTACGCCGGAATCCTGCGCTTGGGATTGCGCGAAAACAATGTGACCACCTCCGGACTTTCCCGCCTGCCCCTGGTACGCGGCGTAGGGTTCGTGGACCTGGTTTCCTACACCTCCCTGGTACGTAACCTGGACGCCGCAGCTCTCTCTCAGCTCATCAACCACTTCGAGCAGAGCTGCCTGGACGTTATCGCGCCCCTGGGCGGTCGCATTATTAAGACTCTCGGTGACGAAGTTTTCTTCCTCACCGAAACCCCGGACGCTATCGCAGAAATTAGCCTGCAGCTCTCTGAAAAGATCGGTGCCGACCCGCAGCTGCCGGATGCACGCGTCGCCTTCATTTGGGGCGAGGTTCTGGCTAACCGCGGCGACGTGTACGGCTCCAGCGTGAACCTGGCTGCACGCCTGGTCTCCCTGGCTGAACCGGGTACCGTGCTGACCGATAATGAGACAGCAAACACGCTCCGACAGGTGGGAAATCGCTATACTCTCACCTCTCAAGGGACGCGAAACGTTAGAAGCTTTGGTAACGTAGACCCCGTGGCGGTGACTCGTCGCGTGAACTACACAATGGAGATAGACCTCTCATGACTGAACTGAAACTACGTACCGGTGGTGCAACGCACCGCGGCGCACATCGAGAAAATAACGAAGATTCGATGGTCGTCGCCGGTTCCCTTTGCGTGGTCGCGGACGGTATGGGAGGCCACGAGGCGGGCGAGGTTGCTTCGCGCCTGTGCGTGCGTCAGCTCGCCTACTCGCCGTTCTTCACGATGCCCGGTGGCCGTAGCGAAGAGGAACAGCAGGCTTACGTTGAACGCCTCGCAGCTATTGACGAGGAAGATCCCGCCAAGCGCCGTCGCCGCGCAAACACCCTGCTTAACAACGAAATCGTGGGCACCCTGAACCGCCTGCACGATATCCTGGGCGAAACCAACGAAGAAATTAAGCAGGCGCTCTCCCGCTCCGGCGGCACGACCGTCACCGGCGCCTGGCTGACCAGCATCGGTGACCGTAACCTGTGGGTTATTTTCAACGTGGGTGACTCCCGCACCTATCGCCTGTTGCGTGAGGACGAGGGTATTCACCACTCCGCCATGGAGAAGCTGCCCGGCGCTGAGGGCTCCGCCTCGCTGGAGCAGGTCACTAGCGACCACTCCGAGGTGCAGTACCTGGTCGACGAGGGTCAGATTACCGCCCTGGAGGCGCTGACCCACCCGCGCCGCAACGTGATTACCCGCGCGCTGGGTACCGGCAACTACTGGGAACCGGACTTCTGGGTTCTGCCCGCTCGCGCCGGTGACCGCCTGATGCTCTGCTCCGATGGCCTTTCCGGTGAGCTTTCGCACGAGTACATGGCGCGCGTACTCACCTCGATCCGCCACCCGCAGGACGCCGCTGACGTGCTCCAGCACGAGGCGCTCCGATCGGGCGGCCGCGACAACATTACCGTGATTGTTGCCGACGCTATCGAAGCCTAAACTTCATACCTTATGATTCACCCCCCCCCCGTTTTCTCGGGTGCTCGATTGAGCGCCTATAGGAGGCGGGGGTGAACTGTATCCGAAGTCAGTATTACTGAGCGTAGAGGCAGTGAACATGCGCCTGCAGAAACCGGCAATATGACGAGCGATAGGGGAGAGGCGGATCAAAAACCGCTAGACTAGAGAGGTGACTGAGAACAAGGACCTGAATAACGTCTCTGCCGCTGTTATCGATGCTCAGCGCGCAGGACGTAATACGAACCGCGCTGCGTATAAGGCTGCACGAAGTGAAGCTTTTCGTACTGGATACGATAAATTTTTAAAAGAAACTTTAGGCTTGAGTAACAAACATGAGGCTGAGAATCGAGAAGTTACGGTTCTCACTATTGGTAGTAGTAAGTTTGCTTCTGAGGTGAATTTTGCTAATGCTGTTTTTGATACTCTTGTGAGCTTTCGTAATGTGAAGTTTGCTTCTGAGGCGAATTTTGCTAATGCTGTTTTTAATGCTCCTGTAAGTTTTCAGGATGCAAAATTTATAGCAAAGGCTGAATTTACGAATACTGTTTTTAAAGATCTTGTTATTGATTTTCCTGAAGCTAATTATCGTTTCGAAGAAGTTTCAAATAGTGCTATTCCCGATAGTGTTACCCAGGGGGAAGAAGATCGCGATAGTACAGGCAAGGAATCTGTAGCTCGGTTGAAGCCACCAGTGGGTAAGGGCGCTGGGCTTGCACGCACCTTAGAACTCGCCAACCTCGCTCATATTAAATCTTCGAGTGAGGGTTTAAGTAAGCATTTTCCTGATTTCTCAAAAAAAATTCAGCCTGTGAATTTGGGTTTGTATACTAAGGATATCGAGGGTATAAAAAAACTGAATTTTGAAAAAATTGAAGCATTAATAGAAGTTTTTGATAAAATTTCTTCCAATTTCTCTAAAAAGTTTCAAGACATGAATTATGCTCCGTATGCAAAGCTCACTGAAAGTATGCGAATCCACGACTCTGCTATGAAGCATATTAACTATTCTGCGCTTGCTAAGGCTTTGCCTAATATTGACCCCCATATTTTGCGTGAGGTTAATCGTAAGGTGAAGCTTGAGGCAGAGCGAATTGAGTATTTAAAATTGATTAAAACAATTCGTTCTGCTCGCCGCGCTTACTACAATAACGAATCATCTGTCCTCTCCGACGCCGAGTACGATGCGCTCTACCGCCGCCTCGAAATCATTGAGGCGGAGCACCCGCACCTGATCGCCAACGACTCGCCCACCCAGGAAGTCGGCGGCGAAGCCATCGAAGCTTTCGCGCCCGTCACCCACCTGCAGCGCATGTACTCCCTCGAGGACGTCTTCTCCTTCGAGGAGCTGCGCGCCTGGCTGACCAAGACCGAGGAGAGCGTCCGCAACCTCACCGGTAGCGCACCGCAGTGGCTGACCGAGCTGAAGATCGACGGCCTCGCGGTGAATCTGCTCTACCGCAACGGCACCCTCGTACGCGCGGCAACCCGCGGCGACGGCACCACCGGCGAAGACGTCACCCACAACGTGCGCACCATCGCGAGCATCCCGCAGCAGTTGACCGGCGAGAACCACCCCGAAGAGATTGAAATCCGCGGCGAAGTGTTCATCTCCTCCGCCGATTTTGAGAAGCTCAACGAGTCCATGATTGCCGCCGGCAAGAACCCCTTCGCGAACCCGCGTAACGCCGCGGCAGGCTCGCTGCGCCAGAAGGACGCGGCGGTGACCGCCTCGCGCCCGCTGAGCATGTACGTGCACGGCATCGGTTCGCGCACCGGCCTGGATATTGCCACCCAGTACGAGACTTACGACCTGCTCGCCTCCTGGGGCCTGCCCGTGAGCCCCTACAGCGAAATCGCCGATAACACCGAGGCGGTGTTCGACTTCATTAACAAGTACGGCGAGCAGCGCCACTCCCTCGTGCACGAAATCGACGGCATCGTCATTAAGGTCAACGACTTCGCGACCCAGGCTCAGCTGGGCTACACCTCCCGCGTGCCGCGCTGGGCGGTTGCGTATAAGTACCCGCCCGAGGAGGTGCACACCAAGCTGCTGGACATCCGCGTGGATGTGGGACGCACCGGCCGTGTGACCCCCTACGGCGTCATGGAGCCCGTGTTCGTCTCCGGCTCGACCGTGGAACGCGCCACCCTGCACAACCAGGACGTGGTCAAGGCTAAGGGCGTGCTCATCGGTGACACGGTGGTGCTGCGCAAGGCAGGTGACGTGATCCCCGAGATTGTTGCCCCCGTGGTTGCCCTGCGTGACGGCACCGAACGCGAGTTCGTCATGCCCAGCGAATGCCCCTCCTGCGGCTCGCCCCTTGCCCCCGGCAAGGAAGGCGACGTGGACCTGCGCTGCACGAACCCGCGCTCCTGCCCGGCGCAGCTGACCGAGCGCGTGTACTATGCAGCAAGCCGCGGCGCCTTCGACATTGAGGCGCTCGGCTACGAAGCAGCAAAGGCACTCACCAGCCCCGCAACCCCGGACACCCCTCCGCTGACCACCGAGGCACACCTGTTCAGCCTCAACATCGAGGACCTGCGCGAGGTCACCATCGAGCGTGAGAAGAAGGTCAAGGGCGTGGGCACCGGAAAGATGGAGCGCGTGCCCTACTTCTACACCAAGCCGACCAAGGCACGCCCCGAGCCGAAGCCCACGAAGAATACGCTGAACCTCTTCGCCGAGTTGGAGAAAGCAAAACAGCAGCCGCTGTGGCGCGTGCTGGTTGCCCTCTCGATTCGCCACGTGGGCCCGACCGCTGCCCGCGCGCTCGCCGCCGAGTTCGGTTCGATGCAGGCGATCCGCGAGGCTGACCGTGAACGCCTTGCCGCTGTGGACGGTGTGGGCACCACGATTGCCGACTCGATTATTGAGTGGTTCGCTGAGGACTGGCACGCCGAGGTTGTGGACTCCTGGGCTGCCGCCGGTGTGCGTATGGAAGATACTCGCGACGAGTCCGTGGAGCGCACCCTGGAGGGCCTGACCGTGGTCGTGACCGGCACGCTGAACGGTTACACCCGTGACGGTGCGAAGGAAGCCATTATTTCTCGAGGCGGTAAGGCATCCGGTTCGGTGTCTAAGAAGACCCACTTTGTGGTCGCAGGCGCGAACGCCGGCTCGAAGCTGGATAAGGCTCAGCAGCTGGGTCTGAAGGTGCTGGATGAGGAGGGCTTCACCGCCCTGCTCGAGGGCGGTCCGGAGGCGGTTGAGGGTACCGCCGAGTAGGCCCGGTAGCGGGGTCAATCGAATCTGACCCCTGCAATATATAGAGCATTCAGGCTCTGGAGTGCGTGCTCCAGGGCCTGAATGCCGATTTTTGGCATTTATAATTACCACAGCTTTTAAGGGGGAAGCGCCTTAAAACACTCCCAAAGCGAAGAAATATTTAAAAAATATTTACACGCCGTTCAAAACCCTTAAAGGTGGCGCTCATCAACCCCGAATCGAAAAGCTCGGCGGGGGAGTGCATCCGAGTTAAATCCCTAGAAAACCCCGAAATTCCGGGGTGAAACCCTAAAGATGTGCGGGGTTCAAGGTCGTAATTAATGTTTCCTGCACTTTTAACCTGAAAGAACCCTGGGAGAACCCGGGACGTTCGCTGTGAACTTGAAATCAGGTTGGAATCATAAAAAACCTCGGCTATCTTTGAGACCAGATAGATTCTCGCAAGGGAATCGCCTGTGTGGTTTCAAGCTTGGAATGCTTGAAACGATGCCCGGTTCTACCGCACGTCCCCATCGAGGAAGTGCCACCCGGATTCCGCACACAAGTGCAGAATCGCTCACGGTGACATGAAATCGGTGGAGAGCCGCTCACATGGTAGAGCCAGAAAATGAGTAACCTACTTCGTTATCAAAGGGTGAGCGGCGGCGCGCTAGAGTTCCGGGGACGGAACGAGCGGGGACGGCCCCAAGGAGCATTATGAAGAACACTTCCATTCGTCGTACCGCAGCAGCTCTCGCCATCGGTGGCGCTGTAGCAGCTACCATGTCGATGCCCGCTGCAAACGCAGTAGACGGTGCTACCTGGGACGCACTGGCACAGTGCGAGTCCGGTGGCAACTGGTCCATCAACACCGGTAACGGCTTCTACGGCGGTCTGCAGTTCACCCAGCAGTCCTGGAACGGTGTCGGCATGTCCGGCTCCCCCGCAACCGCTACCCGTGCACAGCAGATCGAGGCTGGCGAGCGTCTGCTCGCTATCCAGGGCTGGGGCGCATGGCCCGCATGCTCCGCTAAGCTTGGCCTCTACGGCAAGACCGGCGCAGCTCCCACCTACACCGAGCCCACCACCACCGTGGCTGCACAGTCGCAGACCCAGCAGACCTACACCGCTCCCGCGGCACAGGCTGCACCCGCAGCTCCTGCAGCTCAGGCTGCACCCGCAGCAGTTGAGGCTCCCGCAGCAGCACCCGCTGCACCGGCAGCTCCCGCAGCAGTCGAGGCTCCCGCAGCTCCTGCAGCAGCACCGGCAGTTGAGGCTCCCGCAGCAGCACCCGTTGCAGCTCCCAAGGCTGCAGCAGGCACCTACACCGTGGTTCCCGGTGACTCCCTCTCGCTGATCGCTGCAAAGCTCGGCGTTGCAGGCGGCTACCAGGCAATCGCAGCTGCGAACACCGACATCATCTACAACGTTGACCTGATCTTCCCCGGCCAGGTTCTGACCATCCCCGCCTAAGGATTAACCCTTAAGCGTAACGTGGACACGTTGTAGCCCAACGCCCCGCACCTCACACGAGGAGCGGGGCGTTGAGCATTTAACCCTAAAACAGGGGAGAAGGACACCGCCTGAACACACAAACCAGCAGGTAAACCCTCCAACCCCCAATGAGACGGAACACGCAACCTCCACTACACTAGAGAAGAGACAAGAAAACAAACTACGGGAGAACCATGTCTGCCATCACCTTTGAACAGGTAAAGCACCTGGCATCGCTGGCACTCATTGAGATGACCGATGAAGAACTCACCGCGATGGCGTCTGAGCTGGACGTCATCGTCGCATCCGTTGAGACCATGTCGCAGAAAGCAACTGCCGACATCCCCGCGACCAGCCACCCCATCCCCCTCGAGAACGTCTTCCGCGAAGACGTACCCGTCACCACCCTCACCCAGGAAGAGGCGCTCTCCGGCGCCCCCGACGCACAGGACGGCAAGTTCCGCGTGCCGGCAATCCTCGACGAAGACTAAGAGGAGAACAACCAAGTGAACGAACTGATCCAGCTCACCGCCGCAGAAGCAGCAGAAAAGCTCGCATCCGGCGAAATCACCTCCGTCGAGCTCACCCAGGCACACCTGGACCGCATCGCAGCCACCGACGGCGCACCCCTAAGCGACAACCGAGCAGACGGCAAGAGCGGCCTCAACGCCTTCCTGCACATCAACGCCGAAGAAGCACTCGCCACCGCAGCAGCAGTGGACGCAGACCGCGCAGCAGGCAAGGAACTGCCCCCGCTCGCAGGCGTACCCATCGCCGTCAAGGACCTCATCGTCACCAAGGGCCAGCCCACCACCGCAGCATCCCGCATGCTCGAAGGCTGGATGAGCCCCTACGACGGCACCGTCACCCGCAAGGTCCGCGAAGCACGCATGCCCATCCTCGGCAAGACCAACCTTGACGAATTCGCAATGGGCTCCTCCAACGAGCACTCCGCATTCGGCGTAGTCCGCAACCCCTGGGCACTCGACCGCGCCCCCGGCGGCTCCGGCGGCGGCTCCGCAGCAGCCGTCACCGCCTTCCAGGCCCCCCTGGCGCTCGGTACCGACACCGGTGGCTCCATCCGCCAGCCCGCAGCGCTGACCGGTAGCGTCGGCGTCAAGCCCACCTACGGCTCCGTCTCCCGTTACGGCGTCATCGCCATGGCATCCTCCCTCGACCAGGTAGGCCCCGTCGCCCGCACCGTCCTGGACACCGCGCTGCTCCACGAAGCAATCGCAGGCCACGACCCGCTCGACGCAACCTCCCTGCCCGATGAGCCCGGCAACTTCGTTGAAGAAGCCAAGGCAGGCGCAGAAGCCGCACGCAAGCGCGACCTGTCCGGCCTGCGCATCGGCGTCATCAAGGAACTCGGCGGCGGCGACGGCGAAGGCTTCGAAGCAGGCGTCCTCGCACGCTTCCGCGAATCCGTCGAAGAGCTGCGTGCCGCAGGCGCAGAGATCATCGAGGTCTCCCTGCCCTCCGTCACCGAAGCCATCAGCGCCTACTACATGATCATGTCCTCCGAGGTGTCCTCCAACCTAGCACGCTACGACGGCGTCCGCTACGGCCTGCGCGTCGTACCCGAAGACGGCCCCGTCACCATCGAACGCGTCATGTCCGCAACCCGCTCCGCAGGTTTCGGCCACGAGGTCAAGCGCCGCATCATCCTCGGCACCTACGCACTGTCCGCAGGTAACTTCGACGCCTACTACGGCGCAGCACTGCGCGTACGCACCCTCATCCAGCGCGACTACGCAGCAGCATTCGAAAAGTGCGATGTGCTCATCTCCCCGACCGCGCCCTCCACCGCGTTCAAGCTCGGCGAGAAGACCGAAGGCGACCCCATGGCAATGTACCTGGGCGACGTCGCAACCGTGCCCGTCAACCTGGCAGGCGTCCCGGCGCTCTCCCTGCCCGGCGGCCTCTCCGAAGAGAACAACCTGCCCGTCGGCATCCAGTTCACCGCACCCGCACGCGAAGACGCACGCCTCTACCGCGTCGGCGCAGCACTGGAAGAACTGCTCACCGCAAAATGGGGCGCACCGCTCTACAAGAGCCTGCCCGACACCGAAACTCTGATCCGCGACTTTGACTTTGGGGGAACCAAGTAATGAGTGAAGAAGTCCTCAGCTTCGAAGAAGCCATCGAAAAGTACGACCCGGTCCTCGGCTTCGAGGTGCACGTCGAACTGAACACCAAAACCAAGATGTTCGACTCCGCACCCAACGAGTTCGGCGACGAACCCAACACCAACGTCACCCCCGTATCGCTCGGCCTGCCCGGCGCGCTGCCCATGGTGAACAAGACCGCTGTTGAGTCCGCCATCAAGCTCGGCCTGGCACTGGGCTGCGAGATTGCAGACAAGTCCTACTTCGCCCGCAAGAACTACTTCTACCCGGACTCCCCGAAGAACTTCCAGACCTCCCAGGCTGGCGGCCCCATCGCGGAAAACGGCTCCCTGGACGTTGAGCTCGAAGACGGCACCATCTTCACCGTCGAAATTGAGCGCGCCCACATGGAAGAAGACGCAGGCAAGCTCACCCACGTCGGCGGCGCAGACGGCCGAATCCAGGGTGCAACCTCCTCCCTGGTCGACTACAACCGCGCAGGCGTGCCCCTGATCGAAATCGTCACCCGACCCATCGTCGGCGCCGGCGAGCGCGCCCCCGAACTGGCACGCGCCTACGTTGCCGCAATCCGCGACATCGTCCGCTCCCTCGGCATCTCCGACGCCCGCATGGAACGCGGTAACGTCCGCTGCGACGCCAACGTCTCCCTCATGCCCAAGGGCACAGAGAAGTTCGGCACCCGCTCCGAGACCAAGAACGTGAACTCCCTGCGTTCGGTTGAGCGCGCCGTCCGCTACGAGATTCGCCGCCACGCAGCGATCCTCGAACGCGGCGAAAAGGTCACCCAGGAGACCCGCCACTGGCACGAAGACACCCGCGAAACCTCCTCGGGTCGCCCCAAGTCCGACGCTGACGACTACCGCTACTTCCCGGAACCGGACCTGGTACCGGTCGTCACCAACAGCGAGTGGATTGAGCGTCTGCGCGCTGAACTGCCCGAACCCCCGGCAGAGCGCCGCCGCCGCCTCAAGGGCGAATGGGGCTACTCCGATGAAGAGTTCCGCGACGTCGTCAACGCAGGCGCACTCGATGTCATCGAAGAGACCGTAGCCGCAGGCGCAACCGCAGCAGCAGCCCGCAAGTGGTGGATGGGCGAAATCGCCCGCCGCGCAAAGCAGGCTGAAGTTGAGCTCACCGCCCTCGGCGTGGAGCCCGCAACCGTGGTCGCCCTCGAAGCGCTCATCTCCGAAGGCAAGATCAACGACAAGATCGCCCGCCAGGTGCTCGAGTTCGTCCTCGCCGGTGAAGGCACCCCCGCCGAAATCGTTGAGGCACGCGGCCTCGCCGTGGTCTCCGACGACGGCGCGCTCACCGCAGCCGTTCAGGAAGCACTGGCAGCAATGCCCGACGTTGCCGACAAGATTCGTGCCGGTAAGGTTCAGGCTGCTGGCGCTATCGTCGGTCAGGTCATGAAGGCTACCCGCGGTCAGGCTGATGCCGCCCGCGTGCGTGAGCTGATTCTGGCTGAGTGCGGCGTGGAAGGCTAAGCTTTTCCGCTGACCCGGCTCTAACGTAAAAGAGGCGCTGTCTCCCGAGATGGGAGGCGGCGCCTCTTTCGTTTGCCCTTGTTTCGTTTGGACTCCGCGCGGAAAGCGGTATCCGTCCTTGTATCTCAGGCTATTAGGAAAGGAGGAAACCCCTTAAGCTTGCACACCCCGTTTTTAGTGTGGTACTCTGTCTGTGTTGCATATTTGGTGTAGCGCTATAAAAATCCGGATGCAAGCCAGGATGCTTTTAGTAGCTGGTGCTACGCCAGAGGACCCGGGGGATTGTGCTCCTTGTGGGCGCTTGCCCTCCTGAAGCCTGCAGAGAATCTTAGGTAGCGGCGTAGTCCTCGTCCCATAAGGGAGAAGAATACACGCTTGTCTACCGACCAAAGGAGCTCGAGGAGAGTAATCTGACGGTCGATTTTCGCGGCAGTCGTTGCGATGTGCCCCATGGTAATCCGAGCGGGATTACCGAGGTAGCCGAAACAGAACTGACAGATGGTGATCCAATCTGCCAGGGAGGGGATTAGCCACACCAGGATGTGGAGAGTCTCCAGTAGCGCTTCGGTCGGGTTCATAAAGGTCATTTCAGGCCTCCAAAATATATAGTTGTCAGCGAGGCGGAGATTGCGATTCGTAAGCCTTGCCTGTGCAATTTTTTCTCATAGGGATTCAAGCTCGGGTCGTAAGACTCGAGCTTCATCCATTTATCTACTCTACAGCAGTGATATGTATGTAGTGAATCCATTAGCATACTCCGTCCTTGTCAATATGCAGATGTCTCGTCTTATATACTGTGAATCACGCACTGCAATGCATCTACTTCGCTAAATATTTGGTTACATGCATTTTTATGCGTGATGAATATCATAAAAATTTTGTACTTATGATTTTCTCCCCGCTGAGATCTGAGCGCGACTTAGAGGACTAAATCTTTCGCTAACCCTGCTCTAAGCGTAAAAGAGGCGCTGTCTCCCGAGGTGGGAGGCGGCGCCTCTTTTGTGCTCTCTTGTCCCATTCCAGGTTCTGCACGGTTTCGCACGGAAAGCGGTATTCGTCCTCGTTCCTACAGGGGACCCGCCCTCGCTTCGCTTCGGGCACCCTGATGTCACTACGGACGATACCGCCTTTCCGCGCTGGGATACTGTGCGGGTGCGGCCGCGTTTTCCGGATGCGCCCTCAGGGTGTCAGCCCGGACGCTCTCCGCAGCGAAGCAAGGAGGGGCGGAGCGTCCGGGTGACGGGTGCCCCTGCGTAGGCGCGGAGGAAATATGCGGCGCCCCGCCCCTGAATAGTGCGGGGAGGAACGAGGACGAACGCCGTCCCCTCCAGTAACGCAACGTACTTAAACGAAGAACGCTCCGTCCGTATCACTTAGATACAGACGGAGCGTTCTATTTAAGAGACCAGCTACTCAGTAACGCCGAGGTTGCTCAGCAGGAACGCGTAATCCCACGCAATCTCACGCCAACGCACTGGAGCATGCAGATTCCGAGCGCGCGAGGCACCAAATCTACATGCGGAAGGGTATACGCGGTTGGCGTGTCTACAGCCTACTCAGTAACGCCGAGGTTGCTCAGCAGGAACGCGTAATCCCACGCGATCTCACGCCAACGCGTATACCGGCCGGAACCGCCACCGTGACCGCCCGACATGTCAATCTTCAGCAGCGGCACCGGCGACGACGGGTCAATCTGCTCACGCAGCGCCGCAATCCACTTCGCCGGCTCCACGTAGAGCACGCGGGTGTCGTGCAGGCTCGTCACCGCAGCAATCGCCGGGTAGCGGACCGGGCGGATGTTCTCGTACGGGGTGTACGACTTCATGTAGGCGTACACTTCCGGGTCCTCAATCGGGTTGCCCCACTCTTCCCACTCCATCGCAGACAGCGGCAGTTCCGGGTCGAGGATGGTGGTCAGCGCATCCACGAACGGTACGGCTGCCAGGCAGGCGGCGTACTTTTCGGGGGCGAGGTTCAGCACAGCACCCATGAGCAGGCCACCGGCGCTACCACCGTAGCAGCCAATACGCGCCTCATCAGCCCAGGGCTTGGCCGCAATGTAGCTGGTGACGTCCACGAAGTCCGTGAAGGTGTTCTTCTTCGCGAGCTTCTTGCCGTTCTGGTACCAGGAGCGGCCCATCTCGCCGCCGCCGCGAATATGCGCGATGACGTAGATGACGCCGCGGTCCAGGATCGACAGCATCGGGATGGAGAACATCGGGTCCATGGATGACTCGTAGGAGCCGTAACCGTACTGGATGACCGGGTGCGGCTTGCTCATGTCCAGGTCGGCGCGGTGAATCACCGAGATCGGGATGAGCGTGCCGTCCGCCGCCGGCGCCCAGTCGCGGTAGGCGCGGTAGTCCTCGCGGTTGTAGCCGCCGAGTACCGGGGTTTCACGGCGTAGCAGCAGGGTCTGCGACATGGGGAAGTAGTCGTAGACGCGGCGCGGAGTCAGGAACGAGGTGTAGGCGATGCGCAGCACGGGGGAGTAGTTCTCCGCACGCAGCACGGAGGCGGTGTACAGTTCCTCGTCGAAACCGGCAGGTTCCATGAAGGTCACGCCGGCGGGGCGGCGGCGGCGCCACTGGATGGGCAGCTGCTCACGCGGTGCGAGGAAGATGCGGGTGGTGGTGTCTGCGCGGGCGGTGACGACCAGGTGCGTTGCGGTGAAGGTGAAGCCTTCCAGGCGCACGTGTTCGCTGTGGCGGATGACCGGCACCCAACGCTGCGCGTACTCTTCGAGGCTTTCGCCTTCGCGCGGCATGTCTGCGAGGACCAGCTCGGAGTTCAGTGCATTGTAGTCGTGCTGAATCAGCAGGTGCTGTTCGCCGGCGATGTTGAGCGGCTCGGCGTAGTATTCGATGCCCGCGCTCTTGGGGATGAGCAGGGTCGGCTCGCCCTTGGGTTCGCGGGTGGGGATGAGGCGCACTTCCGTGTATTCGGAGTTGGAGCTGGTAATGACCACGGAGGAACGGTCGGAGCTCATGGCGGCGCTGAGCCACATGGTGTTGTCCGGTTCCTCGTAGATCAGGTGGTCTTCGGTGTCCTGTCCGACGTCGTGCACGTAGACACGCCAGGGGCGCCACGATTCGTCGGGGACGAGGTAGATGAGCTGCTCGGCGTGGTTGATGAAGAAGGAGCCCGCCGCAATGTTGGGGATGGTGTCTTCGAGGAAGGTGCCGGTTTCCATGTTGAGGAAGCGCTGCTCGTAGCGTTCGTCGCCCTTTTCGTCCACGGAGATGCTCAGCAGCTTGCCGTTACGTGCAGGCTGGAAGCTGCCGAGGGAGAAGAACTCCATGTCCTTGGCGTATTCGTTGCAGTCGAGGATGACGACTTCACCTTCAAGGACCTCGCCGGGGGTGACGGTCGGCGGGGTGTAGCGCACCACCTCGTCGCCTTCGTGCAGGGCGGGGTAGCGGTAGAAGACGGGGTACTGGCCGCCGGGCACCATGCGGCTGTAGTACCACCAGTCACCGATACGGTTCGGGACGGTCAGATCTGACAGCAGGGTGCGGTCCTTGATTTCGTTGAAGATGGATTCGCGGAGGGGCTGCTGGTCTGCGGTGACAGCTTCGGTGTATTCGGCTTCTGCCTTGAGGTAGTTGAGGACCTCTTCGCTTTCCTTGTCGCGGAGCCATTCGTAGGGGTCGATGAAGACGTCGCCGTGGTGTTCGCGGCGGTGCTCGACCTTCTTCGGTACGGGCGGGGTGAGGTTCTGTTCAGCCATGCTGCCACCTCTTTCATTGGGTTATGGGTTTGTGAATGGTGTGTGCCGTCTGCGCCTGCGTTCCTGTGCCGCCGGGTGGCGGTGAGGGTGTGCGGGGGAGTGTGGGCACGCCTAGTTCTAGTGTATCGAAGAGTGAGGCAGGCTACTATATTGCTGTCTGTGCGGGATTGCCCGGCTCAGCTTGTGGAAGCCTCACCGGAGCCTCACCGGGACGTGTGCGTTCAGCGGCTAGTTGGCGCGCCCCTTAATGGACATGAGGGTGCGGCGACCCGCCTTATTCGCCTTCGTGAAGGCGCGGTTGCTCTGTCGGTATTCGCGCTCCTGAGACCGCAGGCGCAGGCGCGCGGATTCTGCCATCATCCTGCGGTAGCGTTCGAAGCGCTCGGGGTCGAGGGCACCGTCAGCGAGAGCCTGTTGCACCGCGCATCCGGGTTCGGAGCTGTGGGAGCAGTCGCTGTACCGGCAGGCGGCAGCATAGTTGGAGACGTCGTCGAATGTTTCGTCAATCGCGGCACTATCGCTTGTGGCGGCGAGGGCTCGCACACCCGGGGTGTCAATTAGCACCGTACCGACTGAGCTCTCAGCACCTGACCCTTCAGAGCCGGGCAGAACAATCATTTGGCGGCTGGTGGTGGTGTGGCGTCCCTTGCCGTCAGCATCGCGAACCGAGGAAGTGGCTTGTACCCGGTTCTCTGCGCTGTCTTCGCGGGGGTCAACCCCTGGGCTCAGTAGGGCGTTGACGAGGGTGGATTTACCGGCGCCGCTGCGGCCCAGGAATACGGCAGTACGTCCGGCGACGAGCTCAGCAACTGGGGCGGGGTCGTAGCCGTGATCCGTGCAGACGGTGAGCACCGCATCCACACCGCTACCCAGAGAATCCCGATACCCGGCGAGCTGTTCCGCGGTGACCAGGTCACCCTTGGTGAGAATTAGAGCTACCTGCACCCCGGAAGCATGCGCGAGGGCGGTGTAGCGTTCAACGCGCCCGATGGACGGCTCAGGGAAGCACGGCTCAACGACGCAGAGCATATCCACGTTAGCAGCAACGGGCTGATCCGCAGATTCCCGGGTGGCGCTGGGGCGGGTGAGGTAGCTTCGGCGGGGCAGAATCGCGAGGGGTTTATGCTCCGCTGGCTGGGTATCATCGCCGGTTCCCGGGATGGGCTGGGTGAGCACCCAGTCGCCGACGACGGGGTACTCTTCTTCACCGTAGTCGTTCTCGACCGGGCGCAGGGGAGCGGAAAGTTTGATGAGCTCGCCCCGCTCGCAGGTCAGTAGCTCGCAGCGGGTGCGGTGCACGGCGCTCACACGGGCGAGGGTGAAATCTTCGAGGGCGCCGTTGAGGACGAACGCGGCGCGGATTGCCGCGCCCTGCCAGGAGGGGTCGAAACCGAGGGCCTCTAGCGTGTACGCGGTGGGAGGGATGGGCACAGGATGTTCTTTCTTGGTCGTCGTGCCCGGTTGAATATGACACCCGGATAATGCGCCGGGTAGCGGGCACTTAAAAGGTTCGTTCTTTTTGGGTTTTATGCCCTATAGCAGCGTTATAGCAGCGAGGCGCGGGCACCGGCACGGATGCGGCGGGCAGCAAGATACGTCAGCCCCAACCCGATAGCGGCGTAGAGCATCCCCAGGGCCGTGTCTGCCGCCAGGAGCTCGAACAGACCCGGAGCGGCGCCGCCCGCGATACCGCCAGAGGTATCTAAAGCCTGCACCAGCCGGGACCCCGGAACCCAGGAACACAGCCACGCAAGCCACGCGGGGTAGGTGCTCACCGGAACGATGACGCCTGCGCTAACCGGCAGAATAATCGCCAGAAAATTGGACCCCGTGTACGGGTCTGACAGGTATAGCCCCAGTCCGGCGGCAAAAATGCCCAGGCAGACCCCGCCCAGAACCGCAACCGGCATCAGCGCAAGGGCGCCAAGCAGAAGCCCCGAACCCGCTCCGGTAGAGGGCGCCGTGAGGGACAGTAACCACACGATGCCCACATTGCTCAGACCCGTCACGGACGCCAACAGGGCCGGCACCGCCGCCGCACCCAGCCAATAGCCCGCATCCACGGGGCGTGCCGTGCACACGTACTCGAAGACACCAATCCAACGGTCAGTGGCGACGCGCGCGACAATACCGGCTGCCACCGAGCTGAGGGTGGCAATCAGGGCGGTTGCACAGCCGATGCGTACCGTATCGTTCGCGGCGAGGTCGGCACCCAGAAGCACCGTGAAAAGCACGTTGAGGCCCGGCACGAGCACCAGGGTAGTGATAGCCGTTCCGAGGGTTGCAAAGGTAATGGACGACGACCAGCCAATAGAGGCGGTAGACAGAGCCCGACGCATCACACCGGGCAGGGCTACAGAGCCAGGCCGGGCAACAGAAGAGAGAGCACGCACGCTACATCGCCCCCAGGGTGCCGCGATGACGGGCGGAGGCGAGAGCCTTCCGAGCAAAAAGGAAGGCACACAACGCCCAGATGAAGCTCACGAATAGGGTCTGCGCCACGGGCAGGAACGCATCCGCCGGGGTAGTGATAGCGGTACGCCCAAGTAGCAGGTGCACCGGCGCTTGCAGGGGGATGAGCACACCCGCAGCATTCAGCCAGCCGGGCGCCTCAACGGTCGTGAAGAGAACCCCGGAGAGAATAAACACCGGCACAAGCAGAAGCTCCTCGTAGGCGATAGCGTTCGGCGTCGCCACGAAGAACACCGCAATCATGAACGTGACCGACAGGCACGCAAGCCATAGCAGAGGAACGCCTAGAACGTAGCGGGGCCAGAGGGTGGAAAAGTCAGTGACCTGCGGATTGAGCGTCACAAGAGCCCAGATGAGCCACGACAGGGGTAGGGCCGCCAGACCCACAATGGAGGCGCTCGAAACGATGGCCGCCAGCACCCGCACCGGAGAAATCGACCCCGAACACAGGTACACGAGAGTCCCGCGGAAACGCTCAAAATTAATGATGCCCGCCGACACGATACAGACCGACCACATGCCCACAATACCGGCGCGAGTCCACGCCAGGGTCGGGTCAACGGAGTGGCCCTCGGAACTCTGCGCCGCCGCGTGCACCGCAAGAGCCTGAATAATAACCGACCCGAGCACCGTACTGATGAGCAACTGAATGAAGTAGGGGACCGTCAGAAACTGCCGCAGGCTAAAGCCCATAAGTCGCAACTGGCGGGCGCACTCCTGCCACAGGTCGTACCCTTGGGTCTGCTGCCGGGGCTCTTTCACACCTTCACTACCGTGCGCGCCGTGTGCGTTCATCGCTTGAGCCCCTCCGCCATCGCCAGGTATGCCTCTTCCAGAGTCGCCGGTCGCGTGTACGGCTCGGTCCGCGCCCCGATGCGTGCGGCGGCAAGCCCCTCCGCCAGGATGCGGTGCGCCGCGCCCGCCTCGAAGGTGGCGCGCTCGCCGTGCCAGTAGAGAGTGAGTTCCCAGCCGGAACCGCGCGGGGCAAAAAGTACCGCCGCCTGATTGCCGAGGAATCCGCGCAGCGTATCAAGCCCCTCGGTTGCGTTGGCGTCAACCTGAACCACGGTCGTGGCGGCAATGCCGGCGTGTGCGGCAACATCCTCGAGGCTACCGCTCACAGCGACGGAGCCGGCACCCAAAACGGTGATGGTGTGCGCCAGATCCTCAATTTCGCCCAGCAGGTGGCTCGTCAGCAGAATGGCGGCACCGTCTTCTGCGAGGGAACGGATCAGGGCACGCACCGTCAGCGCGATATCGGGGTCGAGCCCGTTGGTCGGCTCATCCAGCAGGAGCAGAGCGGGGGAGCCGAGCGTAGCGCGGGCAATGTGTAGGCGCTGCTTCATGCCGCGGGAGAACTCCTGAACGGGGCGCGTGGCGGCGTCGGTGAGTTCCACGCGGGCTAGAGCATGCTCCACCTCGTGCCGTCGAGCCCGCCCGCAGACCCCCGCAATGTCCGCGAAGAACAGTAGATTATCGCGTGCGCTGGCGCGCGGGTAGAAGCCGTTATCCCCACCCAACGCGAGACCCACGTGACGGCGCGCCCGCTGCGGATGGGCGATGGCGTCAACGCCGTTCACGGTGAGGGTGCCGCTGGTGGGAGTGAGCAGGGTTGAGCACATCTGCACGGTCGTTGTTTTGCCCGCGCCGTTAGGACCGAGGAGGGCGTGAATTTCACCGGAGCTAACGCGAAGCGACACCCGGTCGACAGCGGTAAAAGTATTTTCACCTTTGCCAAAGACACGGCTGAGCTGCGCCGCATCAAGAACAAGAGACATATAGGTAACCTTTGGTATGACCCTCTGGCTCCTATACCGGAGGGATACTGTGCAGGGTAAACGGTGTAGTGAACTGCGCCCTGCGTGAGGGTATGTACTGCGCCCTGCGTGAGTGTATGTGTAGTCCCAGTGTACCGAAAAGCACGATTAAAAGTGATGAGGGTTACTATACGGGCGGTTTTGGGTGGGTACCTTCGCACCCCGACTGCCCCGGCTTCGTTACTAACGTTTTGTTACAGACGTTAAAAAACGTCATCTTTGCAATGAAATGTCTTAAAGTGCCGCGCACCCACAAAATCCTTGACCCCGCCCCGCGCCCTATGACACCCTGAATACAGGTCAAGAGCGCCAGCGACAAGCCCCAGCTAGCTGGCCGGCAACCCTCCTCCGCGGTGGGGTGCCCTGGGTGAAGACCAGGCGACACGCAAAAGCGTGACGCAAGCGCGGGACCGATGTGACCGAATCCGGTACATCAATCGTGACAGGATTATTCGACGACGATTCCTGTACCGCTCGGCATGCGGCCCCCTAACTATCCCCTTAGGAGAGCCAAGCATGAGCAACAACACTACCGTCCCGACTCCCGCCAACCCCGCCGGTTGGAAGTTCGAAACCCGCCAGATCCACGCAGGTCAGGCGCCGGATGCCGCAACGGGAGCTCGGGCACTACCTATCTACCAGACCACCTCTTTCGTCTTTGAAAGTGCCGAGCAGGCAGCGAACCGTTTCGCCCTCGCCGAGCTGGGCCCCATTTACACCCGCCTCAACAACCCCACCCAGGAAGTCATCGAAAACCGTATCGCTTCCCTGGAAGGCGGCGTTGGCGCGCTGCTGCTGGCATCCGGCCAGGCAGCTATCACCTACGCAATCCTGAACATTGCCGGTGCAGGCGACCACATTGTTGCCTCCCCCTCCGTGTACGGCGGCACCTACAACCTGCTCAAGTACACCCTCGCCGACCTCGGTATCGAAACCACCTTCGTTGAGGACCCCGATAACCTGGACGAGTGGCGCGCCGCGGTTCGCCCCAATACCAAGCTGTTCTACGGCGAGTCCGTGCCCAACCCCCGCAACGACGTGCTCGACATTGAGCCCATCGCAGCAATCGCGCACGAAAACGGTGTACCCCTGATTGTGGACAACACCGTACCCACCCCCTACCTGCTGCGCCCCATTGAACACGGCGCGGATGTGGTCGTCCACTCCGCCACCAAGTACCTGGGTGGCCACGGCACCTCCATCGGCGGCGTGATTGTTGACTCCGGTAACTTCGACTACGGTGCAGACCCCGAGAAGTTCCCCAAGTTCAACCAGCCCGCCCCCGGCTACCACGGCCTGGTCTACGCACGCGACCTGGGCAAGGACTCCGCATTCGGCGCGAACCTCTCCTACATCCTGAAGGCGCGCGTCTCCCTGCTGCGTGACACCGGCGCCGCTATCTCCCCGACCAACGCCTTCAACATCGGCATCGGTCTGGAAACCCTCTCCCTGCGCATCGAACGCCACATTGAGAACGCCACCAAGGTCGCCCACTGGCTTGAAGCAAACCCGCAGGTCGAGAAGGTCATCTGGGCTGGCGTGGAGTCCTCCCCCTGGTACGAGCGTGCGCAGAAGTACCTGCCCAAGGGCCCCGGCGCGGTGCTCGGCTTCACCCTCAAGGACGCAACCCTGGAGCAGACCCGCAACTTCGTGGACGCACTGAAGCTGCACTCCAACGTGGCGAACATCGGTGACGTGCGCTCGCTCGTGATTCACCCCGCCTCCACCACCCACGCTCAGCTTTCCACTGAGGAGCTGGAGAAGATTGGTGTGTACCCGAACTTCGTCCGCCTGGCAGTCGGTATTGAGAACATTGACGATATTCTCGCCGACCTGCAGCTGGGCTTCGACACCCTCTCCTAAACGGTGATGCAACCCGCAGGTGGACCGGTAAGCTACGGCTTCTCGGTCCACCTGCGGATTCCCCGTTATGGAGCATTTTGTCACTGCGCGGCGCTGATGCCGCCCAACCCGTTGCTCCTTCTACCCGCAGACGAGTACCCCGCTCACACCCGGCACCACATCGCCGGCCAACCCAGTGAAGGGAACCCCCATGACCACCCAGAGCACTAGCCAGTCCGGCACTAGCCAGTCTGGTACCGCCCAGCCCGGCACTATCAACCAGCCTGTCACCGCGCCCATCCCCGTGGCGGGCACTCAGCGCGAACATCCGGAAGCGCAAGGCTACCTGCGTCAGCTGAACATCGGCGACCTGGAGCTCGAATCCGGCGTGACCCTGCCGCAGGTCACCATCGGCTACGAAACCTGGGGCACCCTCAACGAGGCTGGCGATAACGCCATCCTGATCCTGCACGCGCTCACCGGTGACACGCATGTTTCCCGCGGCGTACCCACCCCCGATATGCCCGCCCCGCTGATTCGCGCTATCGAATCCGACGGCTGGTGGGAAGGCATCGTGGGCCCCGGCTCGGTCGTGGACACCAACCGCTACTTCGTCATTGCACCCAATATTCTGGGCGGCTGCTACGGCTCCACCGGACCGGCAAGCATCATTCCCGAAGGCTACCCGGGCGCCGGTGAACACTGGGGTTCCCGCTTCCCGCAGGTGAGCATCCGCGACTCTGTGCGTGCTGAGGCACGCCTGGCACGTGCCCTGGGCGTGACCAGCTTCCGCTACGTCATTGGTGGTTCCCTCGGTGGCGCTCGCGCCCTGGAGTGGGCGGCAACCAACCCCGAGCTGGTGCGCGGATGCGCTGTGATTGCTTCCGGTCCTTCGGCTACGGCGGAGCAGATTTCGTGGGCTCACACCCAGAACATTGCGATTCGTTCGGATGCTAACTTCGCCGGCGGCGACTACTATTCCGGTCCCGCGCCGGTAAACGGTCTTGCCCTGGCGCGCCGTATCGCGCACACCACCTACCGCAGCCCCGCCGAGCTGGAGCACCGCTTCGGCCGCGAGGAGAACCGTGGCGAAAGCACCGTGGGCGGCTCGCTGGGTGAGCCGCGTGGCCGCTACGCCATCGAAAGCTACCTGGACCACCACGGCGCCAAGCTTGTGGAGCGCTTTGACCCGAACAGCTACCTTGCCGTGAACGAGGCACTGATTTCGCACGATGTGGCGCGTGGCCGCGGTACCCTGGCGCAGGCGCTGGCGCCCACCGATTGCGAGTGGACGATTGCGGCGGTGAACACGGACCGTCTGTTCTTCCCGCATGAGTCGCACCGCCTGGCGGAGGCGCTGCCCACCCCGGTGCCCGTGGACATTATCGAGTCGAATCACGGCCATGATGGCTTCTTGATTGAGACGAAGCAGGTGGAGAAGATTCTGGCGCGTGCCCTCGGCGTTGAAGATGAATCCGCTACCCCGAGTGAGGCGCAGCGTGAGCGTGAGGCGCTGGACTCGATGACTCGCCTGTACGCTACGGCGGCCCGCTAGAATCGCGAGCATTCACGGGGCGCTGATTATGCCCTCCGGATGCTGTTTACGCCACCTAAATGTCGGTAATTTTCGGGCGGGCAGATAGTGTCTTCACAGGTTCTTCCGCCCACCGAGAATTAACCTTCACCCTCAGGGTTATGCAATAGAATGCCGGGTGTTCGCATGATGTGAGCACCCGGCATTCTATTACACCCGCCTGAAGAGTATTGTGCCAGGTCAGGGAATATTTTCCGGGTTTTTAGATGCTTTTGAAACCGCCGCGAGATACCGCGGAAGTAGCCTCCTGTCGCACTGGAGGGTAAAGGTTCTCGGTTTGCTTTAGACCCGCTCTAACCCCATAGCATTGAAGTTGTGGTAAGTATTCAAGAGGTAGCGGAGCAGTTGGGGGTGAGCACCCACGCCCTGCGGTACTACGAGAAAGAGGGGCTCATTGCTGTGCCCCGTGATGCTCACGGAACCCGTATTTTTGATGCGGAGTCTATCTCCGCTGCACGGTTTATTGCTACCTGCCGTCAGGCCGGCATGAGTCTTGCCGACATTCGTACAATCTTGGACAATCCGGATGATCATGCCCTCTCCATTGACGTGATGGAGCGAGCCCGCCGAAAGATTGAGAACGAGATTGCGGGGTTGCAACAGAACCTTGAGCACCTGGATCGCCGTATTCAGGAGCACCGCCGTCACCTCGACGGCACCCGCTAGGTAACTAGTCTTCTGCAGACGCGTATAAACGCCCGGTATTCCCAACGTTGGGAATACCGGGCGTTTTTCGTGCTCAGCTTTCACACTCAGCTACTCAAGCCTAGTTACTAGGTACTCTCAGGCTGAAGGTCTATCCCCAAGTAGCTTCTTCGGGGTCGACACCGTGTGCACGAGCATTCTCGTAGATGACATCTCGCAACCACTCGGCGATCCCGGTCGCGAGCTTCTCGTAGTACGCTTTGAAGCGGGCATCCTCAACGTAACCGCGGGCTAGAATAGCGTGCTTAGCGGGGGTGACCTCAAAGAAGAACAGGGAGGCGCGGTGCCGCTCGGCGAGCGCATTCGCCTCCTCACTGCCCGGCTGAACACCGCGGTTGAACGCCTCGACGAGGGCCTGTTCTACCTCGTCAATCTGCTGTTTGCCGTTCTGCCAGTCGGCACGGTCCATTGAGGCAGTGCGACGCTGGTATTCGGCCCAGTCGTCAGTTTTCACGTAACGCTCCTGCGCTTCCTGCTGGTGGGCGAGGCTGAACCCTTCACCCATAATCTCTGCTTTTTCGGCAGCGCTGAGCTGCTCATTTTTAGGTGCCATGGTGTCCTCCAAAAGGTGTTCGATGGTTTCAAGCATGCGCCCGTACGCGGCGATTTTGCGTTGAAGCATATCCCGCTGAGCGAGTAGATGCTCGGTGCTGTTCGCCCGATCCTGCAGTATGTTGCCAATAGCGTCAAGGCTCATGCCGATGGCGCGGTACCCCATGATGACGGTGATTCGTTCAAGATCTGCATCGGTGTAGTACCGGTACCCGTTGAACTCATCATGTGCCGGGTTGAGTAAGCCCCGCTGCTCCCAGTGGTGTAGCGTGCGGACTGTGAGCCCGTGCAATGATGCTGCTTCTCCTACGGTGTATTCATGGTGCCCGTCAGGTGGTGTTATGTTCGCGTCCATGGTGCCACTCTAAAACCTGACGTTAGGTGAGGGTCAAGCTAGCGGCGGAACCTGCGGTGCAGATTTGCGGGGGAGTCCTCGCTAAGATGGGTGCATGAGCGAAAACAAATACGTCGTCGAATACACCCGCCCCGAGAACGAACGCGCAGGCACCCACCTGGTGCTCATGCTGCACGGATACGGCTCCCAGGAGCATGATTTGCTGTCCCTGGCGGCGCACCTTCCGCAGGAGGGCTTCACCTACGCCTCCATGCGTGCACCGCAGCCGGTTGGCACCCAGTTCTCCGCGGACTCGACCGGCGCCTACATTGCCGCAGACGCTATCGGCTACCAGTGGTACCCGCTGAACCAGCAGCTCGAATCTGACCAGCGCGCCATTGAACAGGCAAGCGACTACGTGCTGGAGTGGGTGCGCGCGAACCGTGAACCGTACGCATCGGTGACCCTGCTGGGCTTCTCGCAGGGCATGGGCATCGCAACGTCGATGGTGCGTCACGCCCCCGGCGAGTTCGCCGCCGTGGTGGGTCTGTCCGGCTACGCGGTGGACTCTGACTCGCCGTACTTCAAGGACGAGGAGCTGAAGAAGACCGAACTGCCGGTGTTCTTCGGCCGCGACCAGGAAGACCCCGTCATCCCGCAGGAGATGGTGAACTACACCTACGACTGGATCCGCAAGTACACCGACGGCATTAAGGTGCTGTACGCCGGTATCGGCCACGGCGTTGGCCCCATGGAGATTCGCCACGTGGGCGAGTTCCTGGAGGTGAAGGTGCAGGGTAAGGAGCCGCGTATTCGTGCGCAGAAGGTTGCGGAGGCGACCGGCACCGCGGAAGGCTCTGACGCCTAATACAGATATATGGAAAGCCCCCGGGTCATCAACTCGGGGGCTTTACGTTGAGTTCCGCTTCCGCCTGGTTCCATAGGGTTCCGCTTGGAAAGGCGGTTATCGTCATGGGTTCCGCACGGAAAGCGGTATTCGTCCTCGTTCCTACAGAGGCTGGGTGGGTGGGACGCTATACCCTTCCTCCGCTCCTGCAGGGGCACCCGCCGCACCCGGACGCTCCGCTCTTCCTTGCTTCGCTGCGGAGAGCGCCCGGGGCGGCACCC
>ERZ773180.431-NODE-431-length-25427-cov-32.507055_pt1 | contig 25427 bp, 18 predicted proteins | sample MGYA00511080_ERZ773180 | MGnify/ENA primary metagenome ERZ773180 (study PRJEB29015, sample SAMEA2738175) | human oral metagenome | biome: human oral; feature: human-associated habitat; material: saliva | place: China | collected 2178 ... | reverse complement strand
GCGTTCCGTCGCCGACAAGCGCCACCTGCGCGAGCGCCTCGACGCCGTCACACGTACGCGCGTCGGACTCGCGCGCGCCTCGGCGGCGGTCGCATCCTCCTGGCGGCGCGTCATCGACGCGCTGCGCCGCGTCCGAGGCGTGGGCGCGCTCATGCGGCTCGGATCCTCCGTGACCCCGCTCGGCTGGGGGACAACGCTCGTGGGGGCGGGCGCCGCCCTGGCGGGCTCCCTGGCCTCGTGGGTGGAGGCAGCCGTCCTCGGTTTCACGTGCCTGTCCCTGGTGGCCCTGTCCCTCCTGTGGTCGCTGGGACGGGCCGGACACACCGTCGCGCTGCGCCTGGCCAACACGCGTGTGACGGTCGGGGAAAAAGCGCTCGGCGCCCTGACGGTCACCAACCCCACGTCCCGTCGCCTGCGCGCCACCAAGGTCGAGCTGTGCGTCGGCGCGGGCGCCAACTCGTTCCTGTGCCCTCCCCTGGGCCGCGGTGAGAGCCACGAGGAGGTCTTCGCGATCGCGACGACAAGGCGCGGCATCGTGGCCGTCGGCCCAGCCTCCACGATCCGCGGCGACAGCCTGGGCCTGGTCCGCCGCGTCCAGACGTGGTCCGACGCCACCGAACTCTACATTCACCCGCGCACGGTCGCCATGAACGCCTCAACGGTCGGTTTCATCCGCGACATCGAGGGCGCGACCACGCAGGACCTGTCCTCCGCGGACGTGTCCTTCCACGCCCTGCGCGAGTACGTGCCCGGCGACGACCGGCGCGCCATCCACTGGCGTTCCACGGCGCGCATCGGCAAGCTCATGGTCCGCCAGTTTGAGGAAACGCGCCGCTCCCACCTGCTGATCGTCCTCGACCTCGACACCGACGCGTGGGCCAGCGACGACGAATTCGAGATCGGTGTCTCCGCCGCTGCCTCCATGGCGCGCGCGGCCCTGGTCGACGCGAAAGAAGTGTCGGTCCACACTCAGGCAGGCCACCTGAAAACCCCCACCCCGATGCACGCGATGGATTCCCTGTCCGGCGTGGAGCGCGTCCTAGGCGCTGAACGCATCAGCGCGCTCACTCAGCGCGCCGGGACCGAGGCCTCCCAGGCCTCGACCGCCGTCGTCATCTCGGGATCGCGCACGCACCTGGCCGACCTGCATGCGGCGCTCACGCGGCTTCCCCTCGACATGGTGATCACCGGCGTGCGCATCGACACCGACTCGGACTTCGAGCTGCGCACCCTCGGCAACACGCCGGTCGTCGTCGCCCCGACCCTAGATGACTTCGCCATCGGAATGTGGAAGGCCCTCGGATGACGTCCCACCCCTCCCCCACGTCCCGCGCGACCTCGCCGGCCCTGCGCCGCGGCGTCGACGCCCTCGCAGTCGTGTCGATGCTCGTCGCGGCGGCCCTCATTCACGGGCCGGTCTTCGGCGGACACGCAGGCTACGTCGCGGCCCTGGGGGGCCTGGTCGTGGGCCTCCTGGTCGCCGCACTCACGGCCGCGGCGCGCGTGCGCGCCATCGGGTCGACGCTGGCGCTCGCCGCCGCCTATCTGCTGACCGGCGGGGCGCTGGCCCTCCCGACGACGACGATCTTCCACGTGGTGCCCACGCGGCGAACCATCCAGATGCTCGTCGTCGGCCTGATCACCTCGTGGAAGGATCTGCTGACGGTCCAGCCGCCCGCAGGCATCTTCGTGGGCCCCGCGATCATGCCGTTCCTGAGCGCCCTGGTCACCGCCTTCGTCGCGCTCACCATCGTGTTGCGCACCAAGCGACCGCTGTGGGCGCTGGCACCCGTCGGGATCCTGGCGCTCCTGGGCATCATCTGGAGTTCTCAGCTAGCTCCCCTCGCCCTGCCGATCGGCCTGTTCAGCGTGGTCGTGGGCATCGCCTGGTCCGCGTACGTCAGCGGTCGCGCCCGCCGCGAAGGCAGCCGCGGGATCGTCGAGTTCAACGATTCTACGGTCACGCCCACGGCCCGCCGAGGCATCGGCGCGGTCACGCTGATCATCCTGGCCCTCGCGATCGCCGTTCCCCTCACGCGCATCGTCGTCACGGATTCGCACCGAGTGGTCGCACGCGACTACGTCGAGCCGCCGCTCAACCTCCAGGAGTATCACTCCCCTGCCACCCAGTTCCGCTTCCTCAACACGACCGATAAGGACACCGACCTGCTGACGGTGGACGGGCTGCCCGAGGGCGGCAGGCTCCGCCTGGCGACCCTGGACTACTACGACGGGACCGTCATCCAGATCGCCGCGAACGCAAACGGGTCGGGTTTCCGCCACGTTGGCTCCTCGTTCTACGAGACGCCGCTGCCCGCCGGCGCCGAGGCCTCGAACGTGACCGTGCGCGTCGAAGGCTATTCGGGGAACTGGGTGCCCACGGTCGACGGCGTCCGGGCACTGGAGTACACCTCCGATCGCGCGGGGCAGCTCGCGGACGCGCTCTACTTCCACGACCACCTAGAGACGGCGCTGTCCACGGTGCGCCTCGCGCAGGGGGACACCTACCGGGTCAGCGGCATCGTGACCCACCAGTGGAGCGACGAGGAACTCGAAGGCCGCGCCTTCTCACCAATGACGCCTCCCTCCGATGAGGGTATTCCCTCCGACGTGTCCGACGCGGCCAATGAGATGATCGGGGACGCCGCGCCCGGCATCGCCCAGGTCCGCGCCATCCAGCGCACGCTCCACGACGAGGGCTTCTACTCCGACGGCTCCGATCAGCTGTCTTTGCCGGGCCACCGCACGTCGCGCATCGAGGATTTCCTGAGCGCCGATCAGCTCATCGGCGATGACGACCAGTACGCGGTCGCGATGCTCCTCATGTTGCGCTCGCGACAGATCCCCGCCCGGATTGTCATGGGTTTCCACCCGGAGACCCCGGCCTCGGGACAGTTGACGCTGACGGGCAAGGACACGCACCTGTGGGTCGAGGTCCCCTTCGAGGGCGCGGGCTGGGTGCCCTTCGACCCGACGCCCCCGCGCGACCACGTCCCCCAGACGGAGGTCCCCAAGCCGAAGCCCGACCCGAAGCCGCAGGTGCTCCAGCCGCCAGACCCACCGCAGGACCCCGCGGAACTGCCTCCGGACACCTTCGACGATTCGGACGATGACGAAGACGGCTGGCCCGCGTGGATCCGTGTTCTCCTCGCGATCCTGGGCTGGGGCGCCGTGGGCATCCTGGCGCTCTCCCCGATCTGGGGCATGCTCCTGTTCAAGGCGCTGCGTCGGCGACGCAGGCGCACGGTCGGCACTGACGAGGAACGCAGCGCGGGCGCGTGGGACGACGTGGTCGACTACGCGACGGACACGGGCCTGCGCGTCCCGATTCGGGCGACCCGGCTCACGCAGGCGCGCGCCATCGACGCAAGGCTGATCGACCGCCGCGCCGACATCCCAGACGACACCGGCTTCCACCGGTGGGACGAGCAGTGCACTGCCCTGGTGTTCATGGCCCGTTCGATGGACGCGGTCGTGTTCTCCGACGCGGGCGCCCGGGGGCGCGCGGCGGAGCGCTCCTGGGAGATCAGGGACGAGGTCGTGGCCGCAATTTCGGGGAAGACGCCCTGGTACCGGCGCTACTGGGCGCACCTGTCGGCGAGGTCGCTGTGGATGCGCAGGGTTCCCCTGCGCGTGCGCGTCGATTCCCTCATCGAGCTGCTCGCCCAGCGGCGCGCGAAGAAGACGACACCGGTGGCCACCGACGAGGCCACACCCCTGAAAGGTACGGACAATGTATGAAATGATCGTTCCGGGCAAGTATCCCGTTCAGGTTCCTCCGCACCTGGCGGGGACGGTCGCGGTCAGCCTCGGGCAACGATTCCTGTGGCGCTTCTACCTTGTCAGCTTCTACGCGCTCTTCGTGGTTGTGGTCTATGCACTCTTAGTTGGAGCGGTCATTTCACCACGATCAAGCGATGTTCTGGTAGTTTTGACTGATGTTTTCGTCGCAGCTTTCTTAATCTTTTACCTTATTTCCACGGCAATGTTGGTAACGACCGGTGCAAGTCCGTTCATGCGCCTTGCGGGCGTGCGATGGGTGCGTATTGACACGGGTGCCCCCGCCGGATGGAAATGCGTCGGGAAACTGATCCTGGAGAACATCGTCCGTTGTCTCCTCTTCGGCGTCGGACAGATCATCGTCGGCTTCGCCAGCATGGACGAGATGAATCGGACGTGGTTCGACCGCACGCTGGGCATCGTCCCGATTAACACGAAGGCCGGACGCGACACGTACAAGACGCCCATCATCCCTCAGTCCCAGGCGCCGGCGCAGCCGGTGGTCCAGCCGTGGAACGCGACGGCCTCGGCCGCCGCTTCCCTCCCTTCTGTACCGTCCGTGCCGCTGTCCGCGCCGCCCACGCCTCCCACCCCGGAGCCAGAAGCGACGCACGTGCCGTGGGCAAGCGCCGCCTCCGACCCGGTGCCGACGCCGCCCACGCGGGTCTCCGCGCAGGCGTCCGCGCCGGCGGCCACGGCGCCGTCCTCGGACTACATTGGCTCGACCCCGTGGTCGAACTCGGACTCCGATGCGGCTGAGGGCGAACCCGCGGCGACCGCGCAGCCGCTGTCCTTCTCGCCGTCCTCGTCCACCTATTCGACGAGCGCGCAGGCGCCTGATTCCTCCCTGCCCCAGGACGACGCTGACGACCGCACGCAGCTCGGGGTGCGCTACGATACGGCTCGCGTCACCTTCGACACGGGAGTGACGTACCCCTTCGGGGGAACGATCGTGCTCGGGCGCAACCCGCTCGCCCCGGCCTCGCACCCGACGGCGTCCCCCGTCCCCGTTGACGACCCGCAGCGGAGCGTGTCGAAGACCCACGTGGCGCTGACGGCGACTCGCGAGGGGGTCCTCGTCGAGGACCTGCACTCGACCGGGGGAACGGTCGTCGTTCGTGCCGACGGTGAGGAAACGCCGGTCCTGCCCGGCGCTCCCGTCCACGCGCGCGCCGGAGACACCGTCCGCTACGGGCAGCGGAGCGTGGTCATCGATGGATAGCGCAATCGCCGAGGCGGTCGGCCCCGGGGGCGCACGGCTCGTCATTGCGCACGCGGCCCGCACGGACGTGGGGCGTCGGCGCGTCCGCAACGAAGATTCGTGGGGTGCGTCCTTCCCCGCCTACTTCGTTGCGGATGGGATGGGCGGCAACGACTCGGGCGACATCGCGTCGAGGGCCGTGGTCGATGCTGTGTGTGGCTCGTTGGAACTCGGCGCGTTCGCGACGCCAGCCCTGCTGTCGGAGGCGCTTTCCCGCGCTGCGTCCTCGGTTGGTGCGCTGGGCGCCGGACACCGGGCCCCCGGGTCGACGCTGACGGGTGTTGTCTTCCAGGAGTACCGCGGCAAACCCTGCGCGGCCGTGTTCAACATCGGTGATTCCCGTACCTATTTGCTTTCCGAGGGCAGCTTCGAGCAGATCTCCGTGGACCACTCCGAGGTGCAAGAACTCCTTGACGCGGGGTGCGTCACCGACGTCGAGGCCCGGGCGCTTCCCCGGCGCAACGTCATCACACGCGCGTTGGGGGCAGGAATGTCCGGCGATGTCGCCGCGGACATTTTCATGGTTCCCGTCCACCGCGGAGACCGGTGGGTGATCTGCTCCGACGGGTTGTCGGGGGAGGTGACGGACGCGCTCATCGAAATGATCGTGCGACACGTGACGGATCGCGAGCAGGCGACCGACGAGCTCATCGCTCAGGCGCTGGGCGCCGGAGGAAAAGACAACGTCACCGTCATCATCGTGGATGTTGTGGAGGCCGCGCCCGAGTGGGGGCAGCCGAGCAGCGGCGATGAGACGGTCGATAACGATGCGACCCTCAGTGGCCCGACTCACGCCGGCCTGCCGTCGGTGTCGGCGCAGGAGGGACCGCACGCACACGGAGTGGAGGAATGCCATGCGTAGACGCACGTGGACGCCCGGCGGCTACCCTGCCGCTGTGACCGAGCGCGGGATTTTCGTCCTGGAGCCGGGTCATGAGGCGCTCGCCCAGCGATTCTGGGAACTCATGGTGGACGGCGCAGACCTGCCTGTCCTGTTGCAGGAACTGACGTCCGCGTTCGCCGCCAACCTGGCGTCGCTGCCCAGTTTTGTCGCAATCATCGACGAGGCCGATGGCGCGCACATCGCGGTGCGCGGCGCGTTCGAGGTCGTCGTCGATGGACCCGAGGGACCGACGTCCGTGGCCGGAGGCAACGTCATCACGTGGTCCGAGTATCGTTTCCGCACGCACTCGGGGTGGCGGGTTGCCACGCCGGTGGACGACCTCGGGCCAGAAGAAACGCCGTGGCAGGCGCTCAGCGCGGTTCTGCCCGTGTGCACGCTCGCGTCGGGCACGGTCGGCGAGGTAGCGTGCGGCACGCCCGCCGATTCTCCCGTCAAGTCCGTGGGCTGGGACGAGGTCGCCCCCGCTTCCTCCGAGACTCTGTCCTCCGAGCCTGTGTCCTCCGCGAGCGCCGTTGTCACTCCGGACGAGGTCTCCCCCGCTCTCGGTGCACCCGTTCCCTCTGCGGGCGCGCAAGCGACCCCCGAGGTGTCGTTGACTCCTGATCCCGCCCCCGCCGATTCGGGCGACGCGCCTGCCGACGGCGAGGGTTCCTCCGCCGATCTCTCCTGGCTCGCGGAGGCCTCGTCCGGGTCTGACGAACCGACGGGTGACGCCGACGATGCTTCCTTCTTTGCCGAGGATGACGATTCCCCCGCCGCGGCCTTCTTCGCGGCGGCTGCGGCCCCCTTCTTCGAGGAGGAGCCCCTTGGCTCTGAGGTGCCCGCCCCCCTCGCGGACGACGAATCTGACGAACCCGACGCGCACCCGTCGGCGCCCCACCACGACGGGGATACTTCCGTAGCCGAGGCGTCGGCTCAGGCCGAGAGCACGGGGGAGGAAACGCAAATCCCCTGGTACGATCGCGAGGAGGAAGCGGAGGAATCCTCGCCGGGTGACGACCGCGTCTCCTCCGGTGACGCGCAACCGGACCCCGAACCCGAAGAGAAACAGGCATTATCCCCCGCCATCGACGCGGAGCCGGGGTACGCGCCCGAGGAGCAGGGCAGCGAGGATCGTGTCTCCCCCTACGAGTACCTCTACGACGACGTGACCCGTGCGGGAACCGTCGAAGACGCGGCCGTTCGCCACGTTCGAAACTCCGATGTCATCGACGACGACCCCGTTCCCGTTCCCCCACCCCACGGCCCCTTCACCGGTAACGCGCAGGAGGCTGACCAGGAACCCACCCCCGCCCTCTCCCCGTCCCTGCCCATCTCGAGCGTTCCGCTCCCGGCCACGCCCGCGCAACCTGAACCTCCGCTTGACGTGCCACCCGGCGGCTTCTTCATCGACTCCGTCCCCGGGCTTTCCTCGGACGCGCACTCGACCCCCACGGCGAAGCCGAGCGCGACCTACCGCCGCTTCATGGAGGCCACAGCCGACGGCGACCACGATGGGATGACGATGCTCCCTGAGCGTGCCCGCGAGCTACGCGACTATGCCCGCCACGTCAACTCTGAACCCGACGAGTCATCGCAGTCCGCGTCCGTGCAGGTCTCGCCATCCGCACAGGCCTCCCCCGCCGCGGTCGGTCCGCAGGTCCTGGCCGTCTTGTGCGAGAAGGGGCACCCGAACGCGACCCATGCCTCGTCGTGTCGGATCTGTTCGTCTCCGCTGAGTAGCAGCTCCGTCACCGTCCCGCGCCCCAGCCTGGGCCGGATCGTCTTGTCGACGGGGGAAGAAGTGGCACTGGAGCAGGACATCATCATCGGGCGTCGCCCGCGATCGAGCGCAGGGGCCGGTCGGCAACCCGCGCGCCTGGTCATCGTCCCAAGCCCCCGCAAGCAGATCTCACGCAGCCACTGCGAGCTACGGATCGACGACTGGGACGTGCGCCTGCACGACCTGGGTTCCAATAACGGAACGTACCTGACGCGCCCCGGGCAGGCCCCCGTGCGCCTGGACGAGAACGTTCCCACGGTGCTCAAACCGGGAGACGTCGTCGAACTGGGTGAAGAAATCTCGTTCCGGATGGAGGAGTAATGCGACGGCCACTTGACCCCCCAGCGATTCCCAACGCGACGTTCGTCCGGCACCTCGGTTCGGGCGGTTTTGCCGACGTCTACCTGTTCCGCCAGCTGATGCCCCAGCGTGACGTGGCGGTCAAGGTCCTGCGACCGGACTCCAATGCCCAGGCCTCGGCCGCCTTCGACGCGGAAGTCAACCTGATGGCCCGCGTCTCCAACCACCCGTCCATCGTGTCCTTTTACACGGCGGGAATCACGGACGACGGCCGCCACTACCTGGTCATGGAATACTGTCCGCCCCCACACTTGGGCCAGCGTTCCAAAGAGCACCGGATCCCCGTGTCGCAAGCGCTCGACATCGGCGTGCGCATCGCCGGAGCGGTCGAGACGCTTCACCAGCGCGGGATCATTCACCGCGACGTGAAGCCCATGAATATCCTGTTCACACAGTTCGGGCACCCCGTCCTCACTGACTTCGGCATCGCCGCGCAGACAGGAATGGACGAGGAAACAGCCGGCGGGTTCTCCGTCGCGTGGGCGCCTCCCGAACAGCAGGACGGGACAGGCCCCTTCGGGCCCACGATCGACGTCTACTCCCTGGCTGCCACCGTGCACGGCATCCTGACGGGCCACTCGCCCTTCGAGGTTCCCGGAGGAGACAACCGCGAACTCTCCGTGCTCAACCGGGTGCTGCGCTCCCCTGTTCCCACCATCGGTCGAAGCGATGTGCCCGCGGAACTTGAGCGTATCCTCGCGATCGCCATGTCGAAAGACCATAAGCGGCGCTACCAGTCGGCACGCGAATTTGCCCTCGCCCTGCAGCACGTCCAGTCCTCGCTGCGCCTGACCCCCACTCCCTTCGAGGCCATGGGCGTGGAGGCGCCCACCACCGCCTACGAGGACGACGAGGGGGATGAAACCAGCGCCGCGCCGATCGCCGTTTTCTCCTCGCATGCCCCGACCCCGGCCTCGTCCATCGCGGACGAGGACGACCGAACCGTCACTGTCTTGACGAAGGTGGACCCCGCCCCGGCGCCCGCGAGCGCACCCGCGCCCGCCTCTGCACCCGCGCCCGCCGCTGCGCACGCCTCTGTGCGCGCGCCCGCGTCGGGGGACGCGTCAGGGGCCGAGGACGAGGAACGCTCATCCAAGGGCTTCGGCGCGGTCGTGGCGGGGTTCTTGCTCGTGGTTCTGCTCCTCGGAGGCATCGCCTTCGGCGTGTGGACGGTGCTGCGCGGTGAGGGAACCACGAAGGCTCCCACGCAGTCCGCGGCCGACGTTCCTCCGCTTGACGGGCTTCCATCGGCCAACGCGAACGCGTCGGTCACCGGCCTGTCGGGGACGCTCACCCCCGATGGCGTGACCTTCACGTGGGACTCGGCGGGGGCGGGAACCACGTACCTGTACCACGTCGAGGACCCGAAGGAAGAGCACGCGGTACGCCAGACGAAAGAAACCTCGGTGACCGTGCCCGCCGTGCCTGGGCGCACGTGTCTGTCCGTCGCCGTGCGTAACTCGGACGGACGCTCGTCCAACGAGGCCATCGAATGCGTGGAGACGCCATGAGCACCGCGGGCAACGAGCACGAGGCGATCGTGGAGGAGTCGGCGGTTGTCGACTACTGCGGCGAGATCTACCCGATCCGCGCCGATCAGGAATTCCTGATCGGACGCGAAGCCGACCTGTGTATCGACGCCAATCCGTTCCTGCATCGGCGCCTCGTGCGCATCAGCTGTCACGACGGCATGTGGTGGCTGGATAACGTCGGGTCGCGCATCGCGGTCACCGTCGCCGACGAGTCCGGGTCTATGCAGGCGCGGGTCGGTCCCGGGGCTCGTATCCCGCTTGTGTTCGACTCGGTCGTCGTCGTGTTCGCGGCCGGTCCCACGACCTATGAGTTCTCCGTCACCGTGAAGGGGACGACGTTCCGCAGCTACAGCGCCCCGGCCGTTGACTCCGGCGACGTCACCGTCGGGGAAGCACGTTTCACGCCGTCACAATATCTGCTGATTCTGGCGCTGTGCGAACCCTGGCTGGCGCAGGCCGGGTCGGGTCCCACCGACATTCCTCGTAACGTCGAGGCGGCGGCCCGGCTGGGGTGGTCGATCACCCGTTTCAACCGAAAACTCGACAACGTCGCCGACAAGCTCGATCGGATGGGTGTTCCCGGCATGCGCGGCCGGCCCGGGTCCTTGGCGACGCACCGGCGCGTCCGACTGGTCGAATACGCGGTCGCCGCGCGGCTGGTTTCCAGCGCCGACCTGCATCTTCTCGACGAGGAGAAACAACGTAACCGCGCCTCTCAAGCGCCCACCGGGAAGGACCGGAGATGAAAATCAAACTGACGCTGCGCGGGCGCGGACACAGTGACAACGATCTGCTGGTCACCACCGACTCAACTGCGACTGTCGGCGATGTCGCGGCTGCCCTCGCGTCCTCGGGTCCGTCTAAGAGCGCGGGGACACTCGCTTCTCCGGATTCTCTGACCCTTCGTGTTCTGGATCCTGCGGACGGGCGCATCGCTTCGGTTCTCCCCTCGTCTGCTTTCGTCACCGAGACGGGACTTCAATCGGGGTCTCTCGTCGACATCGTGTCGACGAAGGACGCGATCACCGCGGGCGGCGTCGCCGGCGAGCTGCGCGTCTTGGATGGAAATGACAGGGGCATGTGCGTGCCCTTGTACTTCGGCGGCACCACCGTGGGCCGCGCGCCCTCCTGTACGGTGATGCTCAACGATCGGCGAGTGTCAAAGACTCACGCGCGTATTACCGTTGGCTCCTGTATCGAGATTCATGACCTTAATTCCGCCAACGGCGTTCTCGTCGGCAACCATCGCGTCCAGCATGCCACGGTGACCCCCGGAGACGTGATTCTCCTCGGGGACACGCAAATCCAGCTGGTTCAGACGAAGATGCCCGAGTCGACGGGGGAATCGACTGACATTGGTTTCATCAGGTCGCCCCAGGTCATCCCTCACACGAGCGCTCGAACCGTCAAGCTCCCCGAGGCGCCCACGCGTCCCAAGCCCTCGCGTTTCCCGATCATCGGCCTCATCGCGCCGCTGATTATGGGCGTGAGCATGTTCCTCATGACCCGACAGCTGACGAGCCTGTTGTTCGTCGTCCTCAGCCCGGTCATCATGCTCGGCTCGTGGTGGGATCAGCGCAGGCAGGCGAAAACCGAGTTCGCCGAGGCCATGGGACGCTTCGAGGATGCCCTGCGCATCACGTACCAGGACCTGGAGGAGAGTCGGCGCGAGGACGTGGAATCACGCCACGCGCAATATCCTCCGATCGACCAGGTCATCGCGGGGGCCCTGCGTCGCGACGGTTCATTGTGGATGAGGCGGCCGGAACACCCGGAGTTCCTCAAGTTTCGGCTCGGTCAGGGCACGGACGTCGCGAGGGTCACCATCGAAGGGGCGGATCAACACTCTGGGCTTCCGGAGGCCATCGCCAGGGTGCGTGCGCTCGCTGACGAGTATTCCCGGGTCGCACACGTTCCTCTCGTTGCGGATCTTCGGGCCTCCGGCGGCTTGGGCCTGTGCGGCCCGGCTGACATTCTCAGGCAGGCGCGCGGCGCGATTGCGGCGCAGTTGGCGGCGCAGTACTCCCCCGCAGAAGTCATCGTCACGTGCCTGACCTCCGCTGAACGGGTGGATGGCTGGGAGTGGATGAAGTGGCTTCCCCATTCCTCCTCCCCGCACTCCCCCTTCGGCTCCGGCATCCACCTGGCCTCCGACTCCACCTCGGGCAAGGTTGTGCTCTCGCAGCTTGAGGGACTCCTCGAAGCACGCAGCCAAGGGGATCCCAGCGAGGTCTGCGACCGAGGCCCCGACGTTTCTTCCGCACCGAAGGAGGAGGCCTCGGGCGAGGATTCAACCAAGGAGTATCCGAATCCCATTCCCGCGGTGGTCGTCTTCGTCGACGACGTGCTGGTGGACCGAGCGCGTCTGAACCGTATTGCTGAGCTCGGCCCCGACAGGGGAATCTATGTCGTGTGGATGGCCCCGACGTTCGCCGAGCTGCCAGCGGCGTGCCGCTCGTTCATCGCCTTCAATGGCGCTCAGGCGTCCATCGGCGATGTCCGGGCCTCGCGCGCGCTCCAGGACGTGTCCGTGGACCGCGTGTCCGACGAGGAGTTGGCTTGCCTGGGCAGGTCACTCTCGCCTCTCTTTGACGCGGGCGTCCCCGTCGACGATGACTCGGACCTGCCCGGCTCGATCTCCTACGTGGACCTGACGGGCCAGGAACTGGCGGACGATCCCAATGCGCTCATCGAGCGTTGGAGGGCCTCGCACTCGATCATCGACCGCGCTCCCGGGCGCCCACACAAGAAGATCCCCGCCGTTCCTCTGGCCGCCCTCGTTGGCCAGGGCGCGAGCGAACCCATGCAGCTGGACCTGCGCGTGCACGGCCCGCACGCGCTGGTCGGCGGCACCACTGGCGCCGGCAAATCCGAGTTTTTGCAGGCGTGGGTCCTCGGCATGGCTCAATCGGTCTCGCCTGACAGGCTGACTTTCCTGTTCGTCGATTACAAGGGTGGTTCCGCCTTCGAGCAGTGCACGGAGTTGCCGCACACCGTCGGCTTGGTCACCGACCTGTCGCCCTACCTGGTGCGCCGCGCCCTGACCTCACTGCGCGCAGAGCTGCGCTACCGCGAGCGACTGCTGAGCGAGAAACGGGCGAAGGACCTCGTCACCCTGGAGAAGTCCGGGGATCCCGACTGTCCACCCTCGCTCGTCATCGTTGTCGACGAGTTCGCGGCGCTCGTGAACGAGGTCCCGGAGTTCATCGACGGCGTCGTCGACGTTGCGCAGCGGGGACGGTCCCTCGGCCTCCACCTTATCCTTGCGACGCAGCGCCCCGCTGGTGTCATCAAGGACAACCTCCGTGCGAACACGAACCTGCGCGTCGCCCTGCGCATGGCCGACATCGATGATTCCCAGGACGTGCTCGGCGACCACATGGCCGCCCACTTCCCGCAGAACACGCCCGGTCGTGCCGCTGCGAAAACGGGACCCGGCAGGATTTCGGTGTTCCAGTCGGCCTACCCCGGCGCGCGCACGACCGAGGGTCTCAAGACCACGCAGGTTGACATCGAAGCACTGGGCTTCGGCATGCCTCAACCGTGGAAGACGCCCGAACCCCCCAAGCCCCGCGACGATGTCCCCACTGACATTTCCCGCGTCGTTGGCACGATTCGTGCGGCCGCCGAGAAAGCGCAGATTCGCCCACCTCGCAAACCGTGGCTGCCCGAACTCGCGCAGACCTACAACCTCGCGCATTTGCCCCAACGCTCCGACGATAAGATCGTCCTCGGAGTCTTGGACGATCCTGAGGAACAGACGCAGGAAGTCGAGTATTTCCGCCCCGATCAGGACGGACATATCGCCTACTACGGGGCGTCGGGTTCCGGAAAGACGACAGCGCTGCGCTCACTCGCGATCGCAGCAAGCATCACGCCTCGCTCCGGTCCCGTCAATGTCTACGCCCTCGACTTCGCTGGCGGCGGCCTCGACATGCTCAAGAAGCTCCCCAACGTCGGCGACGTCATCGTCGGCGACGACGACGAGCGAATCGCGAAGCTCATCACCATGCTCGGCGACATCGTCGAGGAGCGCTCAGTCTCCTACAAGGCGATCAACGCCAACCACTTGACCTCCTACCGCGAGCTGTCGGGGCACAAGGACGAACCCCGATACCTGGTGCTCATCGACGGGATCGCAGCGTTCGCCGAGACGTACCAGCTCACTGGACGCTACGCGGCGATCTGGAGCCGCTTCCAGCAGGTCCTGTCGGATGGGCGCGAAGTCGGCGTTCACTTCGCGGTGTCGGCCGATCGACCGCAGGCCATTCCGAACTCGATCGCCGCGTCTTTCCAACGAAAAGTGGTCCTGCGACTGACCGACGAGGACGCCTACCTCTATTTCAATCTTCCACGCGATGTCCTGAGCGCGTCGAGCGCGCCCGGTCGCGCGATGCAGGTGGGTAACCCGAACCTCTTGCAGCTGCCGATCCTGGGCACGAACGTCACGGACTTCGCTCAGGCCAGGGAAATCGAGTCGCTCGCCGGGACCAGGTACATGCGTCAACGCACGCGGCCGGCGCCGATCCGTTCCCTGCCGCTCGATATACCGGCGCGCGAGGTCGACCTCACTGTCGATGGACGCCCGGTCATCGGCGTCGAGGCCGGTTCGCTCGCCCCGATGCCGCTGCGCCCTGCGGGCACTGTCGCCATCACCGGCCCCGCCCAGTCGGGCAGGACCAACATGGTCCGGTGGCTGGCCCGCAGCGTCCACCGCGCATTCCCGAACGCGGTCATGCTGCACGCGAGCGCACGCCGCTCCCTGGTGGCGAGGGAACCGCTGTGGACGGAGACGGCGCAGGGGGCGGACAAGATCGCGTCCATGCTGATCAAGCACGCTCACCTGTTCGAGGAGGAGGCGCCGGACAACACGCCGGGAGTCGTCCTCTTCGTCGAGGGCATCGGAGAGTTCTCCTTCTCCGCGTGCGATCAGCAGCTGCAGGACGCCATCGCCTCGTCGAAGGCCAACGGTCATCTGGTCGTTGCCGAGGCCGACGTGTCGGGTTGGTCGTTCGGCGGCTCCCTGGCATCGGGCGTGCGCAGCGGGCGAACCGGGATCGTCCTGTGTCCCTCGCCCGGTGAGGGCGAGAACGCTGTCGGCGTCGCCGTGCCCGGCGTCTCTGGGCGCGAGGCCGTGCCGGGCCGCGGGTACTTTGTCCAGTCCGGTAAGCAGTGGAAAGTGCAGGTGCCCCGAGTATGACAAGACCCGATGGGGACTAGTCCCCATCGCCCATGACAAGACCGAATGATAGTTTGAGGTTACGGGCTAATCACCCTATCCGACGTGGGAACCGTCGGCCCGAACACACCAGACCTCGATACCCACCCCGGGTATCCCATTCTCAACGGAGGAACACAATGGCAAACCTGAATGTCACCTACGACCAGATGCAGTCCGCGGCGACTCGTCTGCGCAACGGTCAGAACGATCTGCAGACCAAGCTCAACGAGCTGCGCTCGCTGGTCCAGCAGCTGGTTCAGAACGGCTTTACGACGTCGCGCGCCTCGGGCGCCTTCGACACCGCCTACCAGGAGTTCACCCAGGGCGCGACCCGCACGATCCAGGGGATCGACGGCATGGCCGATTACCTGAACAAGGCCGCTCAGGCACTTCAGCAGACCGACGAACAGCTGGCGCAGTCCATCGGCAAGTAAGGTCATCGTCTCCTGGGGCGCGGGGCGAGTGCCCGCGCCCCAGGCTCGATGCAGAAAGGAAACGCCATGGTGAACCTGTCACTTGACACGACCGAGTTGCGTAACCGGTCGAAGTCCCTGCGCGCGACGGCATCGCTGTTGGACGATGCGAAGATCGACGCCTTGGACGTTGCCTCTGTTGTCGGCCACGACAAACTCGCGGGAAAGGTCAGGGAGTTCGGCAATAACTGGGACACCACCCGGGGGCGTTTCCGCGAGCACCTGGAGGCACTGGCGAAGACCTTCGACGCCATCGCCGAAACCTTCGAGGATCTGGACAGAGACCTCGAGAACGCGCTGAGGAGAAAGAAGTAATGAGTACTCTGCCGGGAGAACCCACCGCCCTGAAAACGAAGGTCGAGGGGCTGATCACCTCCGCGAACAGCATCCAGTCCGCGATCGATGGCCTCAGCAAGTTTGTGACGACCTCGAATTCGCTCGCTGTCGTCGCAACATACAGGCAGGTGAGCAACGCTAAGAAATGCCTGGAGGCAGCACACGGCCGATACAAGAACACGGGCCTGGCGCTGCGCGAATACCAGGTGGTCCTCGCCGACTGCCACAAGCGAGCCGACGAAGCGGCAGCCCGAGGAGAGACCGCCAAGCGACAGCACAGCGCCGCCCAGGAATCCGTGAAAAAGACCAAGCGTCAGCTTGAGGCACTGAAAGATTCGCACGCCCCCTCTACCAACGTCACAAACGCGCAAAACGCCTATAAACAGGCGTGCGCCGACGAAAAGCGTGCTGCCGGTGCTATGACCGGGGCTGCGTCGGATATCAAAAAAGAACAAATGATCGTGGATGCTGTTGCAAACGCAACCATCTCCAAGATCGACACAGCGATATCCAGCACCAATGACAACCTGATCGACAAAATTTCTCAGTTCATCAAAAACGTCGGCAAGGCACTCGCCGACTTCAGCGAGTGGAAAAAAGTACTCAAGGAGTTTATAGACAAGATAGTTGAAGCTCTCAAGATAGTTGGCAAAGCGGCCAGCGTAGTTCTTGGTACGATTATTTTTTCCGTACTAGGGGGCTCAGTGCTCGGCGCCCTACAAGACCCAAAGTTCCGCGCTTACCTCCATCTGTTTCTCACATTAGGAGCTGCTGCCCTGCTGGGATGCCGTCAAAAGTTACTCATGCAGGCACATAACGCCCAGCTCGACGAAGCCGAGCGCAAACATGGGCCGTCTGGCGTCGGTTACGGTGACAACGGGGAGACGACGGACACCGTCAACACTCGCCCGGGCAAGGAGGGCCTCATCCGGGACAAGATGGACCTCGCAGGCAGGCCCCACCCACGCGGAGACTGGAAGGAGCCTCCCGGCTGGCACGAGGTGAGGCCGGCGGAGCTGCGGAAACTGGGTATCGATCCGACGATCCTCGAGGACAAGAGAACCGGCTTCCACGCGACGCTCTTCCGTGACGACAACGGGCGCTACGTCCTGTCCTACGACGGAACCTATTTCGGCGATCCGAAAGGCGACGTGACCAGCGATGTGTTGGGGGCAGCGGACACTTCGCCGCAAGTCCGTCGGGCAATTGTCGCCGCGACAAGCATCAAACAGCGCCTGATGGCCAACGGCGTCACCGCGGGCAACTTCTCCCTGGCCGGCCATTCCCTGGGCGGGGAGCTGGCGTCGGCGGGTTCGATCGCGACGGGGTCGAAGGCGACGACCTTCAACGCTGCGGGATTGAGTTACACGAGCATGACGCTCGCTCGAGAGTCGGCAATACAAAACGGTTTCTTCACCTCCGACGTTGATGCGCGTGCCCGCGTCGAAAACTACCACTTCACCACCGATCCACTGACCTTACTGCAGAGGGGGAGCACCCTGCCGGAGGCATATGGGAAGCAGATCGAAGTCCAGGCATCCGTGGAGGATCTGAACCATTCCTACGACCTCAAGCGAGGACACGGACTCGACGCGATGAAGCGACAGTACGACCAACAGAACGGGTTTTTGTACGACCATCCGCAGAAATCGGAGCAGCGGTGGGACGCCCCTATCCTCCTACCGGAGCCCGAGCGTCCGCCGTGGGTTCCGGTCACCGTCCCAACCGGCATCTGACCTCCATGTGAGAAAGCAGAATCAACGATGACAAGCGATAACAACACCCGCGATGAACCTCGCCTGATCTTCACGCTTCCGGGCACCTGGTACCCCGTGGCGATCACGGATGAGGGGGCCTCGGAACAGGACGTCGAGCGCATGGTCCAGGGCATTGTCGGCCCGGCGGACGACGCGGCCGTGCTGCGTCGCCAGATGCACGATCAGGTGGTCGATGCGTGCGCCGAGGCCATGGAAGGCGGCGCCGTCGCGATGTACTTCGGCAAGGAGCTGGAAAAGGATGCGCCGTTCCCTGTGAACATCACGGTCTATCAGCCGCCGGGGCTGCGCATGAGCCCCGCGATTGGCACCGAGAGCGAGGAGGTGTTTGGCATCCTTCGAATGGGCTTCGAGGATGCCGACGACGAGTTCGTGGAAGTTGAGGGCGCGAACTTCCGGGCACTGCGCCGCGTGCTCATTGAAAAGGATGATTCGTTCCACGTCGAGGCCCCCGAGGACGAGACGCCGGAGGAGGCGGCCTTGCGCGCCGAGGCGGAGAAGCTTCAATTCGAGCGGATGCGCGTCGATTATTGGGCGCACGTGCCCGACACGAAGCAGATCGTAATCGTCTCTTTCGTGACGCAGATGGCCATGATCAAGCACCTCATGCTCGAACTCTTCGACCTGTTCATCGCGGCGTCTCGTTTCGTCACGGATTCGACCGACCAGGACGACGCAGGGACCGTGACGGAGGCCGAGAACGCGACTGCGGAGGAATCCCCCAGCTGAGAGAAACGAGGCCGGGGACCGCTGTGACGCTAGTCGTCGGCGGGCGCGGACAATAGCGACGCCCAGTCCCGCACGTTGTGAGGAAACAAAGGTCGGCTTTGCTGACTCCTCACCACTCTTTCGTACCATTATTTGATTCATAGGAGAACACTTCATGGAACTTGCGATAGTACTCCTCATTCTCGTCGCGCTCTGTTTCCTCTATTACGGGTGGATACGGCTGCGACAGGAAGCCGAGGCGAAGGCCCGTCAGCTCATCTTCCGGAAAAGCCACCGTGAGGGCGAAGGCGCAGTCGGGCGCTCACACCGCGTGACGCCACGGTCGGCGTCGGTGCAAGAACTCCTTGACGCCGCGTGGGCGGCGATCGACGTTCCGGAAGGCACAGAGTCGCTCAACTGGTTGGGGGCCACCATATTCAAGGTGCGAAGCGACGACCAGAGCACGATCTTCTTCACCCTGAAATGGAAGTACGGCTCCCCCAACTGGATCGCGATGCTGTCTCTCGAAGGCGACGGGTCACTGGAGTGGAGCGTCCCCCAAGCGAGACAACTCAACGGTCTGGTACCCGAAGCAAAGAGCCTGGCCAATTTGGAGCGACGAGTCATCAGGGCACTGCGGTTGCGCGATCCCTACTGCGTCGTGACGAGCGAAGAAAGTAAGACACAATGGAAGCGTCAGTAAAACACAACATTCCGATTCTCGCCGGCGCCGGCCTGATTGCCATCGGCGCCCTCTGGTTCTTCACCACAGACAACGACGCGACGAAAATACTCCCCTTGCTCGTCATACTCGCGGGAGCCGGCCTGGCGTACCTGTACCCGTACTTCGGTCCCGCTTTGCTGCCCGATCCGCTCGCCGCCGTCGACCCCGAGCCGTGGAGGACCGTGCCGGCCACCAACGAACAGGAGGCGCAGGCATACCGGGCGTGGGTCGAGCAGGCCTTCGCCGCCACGCAACAGCCGCCGGGGATGCCGACCGCGCCCATGATGGCGCAGAACCCACCGATGGGCGGGACGCAGGCTCGCATGTACGAGGCCGGGGCACCCCAGGCGTCCATGCCCCCTTCCGCGCCGGCTGGGACGCAACCGCCCGCCCCGCGCCAGGGCGCCGCAGAAGAGGCCAACCGCCCTGTCTCGATCGGCCCGCTTCCATCATCCACTGACGCCGCACCGGTGAACCAGCCGATCTCAATCGGCCCACTCGTCGCCCCTGAGCCCGACGCTGCGCCCGCCCCGCAACAGGCAACGGAGCCCCCCGCCCCGCAGCCGCCCTCACAGGAGCCGCAACCCGCGTCGCCAGCCGACGGGGCCGCCGCACCGGAGGATAACGACCTGGACATGACGCGCGCGACGCCCTCCCCCGCCAGCAGGTTCACGATTGCCGACGCCATCGACCCGAAGACCCCGTGGGACGTTCAGGCGGAGATCGCCCGCATGAGGCCGGACCTGTGGGCGCACCTGTCGAAGAACCCGTCCCTGTACCCGGATCTCAGGGCCTGGCTCGATCGTCATATCACCAACGAGTAGGTCTGTGGCCAACGCGCGAGGCCCGACGAGTGTGGGGGCCGCCCAGATGGGCGGCCCCCACAGCGCCTCAGGCACCGGACGCTAGTCGCCCGCCTCCCCCACCTCGACGGCGCCCTCCTTGGCCTCCACGACAGCCAGCCCCGCATCGGTGAGGATCGTCGCCGCCCACGGCCTGCCCACAGGACAGGCGCGCACAACCACACGCCCAGCCCCGGCCTCGTCGAGAGCAGCGACGGCACGCTCAACGATGCGCGTGCGCAAACGCTCCTCGTATTCCGTACTCCCACCACGGGTAGCATCACCGCGGTCGTCGAACAGCACAACCTCGACGCCTCGGCTCCGCGCGCGCCTCGCAGCCGCCACGACCTCGGTCCCCGTGAAGTAAGGCGCGCGGATCTCATCGCGCAGTTCGGCCTCCAACAGGAGCGCCTTCATGGAGAGCTCCGGTGTCAGCTCCTGATCCCTGATCGCCTCCAGCGTTCCTCGCACGCGCACGGACACGTCGGCGAGCTTGACCGCCATGGCCGTATTGGTGGCTACCTGTAGCTCTCTCTCCAGGCGCGCCTGCCCCTCGTCCTTGAGGGACCTTTCGATCGATGAGGTCGCGCTGCCAGACCACTCGACGAGGACGAACCACAGCATGAAGGTGAGGATGTGCCCGATAGTGAAGGTGAATACCAGCAACGGCGTCCTGCCCTGGATCGCGACCCACGCGGCGACGGCCGCCACGAAGGCAGCACAACCCGCGATCGCCTCGGCCTGCCGCTGCCGAACAAGGAGCAGGTCAGCCAGGAACATGGAGGCGCCAGCCGACCACCCGGACCACCCTGGCCACTGCACCCCCCCCGACCAGGGGAAGCACCAGCAGGTTGGCCGCCCCGATCGCGGCGGCGCTCCCCCACGTCACCACCGCCGGGGGCACACGATCGGCCCACCGCGCCACGAGCGAGGCTCCCGCTACGGCTATCAGTGCGAGCGCGAGGACGGGCGGCGCCACGTGAGTGTAGGCACCGTGACTGATCTCGACCGTGAGGATATAGGCGTGGACGGCGATGCCCGCCAGCACGAGCGCGCGCGCACCACGGGACTCGGCGGCCGCGCGCACCTGCGAGTCCCACGCGATGCGAGACTGATCCTTCGCGCCGACTCCGGTGCCTCGTTGTCGTCGCGTCAACGCGGTACGGATCGCCTCGCGCGGTCTGAGCCACCGCTTGTGGGGATCAATCCATTCCAGGATCACCCGCGTCCCACCGCCGGGGCGCGAAGTCAGGGTTGCTCGTCCGCCAACGGATTCCATCCGTTTGACGATGGAGTCGCGCACACCGTGGCGCCCCTCGGACAGGCGCGTCGCGTCGAAGCCCCGTCCCGCGTCGATGATCGTCACGCGCACGAAGTCCCCTCCGGCGGTGAGCGTGACGCGGCACCGCGCGGGCGCGCTTGGGTCGGAGGTATCCACTCCCGCGTGAAGGCGCACGTTGTTCAGCGCCTCGTGCGTTGCCCCGGCAAGCGCGGATGCCACCTGTGTGGGGATCTTCCACCCGTCCTTGGGCAGACGGCACTCGAACGTCCAGTGAGGGCGGCGAGGACCAACGAGTGCCTCGAGGGCGCCACGGACCTGCACGGAGTCGACAGTCCCATCGGAGGGCGGGGCGGGAACCAGTGCGCTCAAGGCGGCGTCGGCCGCAGCGCGCACCTCGGCCTCGTCGACACCTCGGGTGATAGCGAGGATCAGCGCCGCTAGGACGTAGTCGTGAATGAGCCCGTTACTGCGCGCCCGAGCGTGTCCCCTCGCCCGTTCCACAGCGAGCGCTCGCTCGGACTCGCGGGCGCTGCGCTGTGTTCGATCGAGTCCGCAAGCGATGGTCAGCGTCCAGTGAAGCATCCCCGCGTTAACCATCGCAACGAGGAGGAAGTAGATGGGACCCATGACTGCGTCGGACAGCTTGATGCTCGGATCAGCTGCCATCATGGCAAGCACCTGAAGAGGTGCGATTGCGGCGAGGTACGCCGCCGTATCGCGTCCGCGTAGGACGGCCACGCAACTGAATGATGCCAGCGGGTACAGGGCCAGGATCGGGTTCGTGTCGGAAACGATCGCTTCAAAGTACACCGGGGGCACCGGGGATGAGAGATTCACTGCGGGTAGGAGGGCGCACGCGACGATGAGCGCCAGGTAGTACCCCAGGTAGATGCGCACAATCAGGAACCACGCAGTGTCTGCTGGCGTATGTGCGCCTCGGCGTGTGGCTATCGACCGCACTGCCGCAACGCCCGTGCAGGCACCCGCAACCAAAGGGAGGATCAGGTTCGGAGAGTAGACGACCCATTGCGCCAGATCGATCGTTGAGGCCGAGGACGGGAGCAGCTGGGGGCCACTGAGCAGGGTAATGCAGATCGCGACAAGCACGCAGGCCAGGACGAGCAGGCGGCGCAGCTGCAGCGCGTAGGGGCCGAGGTCGCGCGGATGCATTATTCGAAGTAGCTGACGAGGCCGTCTTCAGCCGCACGCCGAAAGAGGTCGACGCGCGACTCGGCGGGGCGCCCCGATTCCCTGTACTTGTCGCGGATTCGAGCGATGTAGGTGTTGACGGTGTTCTTGGAGACTTTCAGCGCGTTCGCGACGGAACCCGAGCTCTCCCCTGAGGCGTAGCGAGCGAGGATCTTCGCCTCAAGATCCGTGAGGTGAGCAGCGACGAAGTCCTCATCGGCGTCCAGCGCGGCGGCCCAGTCGGGAGTCGGAATGGTGACCCCATCGGCTGCGGCAAGGACGGCCTCGACGAGTTCCTCGGTCGGCGCGGACTTACGGACGATGGACAGGGCTCCTCCGGCGATCGCGCGACGCAACAGGTACGGGTCGTCGCCGGAGGTGTAGATGACCACGGGAATCCCATGCCTGTTGATGGCCGCGATGTTCTCGCCCGGGGTGGCGCTGTCGGCGAGGCGCAGGTCGAGGACGGCTACCTGCCCCTTCTCCCACGTGGCGTCGCTCACGGTCGGTGACCAGGTGATAGACGCGTCGGCGCCCTGCGCCTCGAAGGCAGCTTCAATACCGAGACCGACGACGCGGTGGTCGTCGATAACCACGATCTGAGTGGGCGGGCGCTTCACGGTGCCTCCTCCTGAACGGTGGTCCACGCGAACGGACCGAGACATGACCTTTCCACAGTCTAATTGCGCGGCGAAACTATTTTCAATAGCGCTGTTCAACAACTGTTTCGCACGAGCGAGGAGGCCGATCCGAAAAGGTGCGGGACCTGTCGGTTCGCCCAAGAGCCGGGACTCTCCTCGCCCTCGTCAAGCGAACCCTTCGCCCCCCCTCCCCGGGGATTGCCAGGGCACGAGGCCTGGGCCGAGTCAGTGAAGCCCGCCATGCCGCGCGCGAACGCCTCGGGCACGAAGCCACCCGGGCACGCGGGAAGCGAGGACGCTCGCGGCGCACAGGAGGGCAATGGTTCCGCCTGCGCTCAGGCGCGCCGGTACGGCGATGGCTAGTCCTGCGAGTCCGAGGAAGGCACCCAGGAGTGGGGAGCCAATGAGGAAGGATCGGGCGGAGGGGGCGATGGGTGCCAGGGTTGCTGCTGGGGCTGCGACGAGCGCGATTGACAGAATGGTTCCCACGGCGGGGATGGCCACGGTCACGGCGGTGAGGATGGCGGCCAGGATGATGAGTTCGTGGACGGTGGTTCGCCGGGCAGCTGCCGGGTCCGAGGTGTCGAAGCAGTGGGCGATGAGGTGCCGGTGCCCGACGGTGACGACGGCGATGACGAGTGCCAGGGTGATGCCCGCCCAGGCGACGTCCGCGGGGGAAACGGTCATCACGGAGCCGGTGAGGAAGGAGCTGACGGCCAGGGGCAGTGGCTTAAACCAGGTCGCCAGGAAGTAGCCGGCCGCGAATCCCGCCGTCAAGACGATGCCCGCGGCTCCCTGGCTGGAGATGCCGGCAATAGTGGCCAGTCGTCGCATGAGGATGACCAGGGGGATGGTGCCGAGGAAGGCACCGATGTACAGGGCTGCCGACATTCCAGCGTGGCCAAAGCCGAGTGCGGCGGCGATGACGACGCCGAGCACGGCCCCGGGGAAGGTGCCGTGGGTGACCGATTCGGCGAAGAAGATGCGCCGATCAAGGTAGGCGAAGGCTCCGACGAGTCCGCTGAACGCTCCGATGAGTGCCACGTGGAGCGCGGGGTAGAGCAAAAGGGAAAGGATCATTGTCGGCCTTCCACCGATGCGAGGGCTTCGCGCTCGCGGGGTGCGTCCCCTGTTGAGGACAGTGGGCCTCGGCGCTGAATGACGGGTCGCAGCGCGCACGCGAGGCCGAAGCAGGCGAGCACGCCCAGGGCGACGCACGCCTGCGGGGACAGGGGCCTGGGTCCGGGCACGAGGGCGACGGCGAATCCTCCCCAGCCGCCGACGAGCGCGCTGAGGGAGGCAAGGACGGCCATCGAACGCGTTCCCGCAGACAGGAGGCGACCGAAGGCACCGGGAACGATGAGGTATCCGACGACGAGGAGCACGCCGACTGCGGTTGAGGCCGCGACGACGATCGCGCCGAGGGCGGCATTGAAGATTGCGTCGATGACGAGCGTGGACACTCCGGCCACCCGCGCGGCCTCCCGGTCGAAGGCGACCGCGATTTGCGCCCGCCACGTTGCGGCCAGGACGAGTCCTGCGGCGACAAGCACAATGGCGCTGACCCACATGCGCGAGGTCGTGATGTCGAGGAGGCGACCAAACATGAGGGATTCGAGTTGCCCGGACATGTCGCCGATGCGCAGGGAGATGACGATGCCCAGGGAGAAGAAGGCGGTCAGGATGACGGCGGTCGTCGCTTCGGAGGAGTGTTGACGCCGCGAGGCCAGGGTCAGGGCGGCGGCAACGCAGGCCGCGCACAGCGCCCCTCCGGGGATGATGGCTTCGCGCCCGCCGAGGGCCATGCCGACGACGATGCCGGGGAACACGCCATGGACCATTGTTTCGGCACCGAATTCGGCTCGCCTGAGGTTCACGAGGGTTGAGGCTGGGCCGACCGCCAGGGCGAGGAGCCCGAGGACGATGATGGGGCGCACCAGGAAGGGGGCGATCATGACAGGGCCGCCACCGCTTCGTCTGCTCCGGATCCGTAGGCGCGCGCGAGGATGGAGGGGGATAGGGTGTCGGCGACGGGGCCGAGTGCGATCTGCCGCGAGGCTAGGACGCAGGCGTGAGAACATACGTCACGCGCCAGGGATAAGTCGTGAGTGGAAACGATGACGCCCACGCCGCGCTCGGTCAGGTCGGCGATGAGGCCCGTGATGATGTCGCGGCTGGGAGCGTCCAGGCCGTTGAAGGGCTCGTCCATCATGACCAGCTGGGGGCGGGCGACGAGGGCTCGGGCGACCAGGACCCGTTGGCGTTGCCCGCCGCTGAGGGTGCCGAAGCGGTGTGAGGCTTTTTCTGTCAGGTTGACTCGTTCGAGGGCGTCGGCGACGCGGGCTCGCATGTCTGCGCTGATGCGCCTGCCCCAGCCGGCCTCGGAAATGAGTCCCATTGTGACCACTTCGGAGGCGTTGACCGGGAAGGTCAGGTCCAGGTCGGCGCTTTGGGGTACCAGGCCGATGCGCTCGGCGTCGACTCGGACGCTTCCGGACAGGATTGAGCATCCTCCGACGATACCTCGCATGAGGGTGGTCTTGCCGCCGCCGTTGGGGCCGACAAGGGCCAGGGCCTGGCCCCCGAACACGTCGAGGGTCAGGCCGGTCAGCGCCGGGGTATTCCCATACCCCAGCGC
>ERZ773180.430-NODE-430-length-25441-cov-3.969708_pt1 | contig 25441 bp, 17 predicted proteins | sample MGYA00511080_ERZ773180 | MGnify/ENA primary metagenome ERZ773180 (study PRJEB29015, sample SAMEA2738175) | human oral metagenome | biome: human oral; feature: human-associated habitat; material: saliva | place: China | collected 2178 ... | reverse complement strand
AGGACTTATTCTTTCATTACGGAAATAAGTTTCACTTTCTTCTAATGCTGGATATCCGACTATTGTATCAACTGTCCACTTTATATATTCTCCATAATCTATTCCTTCCATTATAGTATTATTAATATATTCTCCATTAATATTACTTAAACTATCGTAATCTGGTAGTTCTGTTAATATACCGTTATCTTTAGTTACACCAAATATCTTAGTATCAGTTATTAATGGTTTATCTATATTATTATACATCCAGATAAATCTTTCATTTCCATCTGGGAATGCTATAGCATTAGGAAGATATGTATTATCTGTACTATTTTTAAGGAATTTACTACTATCAGTATTAGGTATATGAACATCTGTAAATACTTTAGTGTATTCATAAGTATTAAGTTCTGTACCATCAAAATCACAAGTTTCTACAATTATTCTATAAGATTTACCTGGTTTTGCTATAAAAGTATTAGGATATAAGTTATAGAATGTATTTAGTTTAGCATCATAATTACTATAAGATCCAATAGTCTTAATAAAATCATAATTACTCTTAGCATTATTTTCATTTATTAACACGATTGATCGTTGATAATTATATTTATAATTTAATCTATCTTGTGCAAATGAATATTCCCATACTAAATGTTCATCATCTGTAGGATTAATTTTAACTCTAACATATGGTGCAAGAGTATCTACATCTATCTTAATATTAGGTGGAAGAACTAAAGGAAGATTTTGTCCTTTAATTACATTCTTATTAAGAATAGATCTTTCATAATCTGCAATCTCATTTAATACACGTCTATTCATAAGCTGGTCGACTACATCAAGAGTTATATTATTAACTACAAAGTAATCATCTGGTAATACTTCATATTGCTCATATTGGTCAATAGAAGCAACTGAACGGAATTTACCTAATTCTTGGATTACAAATGTAGATATTACATTTCCTTCAGGCATCTTTTCTACTTTATATTCTATATATCCATTATTAATATCGTCTGCACTTACAGTACCACTCTTCACATATGCTCTATTATCACTATCAATAATTTCAATATAATATTGTGCACCTAGTGTCCAGAATACTCCATTTCTAGGAATATATCTTACAGATTCTGGATGTCTCTTAGTCCATTTATAATTTATACGACCATCAATAGTTTTTTCTACAACCTTAGTTTTAGTTATAGCTTCAGTTTCAACTATTGGTTGACCATTTTTATTTACAAATGTTGCAGTAAAATTAAATGTTTTATCATTTAATTCATGTGGCTTTACTACTACTGGAACAGCAATTGGAGATACTTTAATATCTTCATAAGATAATGTATCATTGAATATTACATTACCGTAATTTTCAGTATTTATATTAATCAACTGTTTCTTACGAATATGGTATCCTTCAACAGATACTAAGAATCTTTCTTGGTAATTTTCATTCCAGTAACGTCTCTTAGCAATTATGTTTCTCTTTTCTGTTATAGTATCTAATCTATAATCTGGTTTAAGTTCACGTTCATGAAAATCATATTCTACAAGTAAATCACTAAACTCAGGAGTTACAGATAATTCATCTATTTCACCAACTGTTTCAAATTTACTATATATAGTTTTATTTTCATTACTTCCCCAAATCATAGTTTTATCAGTAGGAGTTTCTCCAGTATGATTTATAACGATATCTCCGTTATATTTACTATCAAGCAGTATAGATTTATCATATTTATTAATATCTGCATTATTAATTTTACTAGCAATAACTTCTGCAGTATCGCAATTTAAAGTAAAATCAATTCCAGATTTAATTATTAATGTACTATCAGAGTTAGCTGGAGCTATAAATACTGGCTTACATTCACGATTTCCATATACAGTAGTAAATACTCTAATAGGTACACCATCAGAGTTACACTCTACTTTAGCCACATGTAAGTTATGGTCATATATAGCAAACAGACTACATTTAATCTTTGGAACATTTGTATCATTTTTCCATTGTATTCTAGCATTTACATATTCAGAAGCATTATCTGTAATACTCATTGTATTGCTAAATATGTAAGGCTTTGTAGTATCTGTAATTTTATTTATTTCTGATTTAACATTTTGGAACTTAGTATGTACATCTATAAATGTACCCATGGTTCTAATAAGTCTATCATCAAGATTTATATTCTTTAAATGAACTTTATGCCAACCATATTTAATAGGATCTTCTACAGAACTATAGAAATTATTAATTAGATTTATATATCTGTCAAGTAATACAGCATTATTCTTAAGAACATGTGTTATAAGCTTATAAATACGTTCTTCTAATGTTAAATAACGTGTTTTCTTAACTTCTATTTCATCTTTAGGGTCTACATACCAGTCAACATTACGGTCATCTAATTCCGTGTCTATGTCTACTGTTAAATCTTTCCATGTATGAGATGGTGTTATATAGATATTATCAAATCTACTATCATTTATAAAATACGAATATATAAATCTTTCATTAGTAGTAATTTCTTTAGAACCAAACCAAGATAATCTCTTAATTGGAGCATTATCAGGGTATATATCATCAAGATATATTGCTGGTCTATAATCTAATGAACGATTTAATTTTGCTATATTATCTATTCCAGCTATTCCATTAAATGCTTGAATATCTTTAGTAGATAATGGAGTATGACATACTTTTTCTATAACATCTTTATAGAACTCATTAAGTCCTCCACCTTTATAGTATTTACGGAATATAGTTATAAGTTTACTCATATCTTTCATTACGTTACGTATTAAGATATCATCTTCTTTAGAAAGCCAGTTAGTTTTCTTAGCTTCATTACGATAATAACTATAATCTTTATAAATATTACTATAAGTATGATTATTATCAGCTACAGTGTACATGATTTCAAATAATGAAAAGAATGGGTATACAAATTTCTTAAAAATAGCTGCAGTCATTACTTCTATATCATTATTAATAAATTTAGTCATCATTTTAGGTAAATTTACCTTTAATCTAGCCCAACTATATTTTAATGAGTTAACCGCATTATTTTCAAGTATATGATTTCTTATTTCTTCTGCCAATATAGTCTCAACCATATTATTCATATTATGATAGAATAAATCATACATCTTTTGCATAAGTGTTCTATTATATGCACTAACATCTAGTTCTTTTATTGCTATAAGCTCATTATTACCTTTATTTCCTTCTGTTATAGTAAGGTTTCCACTAAGATTATAGATATCTTGTATAAGTTCAATTAACTTAGTAGCATTTTCCCATGTTAAATATCCATAATCATCATATACCCAAGTATGAGCTGGGTCTAACCCATGGTCGTTTGGTATATCAGATTTACGGAACTTGAATCTATTAATTATAAGCCCATAAACATCTTCATTTAATATTGCAAGTCTAAGTTTTGCTATATTAGCATTAAGTCTTCCGTATGCATTCATTCCTATATATTCTGGAATAGTTGTTAAGTTTATATCAGACGGCACATTTTGCAAATCACGTATTATACGACCATTTGCTAATGCTATCAGGTCTTCATGTAGGTTTAAATGCGGGCTTGTATACCCGGTAGCAACATTAGTTTTTAAATCTATAGTTAAGTCTATATATTCATTTAATTTACTTATTAATGTATTATAAGCATTAATATCAAACTTAATAACAGATGTTCTATCATCTGCTTCATTATAGAATACTAAATCTCTCATAATACTATGGTATATATTATCTTCTTTTATATTAGTTATCATATATCCAAATGGGAATTTCATTGTATATTCAAGAAAACGCTCATTGTATGCATTAATATTTTCTAATGCATCTGTTACATGATAATCTTCTATACTATTATAGCTATATTCATCTAGCTTAAAAAGATCTATTTTATTATATGTATTAAGATCTATAAGACGGTTAAAGAACATATCATTCTTCATAATCTTATTAATTTTAACCCTCATTTCTTTATCTGAAACTATATCTGTTACAGTTTGTAAACTAGAAGCATTGTCGCTACGTAATTCTTTAATAAGATTATTAATTTCTAATATACTAGAAGAATTATGCAGACTAAAAAGAGCTTCTGTTATTCCAGAAAGTTGGCTAGGATGCTTCCATATGCTAGTTTTCTTAGCTTTAGCCTTAGCATTATTAATCATATCATTCTTTTGGAATGTTATTTCTGGGAAGTTAATATCATCTTTAAGATCCCCAGTAAGATTTTCTTTAAATGGAACATTAACGCTCCAATATTGTTCTAATTCACCATAAACAGTAAAATTACCACTACTACGTATAATTTCATGATCGTAACCGTCATTATCTATTCTAAAACCTTTTACAACATCAGTAACCCATGCTGGATTAAACTCACTGTCGTATGGAACATTAAGAGATATATTACGTATTACAACGTTATTACGTTTATCACGAACTTCTATATTAATTCTTTGTTCCTTAGGTAATACTTCAAGTATGAATTCTGGTTTATTAGGATTCCATCCATCGAAATATCTAGAATCTTTAGCTTTATAACCAGTTGGTATTGTAATTATAGGTTTTCTCCACCCACGAACAGACACAAGTTCTGTACCAATAAGTTTTTCATTAAACATATATTTAATAGTTACTTTATGTAAAACTCTTTGTGGGTCTATTTTAATTACAGGTATAATATTATTATCAACCATTATACGTTTATTTCTAGCCCCGTCTATAATTATAGGATCAGAACTTGTAATATTATACCCATATGGCATATTAATACTAGATCTATCTATAGTATCTCCAGTATATCCTGTAAAGCTTTGCCTATGTATAACTTCACCAGATACATTATCTATAAATAGTAAAGTATTTGTAAGGATACTACGTTGAACACGGACTGTGTTACGTTCTCCTAAGTTTATAATAGGAGATTCTGCTAACGTATATCCAGCTGGTATATTAAGGTTGACAGTCTTACTATTAAACGTTAATAACTCTTCAGAGTGAATTAAGTTACCATCAAACTCATAATCTATTATTGTAAATTTATAATTATGATCTTTATAAAAGATATCACTCATTTATTTAATCTCCTTTCTACACCGTATATTTTCCTGTTCTAGTTAATATAAATGGATCTATTGGTGTTGCTGAACTATTTATATATAACCAGTTACTGTTTTCTACAATATGCACTTCATCAATAGTTCCACCAACTGCATCATAACGTTTTTCTTGTGTATATTGGAATACTATATTAAGAACTGTATTTGCATTAACTGTAATACTACTTGTATAACCAGACACTACTCTTAGGTATGGGTGCCACTTCATATTTAGATTGACAGTAGTACCCTGAGCAACTGTATAACTAAATGTCATATTATTAGTCGGATTATGTGTTGGAGTCTCTTTGATACGTTGTGCCGGCCTGAATTCTTTGGATCTCTTACCATAAAGCTTACTATCATATCTAAGTCCAGTCCTAATATAATTAAATGGATTAATTCTAGCAATAATAGTAAGAGTAACCATTTTAGGTGGTGGCGGTGGTGGCGGCTGAACTGGTTTAGGCGGAGCTGGTGGTGGCGGTGGTGCTGGAGTAGCCGGAGTAGGTTTAACATAATATAAATAATCCCATCTAGGACTTATCGCGTATATTCTATAGAATCTAGAATTAGCTTCCATTGATGTAAAATTCTTAAGATCTATCTTCTTATCTTTATCTATAGTTAAACTCTTTCTCTTTTCAGCATCATCCTTATAAAGCCATGCATAATCATAATCTATCTTATCTAACGGATCATTAGCAGTAGTTACATGGAATGAATCAGGATTATATCCTTTATCAGTTACTAGCATCTTTCCTTGAGCATATTCTTTGTATCTATTAAGGTTCTCAAAGTTTAATTTATAACTACCACTAGTTCCATTTTCATTTAAATTATGCCATACACTAAGTCTATAGCTCTCAGCATGTTCAAATACTTTCCAAGCATTATTTACTCCATATTTATGTGCATAGCTAATAATATTATCTATACTTACAGGATAATTTGGAGCATCATCGTCATATTCGTATTTAAGTAATATTTCAACTCTTTGATTATCTGGTCTATTTTTAAGCCATTTAAATCTAACCCCAATTGTAGATTGATTTTTAAAAGTTTGTTCTGGTTTTACATAACTAGCATCTTTTATTATACGAAGACCATCATATGATGAACCTCCATTTTTATTAAACTTTATAGCACCGTAATCATACGTTGCTAATTCATCAGGTTTAAGTCTTAGATCAGCTGTATATCTTAAAACTATATTTATAACAGTATCATTTACTATTCTAGCTGGAAATATATTCTCTATATTAACTATACTTATATTAGGCACATACATTAGCGGATTTGTAATCATAGTACCGTATCTAACATTTTCCATAGTAAAAGTCCCAGAAGTTCCTGGAATTTCTCCGTCTTGTACATAGTCTGCTTCAGTATATGATCCACGGAACTTCCATGTAGTAGCTTTCTTAAATCTAATAGGTTCTAATACCCAGTTAATTCTAACATTAAAGAATTTATCAGTTAATGTATTATCTATAACATTATCTATTTTATACATTGATACATAATGAAGTTCATATGTAAAGCTATACTGCATAGTAAAAGGATCAATTTCTTCCTTTAATTTATATCCTGGGTATGTAAGTTGGAACCCGGCAAAGTTTCTATCTATTAAAGTACCATCTTTAACATCATAATGATTAACTGTATCTATTTTTCCATCTATTATAACTTCAATTGTTAATCTATGCACTATTGTGTTATCAGGTGGAGTAGCTAAATCATCTGCTATTCCTATATCTTCTTCATTTATAGTATACACAACTTCATCATTTAAGAATGGTATATTTTTCCATCTATTACCATCTACGTTTGTGTGCATAACGTATGGTTCTAGTAATTCTTTATTATTTTGTAATATTTTAGCGTAACTTTCAAGATCTGGTTGTGTAAATCTTTCAGTTCCACGTTTTATAATCATAAGGCCAAGATCAATGTCTTGGCCCACATCTACCATATTCCCATTTTTATCGAAAGATTCTCCTTCTTTTTGAGGAATAAGCATATTCTTTTTTAATTTATCTAAATTTTCTGCATCTGTATCGTTAAATGATATTACATCATGCTCTGGAGTAACTGTACGAAGTTCTACGGCATTCCATGACGGAATACTTTCTCCAAGTATAAGCGTATCTGCAGAATCATTACGTGATTTTTTATCACGTAAAATAACGGCAACTCTTATATCATTTTCCATTTATTTCCTCCCGTTATATTATTTGCACAACTCCTCTTACTTCATTAGAAGTTACATAGTTAGGAGCTTCAATTATATATCCAACTGTAGCTCCAACTGGGATATTAAGTTTTTGACCAAAATCAAATAATAACATTCCATTACGTATTTCTTCAGAAGTTAGTGTGTTTTTAGCAAGGGAACGATATTTAATATGTAATTCATTATTTGTATATAAGTTTACAGTAAGTATCATTCCAGGTTTCCAATATGCTGTTGGAATCATTATTGTATTTCTAAGTTCATCATATCTCACATATGTGTTCTTAAATGAAAGTTTTCTTAATGGAACAGTAAACTCTTCTGTAAGTCCTAGATTTGAAACATCTATGTCATTATTCCAATCTTCTATTTGTTTACCTGCATATCCATTAATTAATGTCATATTTTCTGTAAGTTTAAGTCCTCTAGGTACGCTTATAGTAGCGTCTCTAGTTATTACTGTATTTCTATGAGGTGTAAGACCAAATGTATTATAATCTCCATGTCTATTAACAAATACTGCTATATCATTTATATTATTAGTATTCTTATACACCTTTGTAACTAATGTATCTAGATATGCAGACCATAATGTAAATTGTATATCATAATTTACACCAACATATATTACACCATTTTGCGAAATTTCTGCCATAGATATTAAATTAGAACCTAATTTAGCACCATATTGTGCTACAACTATATCAGAAGTTTTAAGTCTATTAATATCATTTATAAGATCATTAGTAGCAACTTTAGGCAAGTAAGCATTAATTCCTGGTCCTATCTCGATATAAGTTTTAGCAGAATTAAACTCTCCAGTTAATATAATAGGAGCTAGCAATGCTTCTGGTCTTATATTCGCACTAGTATATTCTACTGGTTTAGGAATCACTGGTTTTGGTACTGGAGTATACCCACTAGCATTAGGATATACTTGAACTTGTCTAGAACTTGCTTCAGAAATTTCACGTTCTACTACACCAACTGCACGCAAATTACGTCCACTAGTAGCCATTATATTAGTTAAGTTACGAGGAGCTCCTAATATATTTTCTATTTTAGGAACATTTAGTAATTCATTACCGTTAATTTCACTACCAGATTTATTAATCATTTTAATATTATTAATAAATTCTTTAGAGTTTGCTATAAATCTATCCTCTGCCTGGTTTTTAAATTGTAAATTAGCTGTACTAAATCTATTTATATCTGGTGATAATATTGCTGGATAATCACATATAAAATAATCTCCTACATTTACATGACCAGGTGGATTTTCTACATATCTATTCATTATATTAGGTATATTAGTAAATGATTCTAATGGATTACTAATATATCTAGCATTACCTAAAGTAAATTGCTTATAGAAAGATTTTTGATTTTCTTTATTTCTAGTTACTATATCAAATTCTATTATAACTGGTATATTAGTAGTAGGTTTATCTGGATAAGATGCAATATTATTAGACCCGTCATTAATAAACTTTCTAACTGGAAGTTCAGTATTATTTATATGCATAAGACCATTTGCATGCCAAACTGCTTTATTAATATATTCAGAATTACTACGATTTACCCAGTTATATAATAATCTATTAAATAAATAATCATAACGAACCATATTATTAACAAATCCTGCAATTCCAGACCCAATAATATCTCTTCCATAACTATACATTGCACATGCTGGAATATTAGCGTTTATATGAGTATATACAGCATGGCAGCCACTATATCTAGTAGAACTAGAACTATAACCTTCTATATCATAGATTGGAGTATCTTTAGTAAGTTCTAATTTAGTAGCATTAGGAATTATAAAGTTTCCAGTCCATGCTTGTCCATTAGCTGTTGTAAAATATGTAGTCTTAGTAACTCTAAGATTATATTTATAAGGTTCTTTTATTATATTAGCCAATGGATGAGTTTGTAATTGAGTAGCTAACTCATAGTATGGGTCTAATGGTATTCTAGCAGATACTGTATTGTGTTCTGTATATTTAATTTGTAATATAGAGATATTTTCTCCATATGATTTTACAGGTATCATAACTATAGTATTACTAATATCATAATTAGGAACTGTATCTACTGGAATAAATCTATGGTTACTCTTATCAGAGAAACGTTTAAGTCCAACTATATTTGTATCAATATACATTTCTCTCTTGGTAGGATATTGAAGGAATCCTGGAACTTCTTCTTTACTCATTATATTATTATAATAAGTAACATCTACTGTTTTAGTAGCTAGAATATTATTAGGTTGACCTTCAAGATGATACTTAAATTGAATTGTACGTTGAGGTTTTTCTACTTTATAAGATGTAGTTTTAATTACAATATCTACAGTAGGAGCAGAACTCATATCAATATTCATTGATGTAAATGTACTAGCTGTTATTTGTAAGTAATCTGGCAGATATTTATTAACATCTGTCATACTAATAGTTTTCATTCCGTCACCGACATAATATTTAGCTTCAGCTATATATAAATCTCTATCAAGGCTGTCTCTATAAATAAATCTTACTATTTTATGTATTTCCTTATGTGATAATAAGTCTACAGTTATTAATGATACAACATCATTTACAACAGTAGTTTTATCAGGATTTTTATAGATAAAGTCTGTATTAAGATGTGCAAGACCTATTTCTTTATCTTTAATAATACCTATACCTTTATCTATATAAAGTCTTTTATTATTTCCTGTTTCATAAACATTTTCCCATCTTTTATGTATAGGGTTCCAGTCTTTATATTGATATCTAATACCAACTATATTAACTTTATCTATAATCTTTTTATTTTCTATATCTATAGACGGGTCTTCTGATGTTATAATTGCAGCTTTTACTAGTGTATCCATATTAGCAAGTTCTGTATTTGTATACCAGTTACTATCTTTTATATTAAATGCAGTTTTATCTATATCCAAATAAGTTTTACCAGCTTTAAGTTTATAACCAAATGTAGTTCCTCTACCATTTGTAGTAAAATCATCATTTATATTAGTTAGACGATTAGCAAAGCTATCTGGAAGTATTTCAAGAGTATTCATATCATACTCAAAGTCTGCTAATTCTATAGTTTTATTAGGTCTTACTACATAAGTTACCCATATTTCACCAAGTTTATTAGCATCCCAGCTACTGTCGTCAAATATTTCATGTTTAAGTCTTAAAGTAAAGAATCTACGGCTACTACTGTCCCGTTCAAATATAGGAAGACCATATCTACCATCTATCATTGATATATTACCTTTAATTTCATCGTTTGTAATATCAATTGATGGAGTATAGCTTAAATTATACTCATTTGTATAATATTTAGTAGTTCTTTCTGTATATTTACCTTTATATGCTATATCATATATTTCTGTAGAACTAAAGTAATCATCAAATAACATATTTCTAGTATAAGTTTTCTTACTTTCATCTCCAAGTACAGTTATATCTGTAGCAATGTTAGTAGGAACCACGTCTACTACCAATATACCATCAGTCTTAACTTGGTAACCATTTAAAAATGTATTTACTTGTCTAGCATTTGTAGACGGCATATTATATAACATATATCCACTAGGAATATTTAAATGATAATACATAAGTGTTTCATTTTTAAAGAAACTAAGCTTTTGAGTTCCAACTAACCAGTTATTTCCATTATTATCAGGAAATTCACGTTTAAACTTATTTACAAATTTAATATCTAATGTACATATATTATTAACATCATCATCTTCAGTATCTTCCTCAAATACATTATTTTCATCTTGGTAAATACTATCAAGGTTTACTATTACTGTTTTATTATCATTAAATTTATAATTATTAGTAAGATGTTTATTATCTCCTAGTCTATAAAACGCTTGTCTATTGTGTTTTATTATAAATGCATCAAGCTCACTAGATGAAATACTGCTACCAGCACTCTTATTAACTAGTTCAGTAACGCTCATATATGTTGGTTTATGATATATAAAGATAAGCTTAAGTATCTTTCTAGGATCTGTTCCATCAACTTCCCCGTATGTAGGTATTTCAATAGGTGGTATTTCTCTATCATTTTCATCTGGAAGTCCACCTTTTGTATGTATAACTAATACTTCTCCAGCTTTAAGATCTATAGTTTTGCTTTTAAACGCGCTATTAGATACTATTTTAGCGTTTTCTACAATAGTAGTCATATCATTAAGCTGACTTTTAACATCACGTATACTATCGTCTAAAACGTTTATAGTGTTATTTATACGTATAGCAGTTTCATTTAAGTTTACTATAGATTGGTCCATTTTCTTAGTAAGAGCTTCTATATTAGCAGTAACGCTACTAGCTATATCTGTACTAAGTTTATAAAGTAACTTAATAACGTCATCTAAGTTATGTATACTTTCATTTTCTATAATCTTAGATACGTCATAAAATATAAGATCTGATGTTATATATGGAATAAGAACGTCTCTTTTACCATCTTTAAATGTTTGCATTATATATGGAGTTAGTTCTTTTTTATTCTTTTGTATAAATCTATAGAATTGCTCTACGGTAGAATCATTATACCCAGTATTTCCATTATTATCTTGACGTAACATTAACCACATACTAGGTTCATAATCTTTAGTTCTAGTAACAGAAACTTCTAAAAAGTTTGCTATAAATTCACGTAATTTAGTTCCAGTTAATGTAGTAATATCTACAGGTCCTTTTGGTCCCATTATTTTAATAGTACCTCTAATAGGCGTACCATCTTTAGGGAAATTATTATTAAGCGGTCCTATAGGAATTCCATTTTCGTCCTTACCGTAGTCTATAAAGAGTTCGTTTTGTTTTATTTGATTATAACTATCTGTACTTAGTAATGAAAAGTTCATACGTCCTGCTTTAATCATTCTATCGACTTGCATCAATAAGTCTCTAGTATCATCTAACTTCAAAGACATTGTAAAAACCTCCTTTTTATATTAAAATTTTATTAAAATTCACAGGTAGTTGTTCCAAAATGAGCCATCAAAACAATATACTTACGACTCGTTTAGAAACAACAGAATGTTTTAAAATCATATGAAAAGGAGGTAAATTCTAATGAAACTTGTTACTTACGGTGGAATTTCCCTAGAAGAATATACAAATACATCATTTACTAAAGAATTTGAATTGGTATTAGAATCTATCGAAATGCCGACGGAAATAGATTTACTTAGCGACGACGTAGACGAACTTGCTACCGAAGGTATATGGGATCTAGCTAAGGGTGGACTTAATATGGTAGGTAATACATACCAAATGGCTAAGACTACTACAAGAGGAGCTACACAATTAGCTGGTGTTATGTTACGTAAATCAAATGACTTACTTAGATTTTTTAATAACCAACTTAAAAAAGCACTACCAAAAATTATAGAAAATTTAAGAAAAAGTTTAGAACAATTAGAAATTACATTCATGAAACTTACAAAGTTTGATAATAAGCTTAAAGAGATTGCAGCTAGAGCAACTAATATGATTATGACTAAGAGTTATATGAATGTTGCAACTATACAACCTATGACTATTAAATTTTATAAGGTTCAAGCTAAAGTATTCAAAGAAATAATAGATATGCTAGGAGACTATCACTATTTATGTTCTAAAGTATGCGGAATACAATTAGATGCTAGTAAAATCTATGTAAAGCCAGATAATACTACTATTTTTACTGAAAGTAATACTGGGGCACCACTAATTGCTCCAAGTGATCTTATGGATAAAGTAAGAGAACTTACTAAAGTAAAAGATAAAGTTGACTTAGGAGAAATAGCTAGAGTAATAGGAATTGCTCAAAAATCTGTAGAGGCTTATAACTCAGCTATGGTTAAAGATGGTGAAAGTAGTATATTAAGAGCATGGGTTAAGAAAGATGGTACTTGGTGGAATGGACTACCAGTAAATTTCTTAAATATGGGAAGTCTTAATGCTAAATCTAAGTCTAGACTTAAAGAATCTGAAAAGAAAAAAGGTTTAAACCCTCTTAAATATGCTCTTATTCCAGACGCTGATACTATAACATTTAATCCAAACGCATGGAGAGATCAAGTTAGTAAGTTTGCAAATAAAGTAGATGAAGAAGCTGCAACTGGTGGTATGGTTAAAGCATTCGTACAGCTAATTAATGGTCAAGCTGGTGGAACTATGCAAAAGAGTACTGCTTCTGTTCTTGTAGATTTAATTCGTAAAGGTGGAGCATCTGTTAAGAAACATACAGACCAACTTAATAAAACTGCAAAGAAAGAAATAGATGAATTAATGGCATTTAGTAATGGACTTAGTAAATACCTGACTTCAGAAGATCAGTTAAAAATGAATGCAGCTATTCAAAATGATGCTAGTAAAACTGCATCTGGAAGACAAACTGTGCAAGCTGACACTGGAGTAGGTGGAAATGCTCAAGATAATATAGGAGCTACTAAAGGTGGAAATGATAACTCTAATGTTATACATGCTATTAGTACTGGTATATTGGCTTATATGAGTGGATGGTATAGTATTATATTTAAATTAAATTCATTCTATGCTCAATGTAGTACAGGTTTATTATCTGCAGTGTTTGATATAACTAATGAAGTTGATAGTTGTTGTAATATGGTTGAAGCTGGAAATCAAGAAATGGCTAAAGGTTTCGACACAGCTAGTAATGATATGAAAGAAACTGCTCCTAATACTGGAGAAGAAGTTACTATGGGTAATAATACTAATACAACTACTGTTCAACCTGATGATACTGGAGGTTTCTTCAATGGCTAAGGTAGAGAGAATATCAGCTGAAACTACCGCACCAAGACCAACGAGAGAACAAGCCGAGTTACAGATAGGTCTTAATAATAAAACCTGGTATGATAGTCCGATAACTAGTATGTTAAATAACCCATCAGTTATTTCTGATTGGTGGAGTATAAACCCGAATGAAACTACTTTTAGTGAAACTGCGAACTTAATGAAATCTAAAAACGATGCTACAAGATTCAATATGATTGAAGGATTTGTACATTATGGTCGTAGTAGTCAAGAAATAGAAGATAAACCGGATACAGAAAGACGTCTTGCTATTAACTTAGCAGATGGACAAACTATGATATTAGGTGGAACTATAGAACCTAAAGAAGGAGACCACTTTATACCATACAGCCATAAGCATATAGATGTACCTTTTATGGTTACTAAAGTTACTCCAGCAAATCTTATCAATAAAGAAGTATGGATTGTAGACTATACAGAATCTACAGTATTTAAAAATAGACAAGATTTAATGGAACATACTGTTAAATGGCTTGTATATAAAAGTGAAAACGTTGGTACTGGAAAGAGTACTGTAGTTGATAAAGAAACAGATGAAAAAATGACAACATTAGAGAATACTATGGATAGTATTCAAAAGATGTTAGTTGAAGCATTTTACGACAAGGAACTAGATGTATATGCGTTTCGTAGTAGTTTATATGGTAACTATATATTTAATTACTATGCAAATGATATGCTTCAAGAAACTCATAGATTATTAAAATATGGTCATAATAGAAATACTTTATTCTTTAGTAATATATATGGTTTTGATAGAGTTACTACAAACTATAAGACTTCTATTTATGAGAAGATGTTAGGTAGAAAATTTAATAAATTGTCTGAAACATTCCCAGAACCAGACGATAATAGAGTTACATCTGGTGCTGGTGAAATACTTCATCAACTCATGGATATAAGAGATCAAATAAATGAAGAATATGGTAGTTATACTCCTAGATATAGCTATAATATAAAGTTATATTTAAGACAGAAAAGCAACCATATGATATTTAGCACACTATATAATACTGATTATGTATTAGTAGATATGTTAAATACTGCAGGATTTATAGATCCATATCTTAAGAGTTGTTATTATACATATGAAATCAGACATCCATTATTATGTCAATTCTTTGATGCATGGATGGATAAAGATTTCGATACATTTGACAAATTAATAAATAAATTAGATGAATACTATGTTGATAAGGATAATATAGATGATTTCTTTGGTGCTACTATATTATTACTAATAATAAAGCAACACTACGGAGAAGTAAGTAAAGATGTTTTCCAACCAACATATGCTAAGAATTTTAATAGAGGAGGTAAATAATGGGTGAATTATCATTATTTATGATTTTTATGCAAAATTATGACACAATAAAGAAGAAAATAGCTAGTATTGAAAGTACTGAGAAAGCTAGTGAAGAAAGTGTATTAATAATATAGGAGATGATAAAATGGCAAAAGATAAAAATGTAGAAGAAATAACTGTAGAAAATCCTACAGTGGAAGAATTAAAAGAATTAGAACAACCTAAAAAGAAAAGAGAACCTTTAATATCAGGAGAAATGTTTCATACACCTAAAGAAGGTGAAGTTGGATATCCAGAAACTGTTGAACTTAAACAAGAAGAAAAAATTGATTTAGTAACACCTGAAAAGGTACATGCTGTAGTAGCAGAATGGCATTATCCAGAAGCAAGCTATGCTTTTAGTGTATCTGGAAGAAATGGAAGCCAAATATTAGATAATAAAGAAGATGTAAGTCCTTGTAATAGAATGATTCTTACTTTAGATGAAGCAAAAAAAGTAGTAGATAGAGGATTTACAATAAGATGGGCTGTTGCTGGATATGAATCTAGTGCATGGTATAATCAAATACTTGCAAAATGGAACTTTGACTTCTTTGCTGCATTTATTAAAGGTGAAATTGAAGCTGGAAGATTAAGTAAGTACTCATTTTAATTAACAAAAAAGAATGTGAGGGATTAGTTATACACGACCCCTCAAACGTGTGATGTTTAGTTAATCAAACCGTTAATTTTACTGTGAACGTAAAGTCTTAACCTAGTCTCATTTAACTTTTGATTAAGATAATACAGTACAGATGTATCATCTTTAGTTATATCAAACTCTGAATTGACTTTATTATTCAACTCTGTAAGATAACAGTACAAATTAACATCATGTTGGAATGCATCGTAGTCACAACTTTTTAAGTCGTTAACTATGAAAGTATCCAGCATGGAATGAACTGTATTCATGTTGTACATTTCATTCAACACCTCCATAGATACATGATGATTTAGGTATTTATAATTTTACGCCGCAAATTATAAAACCATAAATAACTACACATATCTACTATAGTATATGTAATCGTTAAATGCCTAAGTCATCATTCCTTCGGAGGTTCTTGGAAAAGTAAAAAAAATAAATACCCCAATATAGATATAATTCTATATTGGGGTTATCTTATTATTTACCATCAGTTACTTCAATGTAGAAGTTGTAATTAGTATTTCCTGATGTTTGATGTATTATACTATATTTAGTTTCATTGTATAATAAATTATATATTGCTGCTGGATCTTTTATTTCAATCCATGGATTATTAGTGTCACAATTTTTTGTAAACTTATCAAATAACATAAAGTATACAATTTGTCTTATATATTTATCATTGGTATCAAAATTATATTTGTCATTGATATCAAAATGGTTACTAAATTCATGACTTTCAAGAGTTAGCCCATGATGATTACATTCTGTATATGATACTACTCCTAGTCTTAATACTGATAAAGGATTTATACCATCAGCTTTAAGATTTAGAGTACAATCTGTAGTTTTTAAATGTCCTATACCAGCAATGAATGATTCTACATATGGTATTAGGAAGTTTATAAGTTTATTCAAATTAATTAATGCATGTTTAATATATTTAAAACATGCATCAGAATGATCTATACCAATTACAAGTCTTTTACCCTTAACTGATATAAATTTAGAATCTTCAAATATATGAGGAAATAATTTATATATTATAAATAATCTCATTACAAATATATCATTTGTCATACCTAAATTGATAATTTCCATATTATAGTTAAAATCCATACCATTATAAGCAAGTTCTACAGCTGGGCACATACTTACAGAATTAACGTCATTAGTTAATTCTACATCAATATTTAATGCAGATTGCCAATCATCAGCAAATGTCTTAAACTCATCATACAATTTTTTACATTCCAATCTTCTAATATTTAATTTATTAAATCTGTCCATATTTATTTCCTCCTATTTATTATTTGATTTGTATTTATATTATTAGCAACTATTAAATTTTTGTTGCTAAATACTACTAATGTATTATCAACTAGATATTCTAGCAAAGATACAGGATAATCTGATGGATTAGCACAATTTAATATTGTATTGATAAATACTAATGTCTTAACTACAATATTATTAAAGTATCTTTCTTCATTTAATACATATCTATGAAGTCTAGCTTCAAATACTTGACTAAACACTCCAAGATTTGTAAATGTTAATGAAGTAATAGTCCCGTCATCAGATTCCATATATAAAGGATTGTAGAAGTCGAATTTCAAATCACATGTATCATTGATAAATTTAGTAGTAGCTTGAATTCTGTATATCCATTCTCCAAGCTTATTCCAATCCATTTCTAAAAGTTTTACCCTATCATCAAATTTATCATAGTATTGATATCCTAGATATAATTTGATTGAGTGACTTGGTCTAGCTGACTTATTACGTCTTAATTCATAAGACAAGTCTTCATTCACATCATAGTCTAAATGTAACTCAGGTTTAGTAGAATCACCCATATGTGTTACACAGTTATATATAAATATAAGTATATATATTCCATATTTAGTCCATTCCTCTTTAGTAAATTCTACATCTTTTCTAACCACACCTATTATATTTTTATTATTTCCAGCTATAGAAGGTATATACTCTATAATGAATTTTATCTTATCATCATAAAGGTATTTAGATCCTTTATCTATCATAGTTTCTTCATCTACTACTATATTATTTTTCACTGTATAGTAGTCATTATTTATATAATTAGATATATCGGATATGATTGGAACATTATGTCCAATCATAAATCCGCTATTTACAAACTTAGCACCATTGAATATTGACATAGCTACTCTCCTCTTAATAATATATTTAATCCTGTTTTATCTAAGAAATCCTTAACTGCTGGTGTATTAGCATAGTTTCTACTATATTGTAATAGTCTGTCTACTCTATTCGAATCTTCAGATTCGATTCCTGTTATATTGTATATAAGAACATCAGTCACCATATCTAATGTTTGTCTATAATGTCTATGTGGAACATTAAAACTATGTGCAAGTGCAGCTATATTCCATAATATAATATATCTTATTTGAAGTAATACTCTATCAATTGATGCTAAATAACTAGCCGCATCTTTATTGAAATCTTCATCTAGTTTATCTTCAAATGCTTTAAGAGTTTGGATTTCATTTTTATAATCTGGATAGCTGAAATTATCTGTTGGTAAAGATCTAGTCTCATAACTAGATTTAAGATCCATTCTTTTAGTAAATATCTTTTCTTTTAATGTAACTATCACATCATTTGGATATACATCATATACCATCTTCATTATACCTTGTCCATATGATAATTTTACAAGGTATCTAATTGCTAAACTTCTGATATCATCTATTGTGATATCTAACACATCTTTATTTTCTACTAACATAACAATTCACTCCTTCTACATAAATGTCATAATTCAATTTAAATAAATCAAAATATTTACTGTACTCTTTTATAATTTTATCAACTTTACGTTGAGTCCTATCTGTAACTCCAATAAATTCTTTTCCAAAAGTAGTTTTCCATTTTCTTTTTAAATTAGACTTCTTATAGTTTTGTAAAAAGAATAATATTATCTTTTCTAATAATATACTTCCAACATCATGTTTCTTAAGTTCAAGAAGTCCAAGATATCCTGTATATAAATTCTCATGTTGATAATATTCATGATAGAATAGCATATTAACCATATCGTACACCAAGTTCTTAATCATAGTTTCTATTGTAAATTGAAGATAAATACCATTGTAATAAGCTTTACCTATATCAAATCCATGTTTATACTGATTTTCAATATAGTGTTCTACTGATAATATTTCTTTAGTATGAATGTTTATACTCTCTATATATCTTTTATGATAGAACCAATAAGACTTTTCAAGCACAACATATGGTGCGGTACTCATTTCAATACAGCTTTCACTACCAACAGTTAAATCTGGAAAATCCCAGATCTGTTTTTCGACTTTAGAATATTTTCTTATATTTTTTAAATTTTGACTTATACATTCCAACTCGTCTTGAAGTTTTATTACCTCTTTTATAGTTTCATGTAATGCACATTTAACACTAAATATTGACTTCATTTTCATTTTGATCACCTTGAGCCCTCATATCTTTAATACTTAAGAATGCACCAATACCACCAAAGTAGAAGTCAAATAATTCTGGCATATACTTATACATATCCTCTACTATATTAATTTCTTCCACTGTTGCAGTATCCTTATATTGCTCTACGAATCTTTGAGCTAATATACTTCTATCAATACCATCTTCGAAACTATTTGCGGGAGCCATTATAAAATCTAATATATTTATTAATGCATATTTAGTCATATGTTCATCTATATCATCTTTTAATGAGAATAGCTTATACATTCCATACATGTGCTCTACAATTTCCATACACTTATATTTAAGTGAATTCTTTCTATATAGATATAAATCTATTAATATATCAACTGCTTGGTCTATAGCTTTGAAATCTTTTGTAATTAAATTATAGATATCAGATACTTTTTCAATATTTAATATATTCATTAATTTAGTTTCATTTATATAAATGTATCCATCTATTAACATACTGTATTGACTATGTCTTGAATCTGATAATTTTGTATTTATTAGAGCAAAAGCCTCATTGAATATCATTTCTTGATAATATTCATCAGCATTTAATAGATTCACACCATTCTTTAATGCTATAAGCTTTTGGATATAAAATTTACAATTTTCTAATTTAACTATATACTCTTTAGTTAATGCAATTGCACCCTTGATTTCATTAATTTTTACCATTTGCTTCATCTTTAACCTCCAATGTATTTAATGTGTTTAAAACTACTTCAGTATCCTCACGTTTTGTCATTACTTGAGATATGCTTATTAAATTTTTCAATAGTCTTATTTCTACACTTGTCTTAAATATATCACTAAAACATTCAACTGCAGCAGCCTTATCATTAGATGTTAACACATCTCTTAAAAAGTTACCTACTCTAAATGCTATCATAGGAGATGATGTAGTTATTAATAGTTTAAGATCATTTGGTAAATCTGTAGTTCTTAATATAAATCTAGCTAAATCTAATGAAATATATTCTATCATTCTTTTATTAATGAAATACTCTATTAGATATGATTCTATCATATGTTCACCAAGGTTGTTACTTAGTAAATCATTCTTAGTATGAGCTATACTATCTATAGTTATATTCATACCTTTTGTAACCTTAGTGAAATATTCTCTATTAATATGTTTATATGTAGCTAGTAAATCATGTTCTATAGCTTGTACAGTCTCTTCAGCTTTAGTTCTTCTAGATACTATAAGTCTAATAGACAGACTACTAGTTGGTGATAAAATCCCAGCAATTTTTTCCACATTATTCATACAATGGTTACATCTTTCACTTAATTTCTCAATTTGTTTTGCGGCATTGCTAATTACTAATTTATTATTTATCATTCTATTTCCTCCAGTTATCTTTATATTTTATTTAGTTATAGCTTTTTCAAATTTCTTTAATAATTTAATATCGAAAAGTTTATAATTTGAGAATACTTTTACTATCATCTTAATTATATCTTTGTCATTCAAACTAACATCTGAGTATTTATCATGTAAAGCATTATCTATCATTGGTTTAACACCGTATAGTTTATCGTATGCTAGATAAAATGATAAATCTGATAAAACTCTTCTAGTTATATGTTGTTTTAGACCTTCCATGTTATTATAGTTATTTAAAATAGCATTATCTATTGGTAAACGATAGATAGTAGATATATTTTCTGCGGCTTCATTTTGAAATATATTAATATCAATTCCTATAACTAGTAATGCATCTATAACATTAATATGATCATCAAACTTCATAAAATATTCGTATATATGATCAGTACTATGTCTTAAAAACCATTCATTAACATTCATTAGCCCATAATTATTAAGCATTACATTATGTACTTCTTTTATAAATAATTTTGTAAGTATCCTAGAATCTGATAGTAATTTATTACTAGTTAATAATTCCTCTCTATCAGTTATATATTGAAACCTTTTGGTTTCTTTACATCTAATATAACCTTTAACGTTACTAAGAAGCTTTCTACAAGTGTCATAGATTTTAAATTTCACCATACATAAATTAACATACTTTTCCAAATAATTGGATTTAATATCATCCTCTTTGATTATTTCAAATAATTCAACTTTACTTTTATTTTTCATGCCTATATCCTCCTTTATATTGGTTAATAATAAGTTTAAGAGGTTTTAACCATATAAGCGATATTTTGTATACCTTATAAGTTAAAACCTCTAAAAAGTGCCTTTAATTGAATTTAATGGGCTCTGTGTTAGCTGATATGTAATCATATAATAATTCAGCTTCTTTATCTGTTATAATACCTGTATATTTTGCTAGATCTACAAATACTGTAGGATACATCTTCCCAAATTCATTCATATTCATCATCAATCTAACATTAGAATCTATTTTAAAATATTTAGATTGTCTATATGGTACTACACATAGACCTACAACATAAATATTCCATGCAATGTCATATACAGGAATCTTTTCTTCATTTTCTTTTACAAATTTCAAATAGAAATCCTTATCATTTTTAATAATGTCATCAACTAGTAATATTATATTATGTTGAATCATCATTTTTTGAAGAAATGCAACTTCTATTAATCTCTTTATCATCAGTTCCAATTCTTCTGGAGTTCTTTCTGGTAACTTTGCAGTGTTATAAATATCTCCGTCTAATTTCATATTATCAAGAATGTCACTAATATCTGTTAAACACATTCTCAATACATCATCAGATGATAAATCTTTATATCTTTCATTGTATTTATCAACTAAATACTCTTGATATTTATCACCTTCCATGAACATCTTTTCTTTGTCTGGGTGATGAGTCATAATACGGATATTATTAATATCAGTTACAGTGGTAGTTTCATACCCATGCACTATGCTCTCAACCAGATTTTCAAATTTTGTTTTTTCCATCTTTATTCCTCCTAAAATTTTATTATAAAGTTATTAACCTTTATCTACTATATTATATGTAATTAAGTCATTATTAACTTTTATGAGAAATACTATTGTAAATGTTTATAAGTTTATTATATTGAGTATCATCTATTATAGATAATTCCTTCGTAATCTCTATTCCACCAAGTACATCTCTGTGATTTTTTTCATCGTTAATCATATCTTTAAATGCATTTGTAATAAAACCTGTACAATACTCATCATCATAGTAATATTCTCCAAGATGATCTTTAGTAGTACGATAATATTCATAATAAATAATAAACCATACTATAATAACATATAAGAAATTGCCATCTTTAGTATGATATTCCATATTTTCACCTTTAAAGTATTCATTCACTAATTCATACGTATGAAAGTATGATAATAAATTATGAAGTTGTCTTATTTCTATAAGTATTTCTAGTATAGATTCATAATATTCATTGTTATTCTTAAATTCTTGTATTTTGACATCTACTTTATCAGGTTCATTTATACTTTCTAATAATTCTATTACAGGTTTATTCTTATATTTTATAGAAAGTTCACACATTTCTAGCATATCTTTATTAGAATATATATTATCATTATATATTTTAGCATGTAAATCTTCAATATTTTTAGTAATTCTTCTATATTTTTCCATTATATCATCATAAGATTTATCTTCAACATCATTCATTATAATCATAATTATATTAGTAATATTTGATTTAAATCCCATATTTTTAATTATAATATCCAATTTATTCAAAATAATCAACTCCTTTAATGTAAAAAAATAATAATGGGAGAGATATTGCTACCTCTCCCTATGTAAAAATATATGAAAATAATGCCTTATCTATATTGACCGTCTACTACAGTACTCTTTTCTAGTCTATAAAGTACCATCATTGTATCAGATACAGATATATCAAATGATGTATATAATATACCTTTAATAGTTTTATCTTCTATAGCTACAGATATACCACCTTTAGTTTCATATCCTATAGTTCTAATACCATCATTTACTTGACTATGGTCAATCCAGCACCAAACTGAATCAATTTGTTGATCTAATCCTGTATATTCAATACTGTTAAATATGTAGAATACTTTATCAAATACATTATGTAATTTATCAAATGCGTCCTTAGCTTTAATAATATTACTATCAGCTTGTCTATCATAATTTCCAAATATACCGCCATTATCATCAGATTGTAATCTTGTTTTTATTAATAAATCATTAGATTCATAAGCAGGTGCATTTAATATCTTAGTAATTTTATAAATAGATGCTCCAAATCTATCAGCAAATGACCAAGTTTCTCTAGTAAGTCTTATTAACATACTATTTTCTATCTTTCTAGTAATACTTCCATATGCATCTACTTTATATTTAGCTTTTGCTAAGTTTACTGCATTATTAAGAGCAAATGTAAATCCTAATAAATCTGCTATATAAACACAAGATTTTTCCATTTCTTCTTTATTAGAAGTGTTACATTTTAATATAGATTTTCCTTTTTCTAAATAAAGTTTAATCATTGCAGCTGGCATAACTTTATTTATTAATTTACTATACATTACAGATATTTCATATTCTACTTTGTCTTCTTCCTTAGTAGAATTTTTTAGATGTTCTACTAATTCTGGGTGTACAAATCTTTCTATTAGTTTTATTGCTCCATTAAAATTTTTAAATAACATATTATTTACCTCCTATTATATTAAGAGGTGGGAGAATAAACTCCCACCAATTTTATTAATCTTCAAACTCTTTACATTCACAACATTCTTCAGCTTGGTTTTCTTCTTTAACTGCGAAGAATTCTATGTAATCATCTAGTCCAGTAACAGATGACTCTACTACCTTTTTAATATATGCATCTCTGTCTATAAGATCAAATGTGTTTTCTGGATTAGGGTGCATTAATTTATCACTGTTTTCTACACAATATTCACCATTTTGATTAAGATATAATTCATATACTTTCTTATTTTTAAGATTGTCACTATCTTCAGATACAAACATATCAACTTCTTGATCAATTAATAATTTACAAACAGTAAATTCTAATGATGAACTAGAAGTATCATTTAATATATTAGATATAAATCTATCTATTTGCATATCTTCACTATTTGCTATATTTTCTTCTAATTTAACTAAATGCACTAACAGTGTTGGAGTTACTAATCCCATTTCTGTATTAATAAATGCTAAATCATGGAATATATCAAATCTATATTTATCTAACATATATAATAGACTTTTTAATGCTCTCTTATGTAATTCAAGTACAGTATTTTTCATATCAAAATGTTCTTCTTTAAGTTCAAGTTTCAATGTTAATATAGTGCTTCTTTCAAATTTCTTATCAGGTAATCCTAAGTTAGCTATTTCAAAATTTTTGCTAAGATATTTGATACCATTAACAGATGCAACACTACTACCTATCAATTTAAAAGTTCTTGTAGTAAAGTTTTCATCTTTAATTACATTATGAGGTGTTGTATTATTTCTAAAATAATCTGCTAATATCATAGTTTTACTATCTTCGTTACTAATTGCAACATTTGATTTAGCTATTGGAGATCCTTTAAAGAATTCCCAATCATATAATAGATTATCCATAATATTCATACCAGGACAATATTCATAAATAACTTTATCATCTCTATCATAGAAAGTTGCACTTAATTCATAAATTTTAAGAGTTACTGAATTTTCCTCTCTACTTAAAACACGACTATGAAATGTGTTTACAAATGGTTTATATGTTCTATTAATAGTTCTAA
>ERZ773180.427-NODE-427-length-25527-cov-47.160058_pt1 | contig 25527 bp, 17 predicted proteins | sample MGYA00511080_ERZ773180 | MGnify/ENA primary metagenome ERZ773180 (study PRJEB29015, sample SAMEA2738175) | human oral metagenome | biome: human oral; feature: human-associated habitat; material: saliva | place: China | collected 2178 ... | reverse complement strand
GGTCCTGGGTTGAGGTACGGGCGGAGTTCGTCGCTCCCTCGCCAGCGACCTGGTCGTCGGCATCATCGACGCGGGTCTCGCGATCAAGGAAGGCGGCCTTGACGCCGCTCGCCGCGCGGATCGCGTCGAGAGAGCCGGCGGGGGCCTTGAGCGCGAAGCCCCGCAGGGCGTTGCCGTACTCGCGTTCCACCTGGGCGGAGGTTCCGGGGAAGGCGCCGGCCACGGCCTCGTTGATGGAGGCGAGGGAGGCGGCGCGGTCTGCACCGTCATTGAGTTGGACGATGATGCTCACGACGGCGGCCGAGTCGGCCTCGTCGGTCGCCTGGGCCTGATCGGCCTGGCTGGTCTGTCCGCTCTTCGAGGTCAGCGCGGTGTCGATGTCGCCCACGGGTAGGGACGAGGCCGTGGCCCCCTGGTTACCCTGGGCGGGAGTCGGCGGCGCTGCGAGGGACGCCGGACCGGTGACGGCCAGCGCGCAGGCACCGACGAGCGCGAGAAGCGCCGTTGGTTTCTTCATTGTCATGTGCGTAACTCCAATGTGTCGACAGTGGCCGTCCCTAGGGGCGGAAGGGCTCCGCCGTGTCGGCCGCCACACCCAACATACCTCACGCAAGCCATGTGACAAACTTTGTCCCACATTGGGAAACAATTGACAATTATTTTACCGACAAACTATGAAGAGGCCCGGGAGCGTCACCATCGCAACACTCCCGGGCCTCGACAATCAGTCCGTCCGGGTCTGAGGCGGTCAGGTCACCCGACCCACGCACCGTTCATGTCAAAGACGTAGGTGCGTCCGTTGATCGTGTGCGTGCCCGTCAGCATCGCTCCCGAGTAGGACAGGTAGTACCAGGAGTCGCCCACCTTCACCCAGCCGGTGGCCATCGCCCCGGAGGCCTTCAGGTAGTACCAGGAACCATCCACCTGCACCCAGCCGATCGCCATGACGCCGTTGGCGTGCAGGTAATACCAGGACCCGCCGTCGGACAGCCAGCCGGTACGCATGACCTTCGTCGCGGGATCCATGTAGTACCAGTAGGGGCCACCGTAGGCGCCGTCGCGCACCCAGCCGCCCACGAGGGCACCCTCAGAGTCGGCGTACACCCACTCGCCGTTGGCGCGATGGAGGAAACCGGTCACCATGTAGCCGGTGGGACCGAACTGGTAGTCCACGCCATTGATCGTGAACCAGCCGCCCTTGAGGTAGTCGGTGCCGCCCGCGCACTGGTACCACCAGCCGATGGAGTCACGCACCCAGTGACCGCCCTCGGGGTTGGTGCAGGGCGCGACGACGCCCGGGTTGTCGGTGTGCAGGTCAACAGTGACGGCCTCGGAGTGGTTGAGGCCGTAGTCCCACGCGAGGATGTACGGGTGAGAGATGAGTTCCTCGGTGGAACCCTGCTCCTGCCAGCCCAGGGCGATGTCACCCAGGGACACGGACATGTACACGTGGTACCTGCCGTCGGCTCCCAACTGGTCGCTATCGTTATCGGCGACGTAGCGGTAGAACCACATGCCGGAGCGCGGGTCGTGCATGGTGACGCCGGCGATGGGCGAATCGTCGCTCACGTCAATGCTGACGTCGGGGCCACCGAAGTCGCCCTCATGGTACACGACCCTTTCCACGACCGGGGGCGTCGTATCGACGCGGAAGTCGTAGGAGATGGACTGCTCGGTGGGCGAGGGCCCGTCGTTGTGCGCGGCGATCGTCAGCTTGTAGTTACCGTCGGGCAGGTCCTTGAACTCGTCGGACGTCAGGTCCAGGAACCTCGGTGCATGCTCCTGCTCCACCGGGCTGATCGCTCCGGAGGAGGGGTTCAGCATCGACTTCCAGTTCTGATGGGACTCGTAGGAGGCGACGACCTCGCCGGCCCCGTTGGTGTAGGTGGTCGTCATCGTGTGGACGCTGCGCAGCGTTCCCGTCTTGGGGTAGATGGCGTTGGGAGCATAGAGCGCGTCGGAGCGGGAGATGACGTACTTGGAGGCGTTGGGGCGCCCGCTGCGCTCGCTATCCTTCGCCAGGGGGTTGTAGCCGAGGGGGTTTCCGCCGTCGGTGGCACTGATCGACGAGGCCAGGATGTGTCCGTCGCCATCGGAGGCAAGAGAATCGAAGATCGCGGGCTTGCCCCAGTCACCGTAGAAGCCCAGGTAGGGCACGGTCAGGTCGGCCTGCCCCTGGGTACGCGAGGTGAAGCGCACGAAGCCCTCAAGGAAGGTGCCGGAGGGGGCGTTATCGCTCACGTAGCGAGCGAACTCGCTACCGGGCGTCACGTCGACGCCGACGGTGGCCTCGCCCGAGGCCGGGACGGTGACGGTCGCGCTCTCGCCGGTGCCGCGCACGGCCGCGCCGGAGTAGGAGATCGCCACGCCACGGCCTCGCCAGTCGGAGGAGTGGCCGGTGAAGAACCCGCCCTCAACGATCTCGGAGAGCGCCTGCGAATTCATCTCGTAGGTCGCCGCCACGCCGGAGAGGTTGTGGAGGGTGACGTCGAAGTGCCAGCCCGTCGTGCCGTCGCCGAGGTCCGCCTTGGGGCGGGAGGGATCGGCGGCGCCCACGACGGATGGGTACACGGACGAGGTCGTGGCCGCCAGGACGTTCACCAGGCCCGCTCCCTGCTTGCGCGGGGAGTAGTAGGCGCCGGTGTCCTGGAGCGGGTCGACGACGGGGGTCGCCGTGCCCATGAGGAGGTTCTGGACGACGTCAGACTTGTGACGCGCGTCCATCGAGGCGAACAGCGGGTCGGACTGGACGCGCTGCAGGACGAGCGCGCTGGCGCCCGTCAGCTGCGGGGTCGCCATCGACGTGCCGGACATGAACCCGTAGGAGTCCTCGGGCAGCGAGGAGTAAATGTTGCCGCCGGGCGCGGTCACCTCGGGCTTGAGGCGCAGGTCCGGGGACACGCCCCACGAGGAGAAGTCTGACATCGAGTAGGGGGCGTTCGACCTGACCGTCAGGCCCTCGACGAGGGTCAGGTGATGGTCGGCGGCGGCCAGCATGGCCTGCCCGTCCGCCTGGGAGATGAAGGCGGCGGGAACCTCAAGCGTCGTCAGGCTCATGACGCTGAGCGCGTCGCCGGGGACGTTGTTGTAGACGAGGATCGCCGCGGGCTTGAGCGAGGTCAGGTTGTCGATCTTCTCCTGGAAGGTCATCTGACCGCGCGAGACGAGAACAATCTTCCCGTCCATGCCCTGCGGGTACTTCGAGCGCAGGGCTGCGACGTCTTCCCGAGTACCGAACCCACCGTCGACGTATTCGTAGTCGCCGGGGGGCATCTCGGCGATCTGAGGAATCTCCCCTCCGCCCTCTCCACGCGCACGCTGGTAGGCGATATTCTTACCGGCCGCGGTGAAGGCGTTGACGGACAGGAGGTTGTCGAGCGAGGCCACGGACAGCGTGGGGCTGTACGTGGCGGGCTCAGCCAGGGTCGAGGAGTCGGGGTCGGAGGCGTAGGGCAGGTTCTTACCGGAGGCGTTGCCGTATCCGGAGGAGAAGGCGTTACCGGCGGCCACGTCGACGATGATGCCCTTGTCCTGCAGCGTCTCGAAGACGCCCGCGTAGAGGCTGTCGGCCGCGTTATCCATACCGGCGTCCTGGCCGAGCGACAGGTTCACGACGTCGGGGTGCAGGATCGCCATGTCGTCGAGGGCGGCCAGCAGCGCGGAGTCCAACATGCCGCCGCCGTCCTTTTCGACCTTCGCGACGATGACCTGCGCGTCGGGGGCCACGCCCATGATCTCGCCGGCGTTGGCCGCGGCGATGCCGGCGACGTGCGTCCCGTGAGGCTCCAGGGGCGAGGCGTCGTTATCCTCGTCCGCGTAGTCGTAGGCGAAGGGGAACTTCTCGTTGACGTAGACGCCGTCCTTGCCGTCGCCCAGCTTGGGGGTCAGGGACGCCACCTTGTCCGCCGAGAGCGCGGGCGTCCCAGACAGGGTGCCCGCGAAGGCGGGGTGCGTCATGTCGACGCCCGTGTCGATGATGGCGACGACCTTACCCTGCCCCCTCTGGGACACCTGATCGGCGTGCATGATGACCTGGGCGCTGAGGTTGTCGGGGTTCTGGTCGGCCAGGCGCGTAGCCTGGAAGCCACCCTCAGCATCGACTCCCGCCACATCGCTGACGTGGGTCTCACGGTCGATGAACGCACCCTGAACGCCGCTGGCCGCGCGGATCGCGTCAAGAGAGCCGGCGGGGGCTTTCAGCGCGACACCCGAGAAGGTGTTTGAGTACTCGCGCGTCACCTCGACGGAGGCGCCCGGAAAAGCCCCGGCCACGGCCTCGTTAATCGAAGCAAGGGAGGCCGCGCGGTCGGCGCCGTCCTGAAGGCGAACGATGATGCCGACGACGCGCGCCGGATCCTCCTCGGAGGACGCTTGGGACGAAGAAGAGCCCAACGTTTCGCCGCTCTTCGAGGTCAGCGCGGTGCTCTCGTCGCCCACGGGCAGGACGGGGGCGGCAGGCGTGGGCGCCTGGGGGGAGGCGGGGCCCGGGTCGGCCTGGGGGGCTGGCGCCTGCGGCGACGCGAGGGACGCCGGGGCTGCGATCGCGAGCGCGCACGCGCCAGCGAGCGCGAGCAGCGCCACCGGTTTCTTCGATGTCATCTACGTAACTCCAATGTGTTGACTCAGTGCCGATGGGACAGCGAAGCGAACTTCGACCTATCGGTTATCACACGGTACAACACTTGGGACCCCTCCGGCACGGGCCGCCAATGGATGGAAAGGAACCACCGACGAGGCCGGGGGCCGGGATCGCTCGCGAATGAACGTTCCCGGGCCCAGACCTCGTGAGTCAGAAGCAACCGGCCGGCGTTAGCGCTGCCAGGCTCCCGACTCGTCGAAGACGTAGGTACGACCGTTGATAACTTGCGTTCCGGTCAGCATCGCGCCGGACGGGGCCAGGTAATACCAGGTACCCCTGTCCTTGACCCACCCGGTCGCCATCCGTCCGGAGGCGTTCAGGAAGTACCAGGTACCGCCGTCCTCGACCCAGCCGATCGCCATCGCGCCGGAGCCCGTCAGGTAGTACCAGGAGCCACCGTTGGCCAGCCAGCCGGTGGCCATGACCTTCGTGGCGGGGTCGAGGAAGTACCACTGACCGCCGTCGCGCACCCAGCCGCCCACGAGGGCGCCCTCGGAATCGGCGTACACCCACTCCCCGCTGGCACGCTTGAGGAAACCGGTCATCATGTAGCCGGACGGCCCGAACTGGTAGTCGCGGCCGTTGATGGTGAACCAGCCGGCCTTCAGGTACGTCTGGCCGTCAGCGCACACGTACCACCAGCCCACGGCATCCTTGGCCCAGTGACCGCCCTCGGGGCTCACGCACGGGCTGGGCGTGCCCGGGTTGCCGCTCGGCAGGTTGATCGGGAAGACCTCGGAGGTGTTCAAGCCGTAATCCCACGCGAGGATGTACGGGTTGTCGATGACGTCGCCCGTGCCGCCCTGATCGGTCCACGCCTGCTGGATCACGCTCATCGGAATCTCCACGTGGTACGTGTAGCGACCGTCGGCGCCGACGCTACCCTCGTCCTCGGTGAAGACGTGGCGGTAGAACCACAGGCCGTCGGCCGGATCGTGCAGGTCGACCGCCGCCAGCGGCGAGTCATCGATGACGTCGAAGGTGACGACGAAGCCCTCATCCTTTCCGGAGTACACCAGCTCGGAAATGACGGGCGCCGCGGTGTCGAGACGGAAATCGTAGGAGATCGACTGCTCGGTGCGCGACGGGCCGTCGTTGTGCGCGAAGAGCGTCAGCTTGTACGCGCCGTCGGGCATGCGCGCGAACTTCTCCGCGTTCGCGTCGAAGGCCGTGGAGTCATGGTAGGCCTCGACCCACGTATTTTCCTCGGTGCTGGTCAGGTAGATGGACTTCCAGTTCCGGTGGTTGGTCACCGAGAAGACTGTCTCCCCGGCCTCGTTCGTGTAGGTGCTGGTGAGCGCGTGGACGCTGCGCAGCGTGCCCGTGCGGGGTTCGAGGACCGTCGGGGCGCCCGAGGCCGCAGACCGCGAGATCACGTAGCGCTGCGGGTTGGGCTTTCCGGTGCGGTCGGCCACCTTGATGAGGGGGTTGTACCCGAGGGAGTCCCCGGTGGAACCGTTGACGATCTCCGAGGCCCGGGTGTGCGCCCCGCCCGTCGAGGCGAGCGCGTCGAAGATGGGGGCCTTGCCCCAGTCGCCGTAGAAGCCCAGGTAGGGCACGGCCAGGTCGGGCTGACCATCGGTCTTCGACGCGAAGCGCACGAAGCCGTCCAGGAACGTGCCGTTGGGCGTGTTGTCCGCGACGTAGGAGGCGAACTCGGAGCCGGGCATGACGTCGACGCCGACGGTGGCCTCGCCTAAGGCCGGCACCGTGACAGTCGCGCCCTCAGCCGAGGCCGATGCCGCGCCGGAGTACGTGACCTCCACGCCACGGCCTCGCCAATCCGAGGAGTGCTCCGTGAAGAACCCGCCGTCAACGATCTCAGACAGGGCCTGGGAGCTCAGCTCGTAGGTCGCGGGCGCCGCGCCGAGGTTGTGGAGCGTGACATCGAAGTGCCAGCCCGTCGTGCCATCCCCCAGGTCTGCCTTGGGGCGGGAGGGCTCGGCGGCGCCCGCCACGGTCGGGTACACGGACGAGGTCGTGGCAGCCAGGGCGTCGACGAGGCCCGCACCCTGCTTGCGCGGGGAGTACAGGGCCCCCGAGGTCTGGGCCGCGTCTGTCAGGGGCCGCGCGGTTCCCATGATGAGGTTCTGGACGACGTCAGCCTTGTCGCGAGCGCTCATCGAGGCGAAGAGCGGGTCGGACTGGACGCGCTGCAGGACGATCGCGCTGATGCCCGCCATCTGCGGGGTCGCCATCGAGGTGCCCGACGTCTGCTCGTACGCACCGTTCGGTATAGCTGAGAAAACGTTGCCACCGGGCGCCGCGATCTCCGGCTTGAGGCGCAGGTCGGGGGACACGCCCCACGAGGAGAACTCCGAGGCCTCGTAGGTGGTGGACTGGGGCAGGACCTGGCCCTCGGCGATGGTCAGGTGGTGGTCGGAGGCAGCCAGCATGGCCTGCCCGTCCGCCTGGGAGATGAACGCGGCGGGCACGTCCTGGGTCGTCAGATTCATGATGATGAGTGAGCCGACCGAGACGTTGTTGTAGACGAGGACGCCCGCCGGGTGCAGGTCGTAGAGGTTCTCGACCTTCTTCTGGTAGGTCATCTTGCCGCGCGAGACGAGCGCGATCTTACCGGACAGCCCGTTCGGGAACTTTTCCTTCAGGGCGGCAACATCCTCCTCGGAGGCGAAGCCGGCGTCCACGTACTCGTAGGTGCCGGCAGGCAAATCGGAGAAGTAGGCGACCTTCTCGCCGTTCATGCCGCGCGAACGCTGGTAGCCGATATCCATGCCGGCGGCCGTGAAGGCGTTCCGGATGAGCGCGTTCTCGACGGAGCCTACGGCCACGACCGAGGGGTAGGTGGCGGGCTCGTCCATCACGGAGGTGTCGGGGTCGGAGGCGTAGGGCAGGCCCTTGCCGGAGTTATTGCCGTATCCGGTCGAGAAGGCGTTGCCCGCGGCCGCGTTGACGGTAATCCCCTCCTCCTGGAGCTTCTTGTACACGGTGTCGTAGACCGAGTCGGCCTCGTTGTCCATGCCGGCCGTCCACCCCAGCGACAGGTTAATGACGTCGGGGCGCAGGACGACCATGTCGTCGAGCGCGGCCAGCAGCGACGAGTCCAGCAGGGCGTCGTCCTCGCTGCGCGTCACCTTGCCGACGATAATCTGCGCGTCCGGGGCCGTGCCAACGATCTTGTCGGCATTGCCGGCGGCGATGCCGGCGACGTGCGTCCCATGGAATCCGGAGCCACCCTCGCGCGGGGCGGCATCCACATCGTCATCCGCGTAGTCGTAGGCGAAGGGGAACTTCTCGGACATGTACTGGCCGGACTTTCCGGCCCCCAGGTGAGGCACCAGCGCCTGCACCTGATCCTCGGACAGGGCGACGTTGTCGGGCATAGCCCCCGTGAACGCCGGGTGAGTCATGTCGACGCCCGTGTCGATGACCGCGATGACCTTACCCTCGCCCTTCTGCGTGACCTGGTCGGTGCGCATCATGAGCTGGGCGCTCAGATTCGCCGGGTCCTGCCCCTCCGCCTGGGAAGCCCTGGTGCCGCCTTCGGCATCCATGGCCGCCACGTCGCTGACGTGCCCCTCGCGCTCCAGGAACGCCGCCCGCACGCCGCTCGACGCCCGGATCGCGTCCAGGGAACCGGCGGGCGCGCGCAGCGCGAAACCGACCAGGGCGTTGTCGTACTCGCGCTGCACCTGCACCTGCGCTCCCGGGAACGCCCCGGCCACGGCCTCGTTGATCGAGGCGAGGGAGGCGGCGCCATCCGCCCCGTCCTCAAGCTGGACGATGATGCCGACGACGCGCGCCGGGTCCCGATCGGTGTCCGATTCCGCGTCGTGGCTCTGGCCGCTCTTCGAGGTCAGCGCCGTGTCGAGGTCTCCGACGGGCAGGGACGAGGCAGCGGTCTCCGTCGCGGGTCTCTCTCCCGAGACCAGGGGCGAGGCCACGGACGCGGGGCCCGTGACGGCGAGCGCGCACGCGCCGACAAACGCCAGGAGGACAGCTGGTTTCTTCATTGACATAAGCCTTCTCCAATGTGTTGACAGACGGCTCCTGTCAGCGTGTGGCACTCCCACGCCGCAGCCGCCTGACCTAAAGCTACCGGAAAAGACCACGATGACAAGCCGTCACCCATTGTCGAAAAACTTAAGCCCGCCTGAAGTGTCCAACACGACGGGGCCCGGGAACGCCTCAATCGTTGCGTTCCCGGGCCCCGGGGTGCGAGCGGGGAGATCAGATCACCAGATCCACACGCCGTTCTCGTCGAAGTAGCGCGGCGTCGAGCCGATGGTCAGGTGTCCCGTGGCCATCGCACCGTTGCCCTGGAGGTAGTACCAGGTGCCACCCAGGTTGAGCCATCCGGTGTACATGGAGCCCGAGGGGTTCATGAAGTACCAGGTGCCGTCCACCTTCACCCAACCGGTGCGCATCGCGCCGTCGGTGCCCAGGTAGTACCAGGAACCGCCAACGGCCTGCCAGCCGGAGAGCTGGGCACCAGAGCCGTCGTGTAAGTACCAGGTGCCCGCGTCGTTCACCCAACCAGTGCGCATGTAGCCGCTGGCGTCGAAGCGGTAGGTGCGGCCGTCGATCATCATCGCCTTGCTGGCGGGGTACGAGCCGTCAGCGTTGCGGTACCACCAGCCGACCGAGTCCTGCATCCAGGAACCCGTGGGAGCGGGCTGCGGCTCGGGCTGGGGCTCCGGCTGAGGCTGAGGCTGCGGATCGGGCTGAGGCTGGGGCTGCGGGTCCGGCTGAGGCTGCGGGTCCGGCTGGGGCTGCGGGTCCGGCTGAGGCTGCGGGTCCGGCTGAGGCTGCGGGTCCGGCTGGGGCTGCGGGTCCGGCTGGGGCTGCGGATCGGGCTGGGGCTGCGGGTCCGGCTGAGGCTGCGGGTCCGGCTGAGGCTCGACCCACGGGGCCGGCGCCGTCGCGTCCTGCTTCACAGACTTAACAACGGCGATCGTCGCCGCCGTTGCCTCGGTTCCGTCGGGCAGGGTGGCGGTCAGGTTCACCTGATCCCAGTCAGCAACGTTGCCGCCGGTGATCGTCGCACTCTTGCCGTCCTCGGCCGCCTTCAGGATGACCACACCGCCATACTCCAGGCCCCAGGTCAGGGTCGCGTCCTTGAACTTCTCGGGCAGCAGCGGCTTGAGGGTGACGGTCTCGCCCTCCTCCATGTCCACGCGCAGGTGGTTGACGGCGATCTCGTCCTCGCCCAGCTCGGTGGCACAGACGTTGACGGTAGCCATCACCGGGTCGAAGACCATCGGATCCATGTAGTCGGAGACGGCTCGGACGTCCGAGCAGCCCTCCTTCAGGGCAGTCACGAGGCCCGACTCATCATCGACGTTCAGGACATCGATGTCATCGCCGGACCAATTGATCTTCGTCATGTTGGCGTTCTCAGGATGGTGCGTGACGCCGATGTTCGTCTGCTGACCAACAGTCATGGTGAGCCGACCCGACTCGATACCGAAGTCGAGGGAGGTCATGGCGACGGGCTCGATCGCGACGTCGGCACGCTTCGAGGGCTTTCCGTCGCTCCCCCACGCAACGAGCTTCACGGTCGCGGGCAAGGCCTCCGTGTGGCCAGCCTTCGTCCAGGCCGCCTGGATGTCGGAGAACTTGATCTCAAAGCTGTAGTGGTGAACGCCGTCGGCGGTGACGTTGCCGGGGAAGTCGACGACGCGACGAAAGAAGATGGCGTCGGTGGCCGGGTCGCGCAGGTCGATGCTGGACAGGCCCGGGTTGTCCTCGACCTTGAAGCTGACGGAACCGCCGAGCCCCTCACTGGTGGTCGTGACCTGAGAAATCGTGGGGCCATACATGTCGGGGTCGGGCGCCGCAAACGCGGGGGCTCCGAAGGCTGCACCGGACGCCACTACCGCGCCGGTCGCCAGGGTCGCCAGGAACGCCCTGTAAGTTAACTGGGACATACTCACTCCAATGTTGATCCAACGAACCATGCCAGATGGTTAGGCTTAGCGGCTCGTAGCATGAACGGTACTGCGCAATTGAATACCTAGCAACGCATTACTGACTTACCATCGCGCAACTACAAGTGAATACGCGGGTCCCTTAGCGCAACCGAAGCCCATTCTTCAGCCGTTTCACAGCAGGAAACTTACCACTGCACATATGTTCGTTAGAATGCACACATTTTCCCAGCAGGCAATCCCTTAAATTCCTGAAAGAATCAAGCTTAGAGTGAACTATTGACACGGTCAACAGGCGCGCGAGCTACGCACCAACACGAAGTAGCCCCAGACCTGCGTCAAACCCCTCCGCGCGCCCCTCCGACGCGCCACCCGCGCAACGCCCGCGCAACACCCCTCCACAACTCGCACGTAATTCCCCGAGGTGTCGACCTAGCCGATCCTCACAAACCGCATGATTCCGCCATTGTGAATTCAAAGTTTGAAAGGTTGACATGGAAATTACGTGCGAGATTGTGGGGGAACCACCACCGCAAGGTAGGAGGGCAGGGCGCAGCAGTTCCGCGCCCCCGCCGGCACAGCTTCGCGCACAGACCCTTAAAGACCGGCCCCTACTGCCGGTCGGACAGCTCCAGGTTCGCGCGCACGACGATGCCGATGCGCGTCACCATCTGCTCGTCGACCCAGGACCCATCGAGCGCGTCCAGGCGCGGGTGCGCGCCCTCCTCGCCGGGCATGCGATCGAAGCCCAGGATCGCCCGCCACAGGGGGATGAGTTCCTCGTGGTACGTGTGCCCGTGCCCGCCGGGGGCAGTGCCCGCGACGGGCAGGTCCGCAAGCACCTGAATGTAGGTGACGAAGCGCGTGAACTCGACGTTGCGGGACACGTCGCGCCCGGCGCGCTCGCGCAGCCAATCCGGCTGCGTCCAGATCAGCTTGTTGTTCCACCATACGACCGGATCGGAGGGGTGCTGGGCGTAGACGACGCGGGGGAACCCCCACGGCCCGAGCTCGCGCCCGTACAGGTCTGTGCGCAGGTTGGAGGGCTCGTTGGCGAAGCGCACGCGGCGCGCGTTGTGGACGACGGGGGCGACCTCGGGGCTGCCCTTGTGGCGCGCGGCCGTCAGGGCCCTGTGCATCGGCGTGAAGGCGGGGGTCCCCACCCACAAGGCACCGTCCACCTGGGCCAGCGCCTCCTCGACCGAGAAGAAGACGGACTGCGACGCGAAGGCCCCCAGCGACTCGCCGCACACGAACAGCGCGGGGCGGTCAGCCTCGTCCATGGAGTCCAGCTCGGCGCGCACCGCACGAAAGAGCGCCGCCGAGGCGTCCTGCGCGGGCTCGAGGCCGGTGAGCCAGTTCAGCACCGAGGGCACGTAGGAGTACTGCAACGAGGCCGTGGCACAGTTGCCGCGCGTGAGGAACTCGAGGGGTTGGACCTGCCATTCGTCGACCCACCCGGAGCCGGTCGACGCGGCGAGGAGGATGACGGCGCGGTCGAAGGCGCCCGTGCGCCGAAGCTCGGCGACGACCGTGGCCGCGGCCGCCTCGATGCCCGCCCCGCCGGTGGGCATGCCGGCGTAGACGCGGATCGGCTCCATGGCCTCGCCGCCGCTCACCTGCGCGATGTCGAGGCGCGAGGGGCCGCGCCCGAGGAACACGCGCCCCTGGCCGCCCACCGACTCCCAGGTGACGGGCGAGGCCGGGGACGCCGAGCGCTCGGGCACGAAGGGTTTGTAGATGCCTCGCGCGGTGCGCAGGTTCATGCGTTCGGCGTGGCGGCGGAAGAAGCCGATGCCTCCGCGCAGGATGACGTTCGACGTCAGGAAGAAGACGATGACGCACAGGATGGCGACGCCGACCACGAAGGCGGCGGGGCGAGGCATGTAATCGCCCAGGGCCGCGATCAGCAGGCGCCCCACGCGGTTGAGCCCGCCGAGGATCGCCAGGAGCGTCCAGGACACGACGACCGTGCCCGCGGTTCCCAGGATGTACTCCCCGAAGGTCTCCCCCGGCATGTTGACGAGGGCCGCGGCCTTGCGCGCGCGCCGATAGGACTGGATGACGGCGTAGAGCCACCAGACGGCGAAGAGGGCGCCGGCGGCCACGCGGAAGCCGATCTCGACGGGTTCAGAGGCCCGAATCGTCAAGCCCGTGGCGGTGAAAATGCGCGCACCAACGTTCTGCACGAGGACGCCGGCGACGTAGCCGCCGGAGACCAGGACGCCCGAAGCGACCGCGTGCCACGCCCACGAACGCGCCATGAGCGAGGGGGACACGCTCACCGCGTACATGGCGAGCGCAGCGATCACTCCCAGAAACGACAAACCCATGATGCCCATTGTGCCAGGCGCGCTGGCCCGGTTCAGGAGGGGACGAGGCCGGGGCCGCCGGGGGCGCGCCGCCGGGTTGGGTGCTCTGATAGTGTTAGCGGACTCGCGCCGCAGCGAATGACATGGTCACCGGGAGGGCATGATGACGACAAGGACGCTGAGGGGGCGCGCCCGACGGGCCGCCCGCTGGGCCGCCTGCGCGGCCACCGTTGCGCTGTGCGTGGTGGGCGTTGTCGCCCCCACCCCTGCGATGGCGGCAATCCCCACGCCGGCAGTGTCGCTGACCGAGCGTCCCGAGATGCCCATCGTGCCCGACGTACCCATCGAGGTGTGGATCGATGTGCGTTCCACGCACATCAAGGATGCTTCCGGCGACTACATCCCAGCCCGAGAACTGCACATGTCCTTCTTAGGCGGCTTTTTTGATGATGGCACCCGCCTCTGGAAAGAGGACTGCATCGCCTTGACGAACGCCCTGCTGACGGGTCGTTCGGAGGAGTTCGAGGCGAAGGTCGGCTGGGTCGGCGAACGCTGCGACGTCTCGCTGAAATACTCGGGGGAGTCCCGCCACGTCTTCTACTCCCTGGACGACGCGGGCACCATGCAGGTCCGCGTTCCCATGGGCCTCGTCAACCGTATGCTGTCCGCCCTCGGCGATACCACCGTCACGCGATTGAGCATCACCTTCGGCAGTATCAACAACGCCCACTGCAACGGCGATCCGACCCGCAAGACCGAAAACGAGTTCCTCGTCTACAGCAACTCCACGACGTGTGAGTGGGACACCCGGGACGGCGCGACGATCCCCTTGACCGATGACCCCCTCATTGAGGGGGAGGTCGACAACACCTTCTTCACCATCCTCAACGGAACGGTCGGCCCGTTCATGGACCCAGCCGTGCCCATCGACCCCCTGACGATTCCAGCCCCGGCCGCGCCCGAGCTGAGCGAGGGAGGCACTGACCGGGGAGTGGTCATCGGGGTGAGCGCCTCTGTTATCGTCCTGCTCCTCATTGGCGGAGCATCCTTCATCTGGGCGCTGCGCTCCAGGAGCTAGGGGATGCGGCGGCCTATCCGCGTCCGCTCAGCGGGCGTTACGATGGCTCTCACGGGCCACGATCTCGCCGTATTCTTGCCACCAGGTTAACGGTTCACGTAGAATAGTTGGTGTCTAGGTGTGGAAGGTGACTATGCCGCTGTTCGAGGATGATCCCGACCTGATCCGCCGCCAGGAGCGTCAGGTTCGCGAGCAGGCCGAGCGTGCCCGCGTCATGCGCCAGCAGATCGAGGCCGTCCAAGGAGTGGGCAACTCTCCAGACAACAGCGTCGAGGTGGTTGTCGACTCCGGCGGAACGCTCCTCGGCATCGGCATCGAGGGCGTGTCCAACGAGGTGTGCGAGGCGATCATGGCCGCCTACGCGGCCGCCCGACGCGACGCCGGCGAGCAGGTCATCAGCGCCTCCCAGGCCGCCTTCGGCGAGAACTATGCGGGCATTGAGCGCATGCGCTCGCTGTATGGGGTGCCCGACCCTGAGGAGCCGGAGGACGAAGCCCCGCACCCGTGGACTAACGTACGGAGGCCCTGAGTGTCGGATACGTTCTCAGCCGATCCCGCGGCCCTGACCGCCCACGCCAGGCGACTCGCCTCCTACCAGAGCGACCTTGAGCAGGCCTCCGACGCGCTGCGCCAGACCTCCGCCTCCAGCGGTGCCTTCGGGATGATGGTCGGCCCCTTCATCGCTCCTCTTTTTCAGCTCGTCGAGGCCGGCGAGCAGCTCGCGATCGGCGGGGCGGGCTTCGCCCTCGATAAGCTCTCACAGTCCCTGGTCGCCAGCGCCCGCAGCTTTGAGGCGCGCGAGGCCTCCTCGTCGGCCTCCCTGAGTCAGGCCGGCTCGGGTCTGGACGGAGGGTACCGTGGCAACTGACGGCACCAATCCCCTGGTCGCACAGCGTCAGGACACCACGTCGACCCTGTCGGGGGCCGGCGTCTTCGATGACATTGAACAGCTCAGCGAGGCGATCGACAACAAGTCGTGGGTCAGCGGCGCCCTGGCGGGCGTCGCGCTGGGCGTCGACACGGTCGCCTACGTGTCCGATCCTCTGGCCACTCTCATGGCGTGGGGCATCGGGTGGGTGTTCGACCATATTCAGCCCTTCAAGGACTGGCTGCTCCAGCTCGCCGGGGACGCGGACCAGCTGCGCGCGAACGGGCAGACGTGGAAGAACGTCGCCGCGACCTTGAAGGCCGCGGCGGACAACATCGAGCTCGACGTTCGTTCCTCCTTCCCCGACGGGTCCTTCACGGGAAGCACCGCGACCGCGTATTTCGCCGCATCGGGTGCCACGACCAAGGGCATCGCCATGACGGGGGCGCTCTCGGGAGCGGTCGGCACCGCCTACGAAGTGTGCGCGGTGATCATCCAATTCGTCCACGACTTCGTGCGCGACGCTATCAGCCAGGTCGTCGCCTCCATCCTGTCCTACGCGGTCGAGCTGGTCGCGTCCTTCGGGACCGCCTTCCCCCTCGTCATGGAGCAGATTTCCACCAAGGTCGCCTCCCTGATGAGCGGCGTCTCCAAGCGCATTTCGTCCCTGAAGGAATCGCTGTCGAACCTGGGCACCAAGCTGACCAACGCCGATCAGCTCCTGAAGTCGCTCAAAGAATGGCTCCACAAGCTCACCCACTCGGACGTGCCGAAGGCCGACGTGGACGCTCCGGCAGCGCCGAAGGCCTCGACCGACGCGCCCCACGCGAAGGGGCAGACACCAGACGCGCCAAACCCACACTCGGGCGATCCGGCGCACAACTACGGCACGTTTGTGGACGACGACGGGATCCCGCACGTTGACCCCAGCGATCCGCGCCCGTACCTGAACCCGAAGAACAGACCCTCATTCCGCAAGGGGATTGTGGACAAGGTCAGAAAGGAATTCACCGATGCCGACGGCGTTTTGCATGACTGGCGCGGCAAACCTGTCGATTGGCAGCCGGGTCAGCCCCGAGCGGGCATCTGGGACATGGGGCATAAGCCCGGTCACAAGTACAGTGACGTATGGAGATCGTATGTCAACGGCGAGATGACGCCACAGCAATTTCTCGATTGGTATAATAAACCAAAGAACTATCGAGTCGAGTTTTCATCGAGAAACAGGGCTCATATCGATGAATAGCGGGTGGAATCTCTGATGACGTCTATCTTTGCGGTCGCACACAGGGGAACCTTCGATCAATTCAACGAGTTGTTTTCCGACGGGGACGAAAAGCGTGTGCGGTGGGGCAAGAGCCTCTTCATCGAGGCGCTCAGCAACACCGATCCCGCGCAGCGTTACCCGATGTGCAACTTCCTGTTAGACCGCAATTGCGTTCTCGATGCCGGCACCACGGACGGAACGAACCCGTTCCACATTCTCTTCGCGCAAGGCGCGCGCGACGTTGACCGGGACGTCGCGCTATGCCGCCGCCTCATGGATCGAGGCGTAGCGCTCGGTCAAGCGGACAAGAACGGGTGCATCCCCCTGGTCCACCTGATCTCCACGCAGGAGTACTCCGACGAAGAGCTCACCCCCCTGTACGACCTCGTCTTCACCTCCCCCGATCCCGGTTTCGACATCGAGCTGACGGGCTCGCACGATACCATGTACGACGTCGCTCGACGCTGGCCCCATCGCCAGGCACTGGCCGATCGCATCGCACGCTACCTGGAGGCCAGGAGCGAGAGACACACGGAGGAACACGCATGACCACGTTCATCGAAAACGCCGGAGCGGCCATCGTCTCGCGCAAGATCGTCGAGCGGACGGGCAACATCAAGTGGTTGACCCGCGAGACGCCCTTCGCGCCGCAGGACTCCGGATGGCGCGTCCTGTCAGACCGCGACACCGAGGAGTACCTGTCGAATCCCGCGAACATGACAGTGGTCGACTTCAACGAGCTGTGCGCCCTCGAACCGGCCTGCATCGGCATCTACCTCCTGCCGGTTGGCTCCGACATTCAGCTCGTCGTCGAGCCCGACGGCCGCCGCCGCTGGTTCGACAACAAGACCGAGCGCGAGATCACCTTCGACTAGGAGGCGGCCAGCCTCACGCGTCCTCGCGCTCGGCGCGCCACACGAGGGTCGTGTAGGGGATGGCGACTTCCTCCCCCGGCGCGTGGCCCAGGTGCTCGTAGAGGTACCAGCGCAGGTTCGCCTGCATGCGAGCTCTCCCCTCCCCCGACGAGCGAATGTAGGAGGACCGGGTCGTCCCCAGGGTGAGAATCTGCTCGGGCGTCATGATGTCCTCCCACGCGACCTGAGTCAGGCGCATGGGCGCGAAGCCGCCGCCTGGCGTGGGCGGACGGTCGGGCCGGTGAACGTCCCCCGAACGCATGATGCGCGTGAGCCTGTGCACCCACGGGACACAGACGTCCATCTGGTTCCACACGATCCCCAGCGCGCCCCCGGCCGCCAGGATGCGGGCGACCTCCACCCCCGCACGCTCGGAGTTCACCCAGTGCCAGGACTGGGCAAACACCACGATATCGAACGCACCGTCCGGTAATCCCGTGTCCTCGGCGACGCCGTCGTGCCACGTCACGCCCGGTATGAACGAGGCCTGGGCGCGCATCGCCTCCGAGGGCTCCACCGCCTCCACGATGGCCCCCGCACGCGCCAGGAGCTCGCTCATCTTGCCCGTGCCGGCACCGATGTCGGCGACACGCAGGGGCTGCTGAGCAGCCGCGCCACCCCGCACGGGCGCGGCACCCAGCAGCGCCGCCACGGCCTCGTCCGGGTAGGCGGGTCGCACTGAGTCGTAGGCGCCGCCCTCGCCGACGAACGGGTTCACCTCGAGTGAGGCGGACACTGTGTTCGACATCGTCTCGTGATCCCCGTTTTGCTGCCGCGCAGGAGGAGTATGCGCGCGCCCGGCCACAGCCTCGTCCCCCGAGGTGCTCACAGGAGCGAGCTCCACAGGCGGCACACGTTGTCGACGTAGTGCACGTGCCACGGCTGACCCCGCCACTCCTCGTAGGTCAGCTCGCGCGAGCGCTCACGGTTACGTTCGTCGTTACCGTGCAGCAGCTCGACCAGGCGCGCGTCGTCGGCGACGAGCGTGATCTCGTAGTTGAGGCCGAAGGAGCGCACATCCATGTTCGACGATCCAATGGCGCACAGGCTGCCGTCGACGACCACGTACTTGGAATGCAGCATCGTGGGCTTGCGGTACAGGTGGATGCGCACACCCGCCTTGAGGAGCATCCCGTAATACGAACGCTGAGCGTGCCCAACCAGGAATTGGTCGAATTGCTCGGAAAGGAAGAGCTCGACCTCGACGCCGGACAGCGCGGCGTTCGTCAGCGCGGCGATGAGCGCCTCGTCGGGGATGAAGTAGGGGCTCGCGATGGACACGTGAGAGCGCGCCGATGACACCATGTGCACGAAGGCCCGCAGGTTGGGTTCGTCTCGGAACGCCGGGCCCGAGGGGATGATCTGCATCGACGAGGCCGGGGCCTCCTCGGGCGCTTCCTCCTCGCGCGCGGTGGGTGGGGTGAGGTCGGCGGGTGTGAGGACCTCCTTGCTGGCGTAGTACCAGTCGAGGGCAAAGACGGCCTCGATCTGGGTGACGATGGGGCCGGTGAGGCTCACGCTGGTGTCGTCGTAGGTGATGCCGGCTTTCTGGAAGGAGGGCGTGTCGTAGTCGGGGGCCACCAGGTTGTGGGATCCGATGTAGGCCTCGCGCCCATCGACGACCAGGATCTTGCGGTGGTTGCGCAGGTCGGGGCGGCGGACGTGTCCGCGCAGGGGCGCGAAGGGCAGCATCTCGTGCCAGAGGATCCCCATGTCGTCGAGGCGCCGCCGGAATGCCTTGTGTCCGGGGATCGTGCGCACGCCGTGGTGGTCGACGAGGAGACGGACGGTGACACCGCGGGCCTTCGCGCGTTCGAGAGCCTCGTAGAAGGGGGCGGTGCACTCGTCCCACGACGTCTGGAAGTAGAGCGCGTTCACGTGGTGGGTTGCCCGGTCGATGCTGGCGGCCATCTGCCGGAAGGTCTCGGCCGTGTCGTTGTGCAGCGCGACGACGCGCCCGCAGGAGTCGGGGAAGCCGCTCAGGGCGCCGGTCAGGCGCATGAGCGCGGCCGCGTCGTCGTTGGTGCCGCCGGGCGCGTCGTAGGTGGTCGGCTCGGGCCTGGCGGAGCCTGCGAGGATGGTATCGACGAGGGCGCTGGCCTCGGGGTCGTCGTCGAGGCGGCGCCCCATGGCCCACCAGGATCCGAAGATGATGTAGAGGGGGACGCCGAGGAGGGGCCACAGGAAGATGAGGAGCAGCCACGCGGTGGAGGTGGAGGCTCGGCGGCGTTTCGGGACGACGCCAAGCGCCACGATACGGATGGCAAAATCGACGGCCCCGAACAGGAGCCACGCCCACATCGGAGGTTCGGGGAGTGGCGTAAACATGTGCCTAGTCTATCGAGCGGCCCCGATCCTGCATGGCCCAGCGCTGCCAGTGTGGCGCGTAGGTCGCGCCGTCGCGCGCGAGCGCCCGCCTGCGCCGCTCGGCCTCGCCGGGGTCGGCGATCCACACCGACAGGTCGGCGTCGGCGTCCCAGGCGCCGCAGCCCTCGATGATCGTGGGGGCCAGGGGGACTTCAACGGCGAGACCGCTTGTGTTGGTCTCCCAGTCCCAGGTGACGTAGGACGAGGCTCGGCCTTCCCGCAGGTCGGCGGCGATTCGACGGGCGACCTCGGCGCCCTGGGCGAGGCCGTCCCAGCCCGGGTACCAGTCGTCGAGGTGGAGGACCTGCCAGCCGGGTAGGAGGCGCGCGAGGGCGGCCGCCAGCGTGGACTTGCCGGAGCCGGAGTAGCCGTCGATGGTGACGACGGGGACGGCGAGCGGCGCGCGGGCGTCGGGCACGCCGACGCCATCCGCGCGCCTGTCGATCGACGAGGCCGGGGTCCCCTCCCCCGCGAGCGCGAGCAGGCGCGGGGCAAGGTCGCGGGCCGCCTCGTCGGGAGCGAGGGACACGGGCACGGTGACCCTCGCTCCCCCGCCTGGTGACGCTGCGAGGGGCGCGGCTTGGCCGCTCATCACATCCTCACTGGAGGACAGGGGTGGCCGGCCCATACGGGGTGCGGTCCCACGTGCGCTCGCTGACTGCGATGACGGCGACCGGGCACGTGCCGGCCTCTCCGCCGCCAACACGGCGTTTCGCTTGGTCCAGGCTCGTCACGGTCGTCGTGGTCAGGTCGAGCGGAATGGCCAATTCGCGCTCACGCTCCGTCCTCTTTTTCGCGGCGCGCCGCGTCGCGTTGTACACGTCTTCATAGGCAACATCGAGGTATTCTGCCCACAGGGAGCACGCTAGGTCCAGGAGCGGTACGCGGTCCTTGGTGATGATAACAGCCCCGTCGATGAGGCCGTCCTCGTACCAGGCGCGGTAGGCGGCTAAGTCGCGGTCCAGGTTTCCGTCTTTCGCATTCCATTCCACGTCGACTAGGACGCGGCCCTTGCGGTTGTCCACCCAATAGGACGGGATCTCGGCGACGGGGAGGGTTTCAGAAGCGAGGCCTTTTCTGCGATAGTCGATGCGTCCCTCGCGCCGAACGACGTACTTGCATTCGGCCCATCCCCGCGCCCGCAGTTCTCCATTGAGCCGACCGGCCATCGCGGAGTTATTTCCGCCCTGTTGGAGGAGAAGATTCGCCGAAAAGCTAAAACCGTCCAATACCTCGATAATGTCCTTCCACTCGTCGCGGGCGAGAGCGTCGAGGACACCGCACGCATTTCTCACTTCGAAAAACGAATACCTGTCGCGGATGCTCGGGGGAACAATATCCGGGTTATCGTACGACGCTGTCTGGATCATTTCGTCATCGTAACACGGCCACCGGCGGCGTCTGTCGCATGGGCAACACCACGCAACACGCCTCAATTTAGATCTATATTTAGATCTAAATGGTACTACCATGGGGGCATGACAGACGAGCTCTACGCCCCCCTCCCCACCGTCGCGGGCGGATTTTCGACGGTCCTGTCCGACCCGCCGTGGAGATTCCAGAACCGGACGGGCAAAGTCGCACCCGAACACAAGCGCCTCGGCCGCTACGGCACGATGCCCCTCGACGCCATCAAGGACCTGCCCGTCGCCGACGTCGCAGCACCCAACGCACACCTGTACCTGTGGGTCCCTAACGCCCTCCTCCCGGAGGGCCTCAACGTCATGACCGCATGGGGATTCCGCTACGTCTCCAACATCGTCTGGGCGAAACGACGCAAGGACGGCGGCCCCGACGGGCGCGGCGTCGGCTTCTATTTCCGTAACGTCACGGAGCTGCTCCTGTTCGGCGTGCGCGGCAGGATGCGCACGCTCGCCCCCGGGCGCCGCCAGGTCAACATGATCGAGACCCGCAAGCGCGAACACTCCCGAAAGCCCGACGAGCAATACGAGCTGATCGAAGCCTGCTCGCCCGGCCCCTACCTCGAAATGTTCGCACGCTACCCGCGACCCGGCTGGTCCGTCTGGGGAAACGAAGCAGACGAAAGCATCGAACCGCAGGGCCGCGTCTACAGCGGATACGCCGGCGGACAGATCGAGCGTCCACTCACCTCCCTCCCGACGCTCGAATCCCACCAGCGCCTCCCGCACGACTCCGAGCTCGCGGTCAGCGCGCAGCTGCGCCGCCAGTACGAAGAAGGCGCCTCGATCAGCGACCTCGCCGCACAGCACGGCTACTCAATCGCGCGGGTGCGCCGCTACCTCGCGCTCGCCAACACCCCGTTGAGGCAGCGCGGGGCACGCCCCCAGGCGGCGAGCACAGGCGACTAGCTCGCGGAGCGCCCATCGCCGTTCATCGGCCCACCAGCGCGAAGGTCCCAGCCATCACGCTGACCGTCAGCGCGATGGCGGGAACGGCGATGGCGACCGCCATGAGGGCCGCGTCGGCGGCGCGCAGGCGCGAGGGGCGCGCCCACGTGCGCGCTCCGGCCGCTCCGAAGCCCCTCGCCTCCATGGTGGTCGCGAGCTTGCCGGAGCGACGCAGCGCGAACACGAGCAGCGAGAAGGAGCCGCGCAGGAAGGAACGAATGCGCGAGGCATCGCCCACGCCTCGGGCGCGCCGCGCACGCTCGAGGGCCTTCCAGTCGGCCGCCATCAGCGACGTCATGCGTGCGCCCGCAAGCGCAGCCAGGACGGGACGGGCGGGCAGGTGCAGGATCTGCGCGAGGCCGTCGCCCATGTCGGTGGGGTCGATGCGGTCAAGCAGGGCGATCGCGGGCATGACGATCGCGCACATGCGCAGGCCGATGCCCAGCGCCAGCCACATCGAGTGGTCCGAGATCGCTGCCGGCCCAAACTGCCAGTAGACGGTGCCCCCGGGTGAGGCGTAGAGCAGCATGGACAGTGCGCCGAGCGGCGCGGCCAGCAGCAGCGGCGTCGCCTTCAGGAAGAAGCTGCGGGCCGACACGCCCGCCAGGGGCATGAGCGCGAGCTCGAGGGCAAGCGCCACGCCCGCGCTCACCGGGTCGATGGTGATCAGCAGGGGCGTCGTTGCGACCAGGAGGGCGAGCACGCGGGCGACGGGATTCGTGTGCGCGAGGAGGCCTCGGGCGCCGCGCTTCGTGCCCCGATCGTGAGCGTTCCCGGCTGAGGCCACCCCGGCCTCGTCCGGTGATTCAACCGGTGTCGTGCCGCGCGTCCCGACCTGTCCGAGGTCGACGACGCGCTGGCCCATCGCGGCCACGAACGCGGGGTCGTGCGTAATCGACACCAGGGTGACGCCGCGCTCGAGGGCGGCACGCAGGAGGCGCACGAGGCCCAGCCACGTGCCGCGGTCCTGGCCGAAGGTCGGCTCGTCAAGGATCAGCAGCTCGGGGGCGCTAATGAGGGCGGTGGCCACAGACAGGCGGCGCTTCTCGCCGCCCGACAGGGTCATGGGGTTGGCGCGCGCGAGGGCGGTGAGCCCCAGGGCCTCGAGGTGTTCGTCGACGAGGGGGGCGATCTCCTCCTCGCTCATGCCGGCCGCGCGCGGGCCGATCGTGAGCTCCTCGGCGACGGTGGCGGCCAGGAACTGGTATTCGGGCTCCTGGAAGACCATGGACATGCGGCCGAGCAGCTGCTTGCTGCTCCACTCGTGGGGGTCGCCGCGCGTGCCATCGGAGGTCTCGACCTCGACCGTGCCCGAGATGGGTTCAAGGAGGCCCGCGAGGGTGAGCGCAAACGTCGATTTTCCGGCGCCGTTAGCGCCAACGATGCAGGTGGAGACCCCGCGCTCGATCGTCAGGTCGATGCCGGAACGTACCGGGGCGGAGGCGTCGTAGCCGATCGTCAGGTCGGCGACGCGGGCGATCGGGGTGGCCTCGGACGAGGCCGGGGCGACCTCGGGGGCGGGGCCGACCTCGGCGGCGACATCGTCGCCAGGAAGCCAGATGCCGCGCTCACGCAGGGCGTCGCCCTGCTGCGCAAGGACCTCGTCGAGGGGGCCGTCGGCGGCGATCGCGCCGTCCGCAACCACGATGACGCGGTCCACGAGGGAGGCCCACACGTCGACGCGGTGCTCGACAACGACCATGGTCGCGCCCGTGCTCTCGACGACGGTTTCGACGGCGGCGCGCACCTCGGCGACGCCGCTCGGGTCCAGGTTCGCGGTGGGCTCGTCCAGGAGCAGCAGGCCCGGACCCATCGCGAGGATCGACGCCAGAGCCAGGCGCTGCTTCTGCCCGCCCGACAGCTCCGTCGTCGAATGATCGAGGGGGACGCTCAGGCCCACGGCCTCGAGCGAATCTTCCACGCGAGGCCAGATCTCCTCGCGGGCAACCCCCAAGTTCTCCATGCCGAAGGCCACGTCGTCGCCCACGCGGGCGAGGACCACCTGGGCCTCGGGGTCCTGCATAAGCAGACCGACCCGGCCCCTAGCCTCGGCCGGGGCGACGCCGTCGACGGTGAGCGTGCCGGTGGCCTCGCCCTCCTCGGCGCCACCCAGCAGGCCGGCCAAGCCGCCCATGAGCGTCGACTTGCCCGACCCAGACGGGCCCAGCACCAGCACGCGCTCGCCCGGCGCGATATCGAGATCAACACCCGACAGCGCGGCGTTCTTGCGCCCGGCGTGACGCCATCCCCAGCCGCGCGCGCACACGCGCGCGCCCGCCCCCTCACCCGGCGGCACCCGGCCATCCGGGGAGGACACGGAGCGGGGGGAGGCGGAGTGGGCCTCGTCCATGGATCGGAAATCAGACAAGCTCGCGCGCTCCACGGCCGGAAGCGAAGCGGTCCAGGGCGCCCGTCTTCGCGAGCGCGTTCGTCAGCGCCCACGCGAGCAGGCCGGCCAGGACGATGCCCGACGCCATGCCGCACACGAGATAGATCGCGTTGTAGAGCGCGCCCTTCGCGAGGTGACCGGCGAGGAAGAGCTCGAGGACCCACTCGAACGCGAAGGACACGGCACCCGCAGCGCACACGATCGTCGCGTTGAAGCGGCGGTAGGCGACCAGGGCGAAGACGACCTCCGCACCGAGGCCCTGCGCGAGACCCGAGTAGATGGTCTCGACGGCCCACTGGGAGCCCAGAGCCATCGAGACGGTCGCGGCCATCAGCTCGACGAAGAACGCGGCGCCAGGCTTGCGGATGACGTATCCGCCGAGCGTGCCGCCCAGGAGCCAGACGCCCGTAACCAGGCCACCGACGCCAGGGCCGATGGTCTTGAGGAACTCGTAGCCGGCACCGCCAACCTGGTTCCACGCGACGAAAATGAGGCCGCACGCGACGCCCAGGACGGCGGCCGTGACGATGTCAATGACCCTCCAGCGGAGGGACGGAGCAGTGGATGCCATGCGAAAATACTCCCTTCGTGTTGCACGGCGGCCACGAGGGAAGAGCCTTCCTACGCCGGTATGATCCGGATCAGGTTCTACGGTCGGGGGATGATCCCCTCTCAGCTCGGTTCGAGCTCCCGTGGCACGCTGGTGAGCATAGTCACTAACTATGGGTTCCGCTACTCGTGCAGGTGGGGGCCGGTGTGCGGCCCCTCGCCCGTGCCCCCGTCGCCGAGGACTCCGCGCGACGCGCGGCGCAGCAGGAAATGGCGGTTCGCGAAGGCCGCGCCCACGATGAACGCGATCCAAATCAGAGAATAGACGAGGCCCGGGCGAGTGTCATCCCACATCGCCAGGATGACGCCCATGCAGCCCATGAACGCAAGCACGACCCAGGCGCTGATCGCACCGCCGGGGGCCTTGAACGCGGAGGCCGCATGCAGCTGGGGGCGCTTGCGCAGGTAGACCAGGTAGGACACGACGATGACGACCCACACACCCATGAACAGCGTGGCCGACACGGAGGTCACGAGGGTGAAGGCCTCGGAAATCGAGCCGCCCATCCCCATGATGACGATGCCCGACAGCAGGCACACGCAGGACAGGAACAGGGCGTTGAGGGGCACGTGGTGCTTGGAAAGGCGGGCGAAGGTGCCCGGCGCCTGCTCCTGACGGGCCAAGCCGTAGAGCATGCGCGAGGTGGAGTAGATGCCCGAGTTCGCGCTCGAGGCGGCCGAGGAGAGAACCACCAGGTTGACGATCGTCGCCGCAGCACCCAGGCCGGTCAGCGAGAACATCGTGACGAACGGCGATTTCTCGGGGCTCACCTGGTCCCAGGGGGTCACCATCATGATGGCCGCGAGCGCCGCCACGTAGAAGA